>ERZ791622.628-NODE-628-length-14651-cov-2.29392_pt1 | contig 14651 bp, 5 predicted proteins | sample MGYA00510269_ERZ791622 | MGnify/ENA primary metagenome ERZ791622 (study PRJEB30046, sample SAMN00715191) | human gut metagenome | study: EMG produced TPA metagenomics assembly of the A metagenome-wide association study of gut microbiota in type 2... | reverse complement strand
CCATGACCGTGTGCGATTATGGTGCGCGGATCGTCAGCATTCAGGTTCCGGACCGGGACGGTGTGCTGGGAGATGTTGTCGTGGGGTACGGGGACATTGCATCGTTTGAAAAGGGCGCGGAGCGGTTTATGGGTTGTGTCATCGGTCGCTATGGAAACCGGATCAACCATGCCTCGTTTTCCATCGATGGTCAGAAATACGAACTGGTGCCCAATGAACTGCGGGACGGAGTCCCCGTCCAGTGTCATGGCGGTCCCGAGGGCTTTGACCGCTTTGTTTGGGAGAGTACGCCCCTACAGGAGAAGGATCGGGTCGGCGTGCGATTCCAGCGTGTCAGCCCCGATGGTGAACAGGGTTATCCCGGAAATCTGAATTGCTCGGTGACCTATTGGTGGACCGAAGAGAATGTCTGCCGCATCGAATATGAGGCGACCACCGACCGCCCGACTGTCGTCAACCTCTCGAACCATACGGTATTCAACCTGAAAGGTCCCGGGGACCGTTATGTCATGAATCATCTGATGCAGGTGGAGTCCGATACGTATGTCCTGGCCAACCGGCAGCTTTGTCCCGACCGGCTCCTTCCGGTGGAGGGTTCGCCGTTTGACTTCCGGCAGATGCGCCGGGTCGATTATCGGTTGGATAACTATGCCGATGAGCAGTTGCGCATCGCCAATGGTATGTCCGGGTGTTGGATCATCCGGGATTGGGACGGGTCGTTGCGGAAGGTCGTGGACCTCTACGCTCCGGAGAGCGGCCGCGGAGTCGTGACCCTGAGTACCGAACCGGCCTTTCTGACCTTTACGGGTCGGACGTTCGATGGCAGTCAGATCGGGAAATGCGGTCCGATGGAAAAGTATTGCGGAATGCTGCTGGAAACATTTCATGTCTCCGATTCGCCGAATCAGCCCGAATTCCCGTCAACTGTGCTCCGGCCCGGGGAAACCTACTCTTCGATAACCGAGTGGCATTTTTATGTCAAGTAGCATGATCCGCCCTTTTTTTGTGTCGTTGACGCTGTTCGGACTGCTGCTCTCCGCCCGGGTTTGGGGTTACGAATTCACCCACCTGACCAAGGACAACAACGGCCTCTCCTATGACGGAATCAGCGCCATCATGCAGGACTCCCGGGGCTTCATCTGGATCGGAACCTACAAGGGCCTGAACCGCTATGACGGAAATACGTTCAAGGTGTACGGAATGTTGGAAATGGGCCTTGACTCCGATTTCGTTTATTCGATTGTTGAAGATTCGGAGGGCAATCTCTGGATCGGGACCGATAAAGGGGTCTGCATGTACAGTTACCGGCAGGATCGCTTCGTTCCTCTGCGTACGGTCAGCTCCGAGGGCTCCGTCATCACCAATAAGGTGACGTTCATCACCGTTGAACCCGACGGCAGGGTCTGGATGCTTGTGAACGATCAAGGCTGTTTCGCCTATGACATTCACCGTGGGGAACTTCACGAATGGCCCTATCGGAAGATCGGATTTTCGGGATTCCGGAAGATGCTCCGGTGCGTCGACGGCGATGTGTGGATCTCCCGCTATCACTCCAATCTTTACCACGCGGACAGTTCGTTTCGGGAGGTACATCCGGTGGTGTTGGGGGATCAGTCGGATTTTTTCGAGGATGACGAGATCGAGGGGCTCTTCTATGCTCCCGACGGCAGCCTCCTCGTTGCCAGTATGAAACGGGGGCTCTCCGAAGTCGATCTGGTTGCGAAACGTGTCGAGGTGCTGTTGGCGTTGCCCGAGAACTCGCTATTGCAACATGCCTTTCTGGAGAACGACCGCAATGTCTGGCTGTCGACGTCGAAGGGTGTCTGGCGTTACGATCTGCTTACGGGAGAGTCCCTGTGCCTGCGGAACGACGAGATGGACATGTTCTCGCTGTCCAACGATTATACCACCTGCACGTTCGTGGACAAGGACGGCGGCTTGTGGGTTGGGACGAAGGATGCCGGGGTCAATTATTCGGGCCCGAGCCAGAACAATTTCGAGAAACAGTATCTTGCCGACGGCGAGTCGTTGGAGAATGTCCTGGTCAGCGGCTTTGCCGAGGATGAAGCGGGGCGGATCTGGGTAGCCACGGAGGAGAAGGGGCTGCTGGTCTACGATCCGCAGGCACACCGGACCTCGAAATACCGGCTTGAGGGGATTCCGTCAAGAATCTGCTCGATTTGCTATGACGACGGATATTTGTGGTTCGGAACGCGGGTCGGACTGTTCCGTCTGGATATTGCCGCGAACCGGCTCAAGGTCTATGGCGTTCTGAAGCGGGTGCAGGGCGTGAACGATCCAAATGTCTACATGATTTACAAAACTTCGGACGGAGAGATCTTTGTGGGTACGACGTTGGGGCTTTTCCGATATGAACGGTCGTCAGACTCGTTTCTTGAAATTCCGGCGTTCGACGGTATTTTCACCACCTCGGCGGTCGAGGACCCGCTGCATCCAGGGGTTGTCTGGTTCTCTAGCTATGCGAACGGGGTCTATTGTTGGGACTCCATCTCGGACAAACTGGTCAATTACGACGCTTCGTCGGGTTGCGGACTGACCAACGACAAGATCTGCTCGATTTTCATCGACCACAAGGCACGGATCTGGGCTGTGGGCTTCAGTACTGGGGTGGCAAGTGTCGGCCGGAAAGGCGGACGCTTCACGGGGTATGCCCGCCGCAACGTCCAGGCACTGACGTCCGATGTCTTTTTCAAGGCGTTGGAGGATAAGGCCGGGAACCTGTGGCTTGCCTCCGACGAGGGCCTTGTGGAGTTCAATCCCGAGATCGGCGGCGGATATGTCTATACCCATATCGATGGTCTGCTGGATTCGAAGTTTACGAACAGCGCCTTCCGGAGCGCCTCCGGAGACATGTACTTCGGATCCGACAATGGCTTCATCCGATTCAATCCCAAAACGCTGCCGAGAACTTCGAACATTCCCTCCGTGGTGTTGTCCTCCATGCAGATCGGCGACCATGAAGCCCGGTTTGCGGAGAACCTCGATCTCATGTCGAAGATTTCGCTCGATCGCGAAAACAATTCGTTCGGGTTCAATTTTTCGCTGCTCGGGCTTTCGGCTCCCTTCTCGAACAAGGTTCAGTGTCTGCTGGAGGGGTATGAGAGCTCCTGGCGGGACATTGCCGCTACGAAATCGGTCTTTTATTATAATGTACCTCCCGGGCAGTACCGGCTTCGGGTACGGGCTCAGTCCGATGAGAAGTGGATGGAGGTACGGCCGCCGCTTGTGATTGCCGTACATCCGGGCTTCTGGGCCTCGGTTCCGGGGGCGATGTTGGTTGTTCTGATCGTATTGGTCGTGTTTTTGCTCTGCGTGCTGGTCATTCAGCATCGCCTCCGGCTGCGTAAGGAGCGCGAACAGGAGGCTTATCAGAAGGCCAAGGACGAGGAGATGTTCCATGAAAAGATGAATTTCTTTTCGCATGTCATCCATGAGATCAAGACGCCGCTGACGTTGATCAAGACGCCCTTGAGCAATGTGATGAGCCGGTGTGCAGATGAGGAGAACCAGCACGACCTGAACGTTATGTACCGTAGTGCGGAGTACCTCTCCAAGCTGGTGAACGAACTGCTGGACTACGTCCGCATCGAGCGGATGGGCTATGCGCTCAAGTGCGAACCCGTCGATTTCCTGGAGCGGCTCCATTCGTTGCTGTTCAGTTTTGCGGATGTCGCCCGGGACCGCAATCTGACCATCGAGGTGCAGGCTGATCTGGAACAGGCGGTCGTATATGCCGATTCGGCCGCTTTGGATAAGATCCTGAACAACCTGCTGCTCAATGCGATCAAGTATGCGGAGACGAGTTTGACCATCTGCGTCCGTACGGACGAAGGACGGGTTGTGGCTGATTTCATCAACGACGGCCCCGGGATCCCGAAGGAGTATCGGGACGAGATTTTCAAGCCTTTCGTCCAGTATCAAAACGATTCGACTCCGGTTTCAGGCGGTGTGGGAATCGGTTTGCCGCTGGCCAAGAATCTGGCTCGGATGCATTCCGGCGATCTGATCTTATCCGGGCGTACGGACGTGACGGACTTCGTGTTGACCCTGCCGATGGTCGATTCCGAAGAGAAGACGCCCGAGATGGGGGGTGAGGAGCTTTTCGAGGAGGAGAAGAAGACGGGACCGGAACTTCCCTGTATTCTGATCGTGGACGACAACCGCGAATTCCGCGAGTATCTGGCCTCGAAACTCGCCGAGAACTATGCGATCCTCATGGCTCCGACGGGTGTCGAAGCCTTGAAAATCCTCAAGGAGAGCGATGTGGACATGTTGTTGACGGATATCTCCATGCCCGGAATGTCCGGCCTCGAATTGTGTGCGAAGGTCCGCGAGGATATTGAAATTTCGCACATCCCGGTCCTCATCATCTCGGCCCGCGGTTCCGTACAGTCGAAAATCCAGGCGATGCAGGCCGGAGCGGACCTCTATATCGAGAAGCCTTTCGACCTGCAGTACCTCGTTTCGAGTATCGAGAACATCCTCGACCGCCGGGTACTCCTGCGCAATGCGCTGGAGCAGGGAGTCTCGGGAATGGCCGTCGACATGTTCGGACTCCCCAGAAAGGATGAGGAGTTCCTGGAGAAGTTCAGCTCCATCATCCGCGAGAATCTCGGGAATGCCGAACTCTCGAACGAATTCCTGGCCGAACAGATGAATATGAGCCAGTCGACCCTGGTGCGTAAGATCCGCAAATTGTTGAATACGTCGCCGAACAACTATGTCCGTTCGATGCGGATTGCGGCCGCTGCGGAGATGTTGAAGAATTCTCACGGAAACAATATCTCCGAAATCTGTTATTCGGTCGGTTTCTCGAATCTCTCCTACTTTACCAAATGCTTCAAGGAGAAGTACGGTAAAACCCCTACTGAAATTGTACGGGATCAGGCCTCCGAGCAGTAGATTGTGGCTTGGAAGGCCTTCTGGCGGGCATTGATTGGAATTTTGCATCTTTTGCATCATATCTTTTGATCGGTTTTGCCTGCTGTGGATATATTTGTTCATCGATGCAAACCAACTTAAAACCACCAATCAAATGAAAAGAACTTTACATCTGGTTTTGGCTGTTGCCGCACTGACTCTGGTCGCGTGCGGCGAGGCTGAGGAGAACAACCATGGGTTGAAGTACGACTCCCTGGATGTTAATTTCTCTGCCACGAAGGCCGGAAGTGAGTGGTCCGAAGACGACGTTGTCGGTGTTCGGGCGACCTGCACGCGGAACGGAACGGAGAATGTCCTGATGAGTGCGAATGATCCGGCCTGTTTCACTCCGGTTGCTGCGTCGCAACAGGCCTATCTGGTGAAGAAGAGCGATGGTGACAACATCATTGCCCGGTCCGGAGACCACAATTATCGTTTCTACGCCTATACGCCTTACGACGCTTCGATCAAGGATCTCTCCAAACTTCCGGCGAGCATCCCGGACGAAGTGGTATTCGGAGAGCCGTTGCAGAGCCTGTATGTAGCCGAAGCCTCTGTGACCGGTGTTGTGGCACCCGTGGCGATGGATTTCCAAACGCCCTCCTGCCTGCTCACCCTGGAGATTCCGGACGACATCGTTGCCATGTCGAACACCGTGCTGAAAAAAATGGTCGTCAAGGCTTCCGAGGATCATCCGTTGACCTCGGATATCGCCTATGAAGCGACCTATGATATTTATACGGGAAAAACAACGGTGGTTAACGGCTCCGGAGCCCGGGAGATTATGATGGATTTCGGCGCGAACGGCTATGAACTCCCGTCGGGATATACGCCGGTGACGGTGCTGATCGCCCCCTTTACCGTGCCGGAGGAGGGGTTGCGTGTGGAATTTACCGATGTCGACGGTGCGACGAACTCCGTTCCGCTGCTGGCCAACCAGGCCGGTACGTCGTATGCGGCCGGTGAGGTCATTTCACAGACCCTGAGTTCGTCCAGCGACGGCATCATACCTTGTACGTCTCCCGTCGAGTGGCCGATCGGCTATCGGGACGGTGTCGGCGTATTCAATACGACGACCCAGCCGCTCTGGATGACCGACCATATCTGGACGGCCAGCCAGCCTCAGGCGACCATGACCTACGAGGTGTCGGAGGACAACCCCGCACCTGTCAAGATCGAGGTGAACAACTTCGTTCAGTACAACTACAGCTCGGGATGTGTCAAGGGCTCGTGGACGGGCGACTATTTCGAGTTTGACGTTCCGGTTCGGAACTTCAAGGCCGGCACGGAGGTGACGCTGACCCTGCCGACCTACGGACGCGGCGCCCCGTTGTTCTGGGATGTCTACTACCTCGACGGTGAGGAGTGGAAATGCGACCGCTCGTCGCATACTTCGCCCGACGGACAGTTCACGATGACGTCGACGCTGATGATCGAACACGGTAATCGGGACGGCAGTTTCGAGGGTATCAAGTACGAAGTCAAGATGCGCTTCGAGAATGCCATCCAGAGCGGACACCTGAAGATCCGTTTCCAGGTGGCGCATGGTGGATACATTACCAACCCTGCGGGCGCCTATTCGACGGCGTGCCGCGAGCTGACGGCCGAAGAACGGAAGACGTTCGATATCGGTGCTACATTGTTTGCGTTCGTGAACAAATCCGGCAACGTGAACTCCGTCAAGATTGAATGGTAAACAGTTTAATGAAGGAACCCGTTATGAAAAGCATATTCAGCAAGATATTGTATGTATTGGTCCTCTTGGCGGTATCGCTGCCGGCCATGGCTCAGCGCAACGTCATTACCGGTGTGGTTTATGATGAGTCGGGGCTTCCGTTGACCGGCGCTTCGGTGATTGTCGAAGGCACAAACCGGGGCGTGACGACCGATTCGTATGGAAAATACCGGATCGAAGCTGCGCCCGAAGAGGCGCTGATCTTTAATTTCCTGGGCTATCGGAGCCAGAAATTCAAGGTGGGGGCCTCCACCGTCCTGAATGCCGAGATGGTGCCGGAATCCCAGATACTCGATGAACTGGTCGTCGTCGGTTACGGCGTGCAGAAGAAGGTGAATGTGACCGGTTCGGTCTCGACGGTGGATTATGAGGAGTTGTCGCAGTCCCGTCCCGCTACCACGACGTCGGGACTGTTGCAGGGTGTGAGCGCGGGTCTGTATGTCTCGCAGACCTCCGGAAAACCGGGCAGCGAAGGGGTTTCGATGCGGATTCGCGGCGTGGGAACGCTCAATGATGCCGCGCCGCTGGTCATTGTGGACGGTTTCGAGGGAACCATCAATAATGTGAATCCGCAGGATATCGCCTCGATTTCGGTCTTGAAGGACGCCGCCTCCTGCGCCATCTATGGAAACCGCGGAGCCAACGGCGTGATCCTGATTACGACCAAAACGGCCAAGGAGGGTCGCTTTAATATCGAGTATACCGGCATGGTGGCCTATCAAGAGCCGGAACACTATTTCGATGTCATTTCGAACTATGCCGACTACATGGAAATCATGAACGAGTCGGCCTGGAATGTCGGCAAGGCCAATGTGTTCAGCCAGACGATGATCGACCTGTGGCGCGAAAAGGAGAAGACTCCCAACGGCATTGCCGATTCGGGCTATCCGAACTATGTGGCCTATCCCAACGTGGACTGGATGGAGGCGATCTTTACCCCTTCGGTCTATCAGAAGCATTCGATCTCGGCCAGCGGCTCGACGGAGCGTATCAAATATCTCATGTCGGTGTCGTATATGGACAATCCGGGCGTAATCGACAATTCGACAGTGACGCGGACCTCCTACCGGTTCAATCTCTCGTCGGACGTGACCGAATGGCTCGAAGTCGGGGCACGGATCTATGGGTACCGTTCGGATACGGAGCTGGCGGACATCTCCGGGTCGATGACCCTGCTTTCGCGGGGCGTCCCCTGCATCTATCCCTACTACGACGGGAAATACGGCTGGATGGAGAACCCCGAGCAGAGTTCCGAGTCACGCAACAACCTCTATTTTTTCAACCGTTACAAAGGTTCGAATATCACGCATTACAACAATACGACCGCCTTTGTCAATGTCAAACTGCCGTGGAACATTCGTTACCATGCGTCGTTCAATTACTCCTGGAGGGATGCCCTGCAGAAGCAGCATCCGACCTTGGGTGATGCCTATTCGTTCAGCCGCGACGAGGTGGCCTACAGCTATAACGACCTGAGCAAGTTATATCTGACCTACACGCAGACCCACACTGGAAGATGGGAGTTCCAGACGACGCTCGACTGGGCCGGAACATACGGGAAACACGATATCTCGGCCATGGCCGGTTTCGAGGCTTACTACCTCAACGACCAGAGTTTCGCATCGACCAAGACCGGCTTCGAAAACAATGTCCTGGAGGAAATGGACAACGTCCTGGAAGCAACCTCGATCTCCGGATCCCAGACGGATTATGCCGCAGCCTCGGTTTTCGGCCGGGTCACGTACTCCTATGCGGACAAATATCTGGCCGAGGTCAATCTCCGTTATGACGGTTCGTCGCGTTTTGCCCGCCAATCCCGGTGGGGACTCTTCCCCTCGTTCTCGGCCGGATGGCGCATCTCGCAGGAGGATTTCCTGAAGGGTACCTGGGTGGACAATCTGAAGCTGAGACTCTCCTGGGGTAAGTTGGGCAACAACTCGATCGGGAACTATGACTATTTGTCGACCTATGCCTCGGGCTACTCCTATCCGTTTGGCGGGAAACTGGCCTCGGGAACCGTGTCGACCCTGTCGAATGATCTGCTGGAGTGGGAAACGACGACCTCTTTCGACGTGGGCCTGGAGTTCGCCACGCTGAAAAACCGACTGACGTTCGAGGCCGACTATTATGACAAGCAGACCGACGGCATTCTCTACAAGGCTCCGGTTTATGCGACCATCGGCAACAAGAGCGCTCCTTATCAGAACCTTTGCGGGGTTTCGAACCGCGGCTTCGAATTTACGATCGGATGGCGTGATCAGGTGAAGAATTTCCGCTACGGCATTTCGGCCAACTTTACCCGGAACTGGAACAAGGTGACCAAATACAACGGTCGGCTCAAGGTCGGCTGGGTGACCGACGCCAACGGTGTGCGGAGTTATGTCACCAACATCGGCGATGTCTCCACGGTGGTCGATGCGGCACGCCGTACGATCGAAGGCCGGCTCATCAACGAGTATATCCTGGTCAACACCTATTCGGGTGACGGCTCCTACTTCTTTGCGGACGGGTCCGTGAATCCGGCGGGAGGTCCGCGGGACGGAATGATTCGCACGCCGGATGATATGACCTGGTTGGAGGCCATGGTGGCTGCGGGCAACTCGTTCCTTCCGAACCAGCATATCGCCAAGGACGGAATCTGGTATGGTGACTACATTTACGAGGATGCCAACGGTAACGGCGTTTACGGTGACTCGAACGACTACACGTTCCAGAATGTCAGCCAGACGCCCAAGTATTACTACGGCTTCAACATCGAACTCGGCTGGAAAGGGATTGATTTCTCGGCCCGCTTTGCCGGAGCCGGCGGCGGAGCTCGTTACTGGAGATACGTGGGTTACAACGCCTATTCGACGAATCCCAAGTTTACGCTGCCTTACGAAATAGCCTACGACCACTACTTCTTCGACCCGGAGAATCCGGATGATCCCCGGACCAATCTTACTTCGAAGCACGGACGTTTGACCATGAACTACGGCTCGGAACAGAACGGTGCCAATATCTATTCGACCCTGTTCCTCTACAAGACGGACTATCTGAAACTGAAGAACCTCACCATCGGCTATACGCTTCCCGAGCGTCTAACGCGGAAGGTCGGAATCGGATCGCTGCGGATCTTCCTGACGGGTGACAATCTCTTCACGATTACGGATTATCCCGGGATCGATCCGGAATTCACGGACAACATGAACTATTACGCTAATCTGCGGCAATATACGATTGGTCTGAACATCAAATTCTAATGCATACGGGTATGAAAGCTCTCAAAATATCGATTCTTGGTGCGGGACTTCTGTCGTTGATTTCGTGCAACGAATTTCTGGACCGTTATCCCTATAGTGAGAACAGCTCCTCGACCATGTTTTCCTCGGCGACGTTGGCCGAAAGTGTGGTGACGGGGGGCTATTCCAATCTGCTCTACGATTACAATTCGACGGACCGTTCCGTCCTGAACTGGGATTCGTTCTCTTCGGTCATGGACCCGCAGGAGGGAATCGTCAACCTCGATTACAACTACCTTTTTGGGACGCTGCAGCCGAACAATTCGATGTTCCAGACCTATTGGAAACGTTTCTACGAGGGGATCAACCGGGCCAATGATGTGATCGAGAACATCGGCCGGGTGCCGGACATGTCCGATGCGACGAAGGCGAAGCGCATTGCCGAGTGCAAGTTCCTGCGGGCCTATCACTATTATCGCCTGAATGCGCTGTGGCGCGGGGTTCCCTATTACGACCGGAACCTGGCTCCGGACGAGTATCGCTTGGGCCGCTCGTCGGAGGAGGAGATCTGGAGACTTGTCGTGAAGGACTGTACGGATTGCATCGATTGCTCCGAGATCCCCGACCGGTATGTGTCCGGGAACGCCGATTACGGACGTGTGACCAGGGGTGCTGCCTATGCTCTGCGCGGCAAGGCTTACATGTGGCTCAAGCAGTACGATCTGGCCGAGGCGGATTTCGGCAAGGTGGGGGAGTGCGGATACGACCTTTACACCGGTTCCTATGAAAGCCTCTTCACCGAAACCAATGAAAAGTGCGAGGAGATGGTTTTTTCGGTGCAGATGGTGGAAGAGGAGGGGCAGGGCAACGCCTTCTCGAACAACTACGGCAATTATTGCACGGTGGGCTACGGCAAGTATCAGCACTATCTGAATGTGAATTTCATCGACTCCTTTGAGGAGGTCGACGGAAAACCCTTCAGTTGGGACGATTACTTCCCGGGATACAGCTCGATGACGCCCGAGGCCCGCAGTGTCTACTTCCTGCGCAACGGATTGACCGATACGGAGAAGACGGCGATGAGCACCTATGGGGCCGACATGTCGAAATACGATGCTTTGGGTAATGAGGTGCGCTTGCGTGCGGCGTATGAGAATCGAGACCCGCGTCTTGCCGCCATTGCGATCACGCCGTATTCGACCTCGGGTACGGTCGTGACCTATACGAGCCGCTACCCCTATCGGGACTGGCAGGCACCAAGCCTGGACCTGCGCTACGGGAACAATGCCTATATGCTTTACCCGATCCGCAAGTTCGTGACCAAGGGACGCGAGTATACCAACATCGGTTACAACCCGGTGGATGTCCCGATCATCCGTTATGCCGACGTGTTGCTGAGTCTGGCCGAGGCGGTTAACGAACAGGGGCGTTGGCAGGAGGCGGTTTCCTATGTGAACCGGGTCCGCAACCGGGCCGGAGTCGCCTTGCTCAATGCTCCCGGAAATACGAATACCAAGGTGTCGGGGGTTGAGGAGATGAGGGCCCGCATCCGCAATGAAAAGAAGTGGGAACTGGCCTGCGAAGAGCAGCTCTATTTCGAGGAGTTGAGATGGGGAACCTGGAAGACGGACAAGTTTGTTGCCAAGAACGGCCTGCAGAATGTCTGGGGTGCTCCCGTCTATACCTATATTTGGGGCGGCGACGCCTACCTGAAATGGGCCATCCCGCAATCGGAAGTTGAAAAAAATACGAATATCAAGCAAAATGAAGGTTGGAATTAAAAATCGAACTTGCGGCATGTTGGGAGTGCTGTGTGTGCTTGCGTTGACCCTTTCCTGTACGAAGGAGACACAGGGCGGAGACCATGGTAGTCAGGGAGGAGGAACGCAGACGAGTCTGGAACTGACCGAATTCACCCGCCTGAACCGTGGGGAATCCGAAATCAATTCCCATGCGGATGACTGGGACCGTTCCACCGTGAAAATGGATTATCGCTCCTACATCGAACTGGGGGCGGCCAACAATGTTTATCTGCCGACCTATGCGCGGATCCGGACCTTGCGCGACGGAAGCTATATTCTGACCTGGCAGGATGCCGTGGGAGTGAATGGAAACGGCGAGAATACGTATTATGCACTGAGCCGCGATTTGAAGAACTGGGTCTACATGGGATATCTGTGGCAGGGGCAGAACGTCTACAACGGGTTGGGAAAACCGGACGTACGCCGATTTACCAATGCCAATACCCTTCAGTTGGCGAATGGCGAACTGCTGGCTGTGGCCAGTTTCAGTACGGTGAATACCTACAGCAATCCGAATTATACGGCGGAACAGGGGATTGTCGTCAAACAGAGCCAGGATGGGGGTTATACCTGGTTCGGCGAAAAGGAGATCTATCACGGACCCTGCTGGGAGCCGCATCTGATCGAGCTGCCCTCGGGTGAGATCCAGTGCTTTTTCTCGGAGAGTCGTCCGTGGACCAGCGGCAGCCACTCGGGAACGGACATGCTGCGGTCGATTGACGGCGGGGAGACCTGGGAGCCGGCCTTGGGAGAATCAGCCTATCGCGTAATGCGCAAGCATTGGTGGAATGCCCAGAAGAACATGTGGTGCTATACCTATCAGATGCCGGTGGGTATCATCCTGAACGAATCGAACCGCTTCGCCTTTGCCATGGAGAGCTGCAATCAGCGGGTGGTGAACGCTTCGGGCGGTTACAGCGACCAGTTCTCGATCGCCATGGTCTTTTCCCATGAAGACGGCACCTGGGATTATCTGGAAGGGGATGAAATTACCCCGAAAGAGCGTCGTATCGACAGTGTCGTTATGCGTGGCGCGGCGCCCTATCTGGTGCAGTTCCCTTCGGGCGAGACGTTGTTGGCCTATGGCGGTAGGGATTCGCGGCAGCATTTCCGGATCGGGAATGCTACGGCTACGGAGTTCGGGGCAACAGACCTGCCGGCCTTGCCCGATGTGGGTTCCTGGGGAGGACTGGATTTGACGGACTCGCATACGGTGCTCTCCAGTATGCGCGATTCGCGGGACGGAGCAGACAATGCAACCATCGCATTGGCCCGGTTCCATCTGAATCATTCGATTCGGGCGACATCCCGTCAGGTGGCGCTCGATGGTGACGATTCCGAGTGGGCGGAGAGCGATGAGGCTCTTTTTGTCGGCTCCCGTTGCCAAGCTCAGGCCACCCTGCGCTGCTCGGCGGATGCGGAGAACCTCTATTTCCTGGTGGAGGTCTTCGACGAGAGTCTCTCCTCCACGGATTTTGCCTACATCCTGCTCTCTCCGGACAATGATACCGAAAACCTTTCGGCCAAATCTCGCCGAATCCGTTTCGGATATGACCGGATCAAGAGTACGGACCAATATGCCGGAGGGTGGCGCGAGGCTGATTTCGGGATATCGTATGCCGGGGCCTTCGACGGTACTCCGACGGACAAGACGGATCAGGATAACGGTTTTCGGGCCGAGATCGCCGTACCCCGCAGTTCGATTGAACTGGTCAATGGACGGGTGTTGGTCAACTTCGGATATTTTGATGCGGCGGCCAATGTCGAGGATGTCCTTTGCGATGCCAGCAATACGTCCAAATGGCTTTCCATTCAGGTAGATTGAGCCTCAGATTGCGATTGAATTAAAAAACGACGGATTATGAATAAAAAAATCTTATTTTTAGCGACTTCGATTCTTTTTCTGGCGGCTTCGTGCTGCAAAGCCCCGGTAGTGGCCGAACGCTGGTCGGCCGAACGGGCCAATCAATGGATGGCGGACAAGGGCTGGATCGTGGGGTGTGATTATGTGCCCTCGACGGCCATCAACCAGATCGAAATGTGGCAGGCCGAGACCTTTGATCCCGAGACGATCGACCGTGAACTGGGGTTTGCGGAGGGGTTGGGATTCAATACGGTGAGGATCTTCTTCTCCAATCTCGTCTACACGGCGGATCCTGCGGGATTCAAGGAGCGTTTCTCTCAGTTCCTGGAGCTGTGCGACAAGCACGGGATCCGGGCGCTGCCGACCTTCTGGACGAACGGGGGAAAATGTATCGATCCGCATCTGGGCAAACAACCCGATGCCGTACGCGGGAACCACAACTCGCAATGGGTGATGACCCCCGGCGCCGACTATGTGAATGATCCGATCCGTTGGGGAGAACTCGAAGCCATGGTCAAGGATCTGATCGGCAGCTATGCCGACGATGAGCGAATCCTCTTGTGGTGTCTGTACAATGAGCCCGAAAACCATCGCCGGGGTGTGACCAATTCCGTGCCGTTGATGAAGGCTACCTTCGAGTGGGCGCGCTCCTGCAACCCCTCCCAGCCGTTGACGGCTCCGCTGTGGCGTGAGGTCGGCGTTCCTGGAACGAGCCTTCCAGAGGTGACTTTTGCTCTGGAAAACAGCGACGTGATCAGCTTCCATTGCTATGCGAGCGGAACCGTTCTCGAAAAGTTCATCAAGACTCTGCTTCCCTATGGCCGACCGATGGTCTGCACGGAATACATGCGACGTCCGATCTCGACCTTCGAGGAGGCGATGCCTATCTTTAAGAAATACAATGTCGGGGCGATCAATTTCGGATTGACGGCCGGGAAATGCAACTTCCATTATCCGTGGAACAAGGTCGATGAGAAAGGCCGGTCGATCCCCTGGGCTGAAGAGCCTGAGGTGTGGTTCCATGACATCCTCCATGCCGACGGTACGCCGTGGAACGAGGAGGAGGTGGCCTTCATCCGGCGTATGAC
>ERZ791622.595-NODE-595-length-15127-cov-4.13528_pt1 | contig 15127 bp, 19 predicted proteins | sample MGYA00510269_ERZ791622 | MGnify/ENA primary metagenome ERZ791622 (study PRJEB30046, sample SAMN00715191) | human gut metagenome | study: EMG produced TPA metagenomics assembly of the A metagenome-wide association study of gut microbiota in type 2... | reverse complement strand
GCAGAGCACTTTTCAGAATTTACATGGAAAGTATTTAACATATTATAAGGAGGAATAAAAAATGAAGATTTTATCAGCAAGAATAAATATGAAAAAGAATTTTATTGTACTTAGAAATGATATGCTTGAGGAATATGAATTTAATATGAATGAGCGTAAATCCCTACCAAAATGGGTAGAGAAAGAGTTGGCTGAATTGCATTTTTTAGCACAGACCGGTTGTTGGATGTTTTTTGTACGTTAAGTTTGATAAAATAAGGAGCAAAAAACTCGTCTATTATAGACGAGTTTTTTGCTTGAAAGAATTTATTATCTAGGAATACCGTATATACCTAATGCATATGTAGCATCAAGTCCTGGGTGTCCGTTATTGAATGCGTGGTCAACGCTAGTAGTATTAATTTTTATGTGTGTATCGTCAACTATTTCGAGTCTTACGGAACCAGTTAACACAGTGTTTACACCGGAAGATAACACCTGCTGACAACCAGTGTATATCTTTTTATCATTTCTGTAGGCAAATATTGGAGAAACTCCGATGTTTGTCTCAACGTATAAAAATCTATAATTTGTTAGACTGTCATTTAATGTAACTGATGAGTTTTTAACGCTACCCGTCCACAGTGTTACATCTTTATTGACATTATCAGCCTTTGCGCTGGCATTGTTAGCGGTCAATAGAGCGCTGTTCGCTGTCTGCTGTGCGCTGTCAGCTTTTTGACTACCCTCTGTTGCTGTATTTTGTGCTGTTTTTACACTATCTTTCAAACCTGTAACATCTGTCTGTAACGTTGTAATAGCGCTTGTATGCGACTGCACAGTTTTTTCAATTTCTCCTACTCTAGCAAGTGCGCTACCTGCATTTTGTGAAGCTGTGGTTGCTTTATCTTCTGCCCCATGAATTCCTGCATCAATTTTACTCATGTCGGAGTTGTAATCACCTAAATACGTTGGTTTGTCAGTTCCAATGTACTGGCTTAATTCATAATAATTTGTTTTGTTTGTTGAACTCATAATTTTTTGTCCTCCTTAATTTATAATTTTAACGCTGTTTTAGCGTTACTATCAAATGTGTAAGCGCTTAACTCTTTAGCTTCAAATCCTGCAACGGTTAATAATAAAGCATCAAACTCACTAGCTGTGATAGGGTTATTAAAGTGCAACTCCGCAAGTTTATAAATAACATCTTGATAAAAGACATATTTACCACTAAAAGGGTCATGCATATATAAGTTGCTATCAACACGAAATCTTTTTGCACCGTATAAATCAAACTCAGTGCAACTAAGCAACAAGTTATCGAACTCTGTACAACTTAAATTTAACGAATCAAATTCATTGCAAGTCAAAGCATAATATCGTAGATTATCATACATATCAGCTAACGCTTGGTTCAAACTTGTTCGATAACCCTTTACAGGGTTTAACACTTCCATGTTATTAGGAATATAATCATTGATATAATCATAAAGCTTTTTCACCTCTGTATCAATATGCGCTCTTGTCTCAGCGTTTAAGTCATAAATCAAAATGTTTAAAGCGCTGATTTTATTAAGTAGCTGTGTCTGAACTTTATTGATTTTTTCATCAAGTTCCGTGTCTTTAGCGTTCATATCCTCTCGGATATTTTTTTCTACTTCTGTGATGTGCTTATAGATATCAGTGTTAAGACCGTCAATATAGGCTTTCAATCCTGCAATTTTTTCGTCTGTATATTGCTTATATGCATCTGTAAAGCCGTTTATTGCTTCAATGCACTCGTTTACTTTATATCCTATATAGCATAAACACTCGTAATAGCTCTGTTTGTTACTATATACGCTAGGTATATCACAACAAAGTAAAGGAACTAAAGGCTTTAATTCATTTGCCATGTATTTTACCTCCTTTTTACCAAATTTTCATGAACAAATCGCGACAAGCTTCTACAAGTTCTCGATTGATATTTTGTATTTGTTCGCGATATTCTGCTATAGCTTCGCTAGTTGATTTTCCTCTCAATCCTATCTCTTTTGTGTCTCTGTCTCTTTTGCTGTCTTTGTTGTCGTTTCCTGCATGGTTATTGTTTGCCGTTGTTGTAGTGTTATTGATGGTTTCTCCTCTGCTCATAGCACTTGCATAATCTTGTGTTGCTACGGTAACTTGTGGGTTATCACTATCAATATTTTGGTAATTTTGGTTGTTTTTTACTTCGCTTTGTCCTGCATCTGTTGAGTTAGTCGTTGTTTTTTCGTTTCCTTTTTCTGCTTCTGTGATTGTTATATTGACATTTGTAAAAGGGTTATCGTTTTGAATTGCTTTATACAATTTTGTATAATATGGCGTCAATTCATGCATTTTTGCCATAAAAGCTGTTTTCCACATTCCTAGAGTTTCAAAGCCTATATAATTATTCCAATACCTAAGTAAAAAGTATGTTTTAAAAGTATACAGGTCTTTTCTATCCTCTGAGTAAAAAGGAAAATCAAAGTCAAAAAATTTTCCCTGTGTTTTGTCAATGATTCTTTGCACAGATAAGTCCATACTCCACAGTTCTTGTGGCGGAACAAAACTTTCGCAAATGTCTTTTACAGTGGTAGTGTATTTACTCAATTTCATCACCCTCTTTCCCTTTTTGCATATACTTGTCAGGGATATATCCATTTAACATGGTAGGCAATTCACTATTGAAATCAACTGTCACATTTAGACCCCATAAGTCATTGATAGCGTTTGCGCATCTTCTTCTTAATGTCAGTCCTACGTTTCGATTTGCTTCAATCTGACCGTTGTTTCCTGCCGTTTCACCTGTAACAAGGCGTTCGCCTTTTTCTACTGGGTTACTTTCATAGCCTAAAGATGTCAATACTTGTGACCATAAATCTCTTAATTCTTGTTCGCATTTATCTACGATATAAGGAGCGCCCACATCCAGAGCTTTAATATCTTTCAAGTTTAATGAATCGGAAACTTTTAGAACAGGTAAATAATTATCGTACATATCTCCCAGTATTTCAAAGCTCATTTTTTCGTTGTCAGAAGAAGAAAGAGCAACAGGCGTACGCTGTGCATACATATTAATATCCTTTGTTTTCCAAGTATTCGCCATTGCATCTGCATACATTAACGCCTTATAGTAATACGGCATAGTCGAATAATTATTCCATAAGATACAACTGTTTTCTTTGCCATATTCTTCGATATATCCGTTTGCAGTATAAGCTATTCTGTCTTGAGGGATATTATAAATATCCGGTAGACCGGATAATGAAACATTCATAAAAGCATACCCTGCAATATCGTCCTTGATGAATACACCCAAACCGTGCCAAAATAAGGTTTGTTCAATGTACATCGGTAAAATTTCTTTTGGCAGATTATTCCATTTGTACCTGTTTACAAAGATATCGAAAATATCATAAAAAAAGATAGATTTTATTATTTCAAAATCACTGTTTTTCTTTTTATTGATATTTCGTTCGAAAACTCGTAACGGATTTTTCACTTATATACACCTCCTTTTAGTTATTTAATAAACCGTAATTCCCTATATCATCAGTATGCCACAAAGTCACGCCATTGTCAAATATATTTCTCAATTTCTTTAACTGGTCTAAATCAATGTCACCCGTAAAACCGCAATGTGAGGTTTTTACATAATTCCAATACGCTCTTGAACGTAAATAAGGTGTTGTGATTTTGTTGATTGGATATCCAAATTGCTCGAAAAAACTATCCGCCATTTCTGCAAATTGTTTTTTGCATGACATTTCATAAAAATCAACGCCACACTCTTTGATACCTGTCAATACATTTTCTGCCAAAGCTTTTCCATGTGTAACCCCAGCGTTTCTGGCTCTGTCTGTCTGATTGGCTAACATTCCAAGAGCGTCCCAAAAAGCGTTCGTTGTTTTACCTAGTCCGTTAAGACCTCCCTGTAAACTTCCTCCTGCTAATCCTGCTATCGCTGTTCCTGTTCCTATGGTAGCATCGACAGCTGTGTGAACTTGAGATAAGGCTATAGAGCTTTTGTTCTGTGCTAACCATGCCCGATAAGTGTCAGAGGAAAAGGAACACATCGGAAATGAAGAGTTAATAAGAGCTTCATTCATTAAGCCGTGCCCTAACTCTTCGCGTGTTTTATAATTTTTAGGAGCTGTAAGAACTTGCGGAAGTGTTGCGATTGTTCCATAGCTGTCGAACTCAATAGAGTTATCACGGTTATAGCTGTATTCATATCTATAGATATGTGTGTTTCCTTGGTTATTATCAGCTAGACAGAATAACCATGGGTAGGAGTATAACTTTTTATTTTTTGGTTTATAACCCTCAAAAACATTGTCAGATATCTGCATACTTGTTATTTTAGGCTTGATTTCTTTCCCCCCTAAAGCAAGTGTACATAATTTTGGAGACATGAACAATCCTACGACGGCATCTTGTGCGCCTTGATTGTTATAATCTTCTAACAGTGTGTTAATTCCTTTTAGTCCCTCGTCTGTGGTTACATCATAATGACCGATGCTCCCCCAACAGTACACACCATTTTCTACACGACCCTCAAACCAACTTTGTTCCACTGTTCCTCGTGTTACAAAAGCGCAACACTCTGTTGGTGTCAAGTCTAATTTTTTATGTCTTGACACAATTGTTTCACCTGTTTCAATATTTACTGGTGTTAGGTTTCCTCCTATCTCGTCTTTATTCCTTGGAATGTGATGATACTCAACAAAGCATGGCTTAATATTTGCATCATAAAAATTGTTCTGAAAAACGTCCAATGAGAAGTTAATTCTAGTTGTTTTTTCTGATAACCACTCAATCGAATCAATGAAGCAAAAGACCCATTCGTTAGATATCCCACTATTCTGAAAAGCTAAATAATTGAGATTAAGTGCTTTCATTTCTGTGAACGGTACACGGATATCATAGTTTCCTATCCGAATCGGTGCAAGGTGTGACAAATCAACACCGTTAATATATTTACGATATAACTCTAAATGGTTCAATAAGTCTTCTTTTGAGTTGTATAATCTAACATGTTCGTATTCGTCCGACCATGGTACACCGCTGTATAATCTTAACTTTGTTTCGGGGTTGCGCGGTGCAACCCCTCCTTGTGTCGGTAAATTTATCATAGATAACTACCTCCATTAAATTTTACGCTTTTGTGAAACTTGCTGTTTTCGTGATAGTCTCGTCCGGTCTGTAGATTGCTTTCAACACAATCGTTCCTGTCTCGTCTGCTCCCGTATGAAGCAAATGTGTACCGGGGATAACATATGTCTTTGCAGACGTTGCTCCGCTGTCTACTTCAAGGGTAACTAAATTCTGATGATATGTGCCTTTTCCAGCTGTGACTGTAACTTCAACTTCCTGTGTCTGTCCTGCTGTGTATGTTCCTGCTGTCACGGACAAGGTTGGTTTTTCAACCACTTCGTCTGTTGTAAATACGCGAATTGGGTAGAAAGGACTTGCACTGACCATTTCCACCTGTGTATAGAAGTAATTCCAAGATAAGACGTTTGCAAGTCTTTGGTCTGTCATATCTTTGAACTGGTCGCGGACATTGAAGAATCGCACATCACAAAGAACTCCCTGTATAGCGCTATTTGCAAATTTGTCTACAATCACTGTCTGAACTGCTACGTCTGCCTTGTCCATATGGAACGCATAGGCTAAAGCGTCAACACTAATATGTGCGTTGACTTCCGGTGTAGTAATCCAAATCAGATTCGTCGGCATTGCGTGAGAAGTTGCTCCTGCTGGGTTGTTTTCCGGTAATGGAAAACCGAACTCGCCAACTGCCCGTTTTACCTCAATCAATAATTTTTTCGCTGACGCTTCATCTACAATTGCGTCAACGGTCACTGCCGGAAGCACTTCTTTTTCATAACCTACGTTAATCAAATCACGCATAGCGAGATATTCGTCCCAGTTCGCACCTGTGATAGCACTCTCCATTTTTGCCATAATCATATCACGGATTCCATACTCGCTAGTAAAAGCTTTTCTCAAGTTGTCATATGTGACCGTAACAGGGTACTGAATCTCAAGATTGACATTGTGGAACACGCTCATGATGTAAGACTGATACTGTTGAAATGCGTATTTAAAATCTGCCTGTGAATCATATACGTGTCCTTTACACATATTCACGTAAGTTTCTTCGTGTGTCTCACCATAACGCATTGGCTCTTTTTTGAACCTAGCTAACGGATTTCTCCACGCAATACTATCTACGGTCTGCATACCGATACGATTAATTAATGATGGCACGATTTCATTTCGAACAGGGGCAAAATTCAGAATGTTATCATAGACAGCCTGTAAATTGTCTGAGACTTCTACGGGTAAATGGTTCTGAACTTCAAAAGAAAGTTCCTGTTTCACTGCTTTTAAAATATTTTTATTAGTTGCATCTGCCATTTATTATAGCACCTCCTTATTCTGTCTTACCATCAAAGTCCAAATCTTCGACAGTAATTTTTTCTTCTTTTTTGTCTTCCTTTTTTTCTCCTCCTGCATTAGTGGCGGATTCTTTCATGCGCTCTTTAAAGCGCTTTTTGTATTCGGCTTCTAACTTTACATATTTGTCTTTCCACTCGTTGTCAGCTTCTCCACTTCTTTCGCTCTCGTAGTTCTGTAAAACTTCAATAGCGTCTCCGTGTTCCTCCACGTCTGCAATAGCGTCAATTAATTCATTTAAAGCTTCTCTAAAATCCATATAATATTTCACCTCCTTATATTTAGTGTCACCCTTTTACGCTTTTCATTATATCACCACGGAAAGAAAAAGTAAAGAGGCATTTTTTTCTTTTTTCCATGTGGGTGTACTGGGTATGGCGATAATGTCTGTAAATACGCATACCATTTTAACGCGTTCTTTTTTCTTTCCTCTTCTTTTTCAACTCCTGCACGCTCAAAATTTTTTAAAAATACTGACGCGAGATAATCGGGTTCTTTTGTGGACTTTCGAAACTCTTCCCATGATATCGGATATTTCACTGTCTCAATCCACTGTCCACTGCTTACTGTTTCTTCATCAAGCCAAACACATTGGTAGTAACCGTCTGTAATATCATACCCATGAGCGTTCGCCCAATCTGTATAAATTGTAGCCGGTGTCCACTGCACAAGACCATAGCCACCGTTATAGTTCCCCTCTTTTAAGGACTGCCACAATTCAGGGTTGATATTAGATTCTATCTCCATATTTCCCAACATTCCTGCAATGGCGTTCAAAGTGAAATCTTTGAAAAACATGGTACTATAGAAAACATAAGCATTGTTTTTCATCTCATCTTCTGTAAGATAACGGTTTCCATGAATCCATTCAAGGGGCATTCCTGCACTGTCGCCATAACGATATATCTTTGTCCATGCGGACGGTTTGGAAACATATGTATTAATGCTGACCTGCTCGGGTAATGGATAACGCCCACTGTGCGCTCCCATAGTGACACCGCCACCCCCAACGCCGTTCCCACTATACACCATTTCTGTATGGCCACTACGCCATACAATGTCCCCTGCCTGCCAAGCCTCATTGATACTAATCTCTTTAAATCCTGCCTGTAATAGATATCCCTCCTCTGTTCTTGTGGTGAACCATGGATTCACTGAAAAGAACCCACCTTCTGTAAGTGCTTTTGAAATAAAAGAGCTACAGTCATAATAAGTAATACCGTTCACGGTCTGCCCTCTTCGGTATTGCTGAGAATATCCAATGTTGGGGGCATTGCACGCATTGACCGCCCACTGATAGGCTACATTAATATTTGGCATTTGCTATCCTCCTTAAATGTTTCACGTGAAACATTTTGTTCCACGTGAATAAAAATTAAACCATATATAACATATCTTTCGCGTAAACGAATTCAGTTCCACAAGCGCGTGCCAGTCCTCCGCCAAATGTCCCAGGGCATTCTACTCCGTTCGGGTCTTTTCCCTGTAACAAACATATGATTTCCAGTGCTGTCACAAGATACTGAGTTTCACCCCTTTTTACATAATGTTTTCCTGCTTTTGCCCTTGTTTTTTTACCTACAATACCGTCTTCTGCAATGGTATAGCCATAGTCCTCATTCATTGCTCTCTGCACTACACGAACCGCCATTCTTTTAGTGTTTCTTCCAACAATGCCGTCAACAGCGATTTGAACACCCGTAAAATTAATTGCGTGCTGTTGTCCTAAAGCAATCAATTCATTTCTTGGTTTTGAGTGACTAGTAGACGGAGGTGGTGTAGTAGGTGTAGCACTTGAAGCTCCATAGTCTTTGTAAACGTGGTTCACATCACATCTTCCATTAATACCATCAACAGACCCGTTACTGGTATACTGCCAAATGTCAACATTGTCTACGCCTAACACATTCGAGTATCTAGCTATCCACAAATCATATCCCCATGTTTCACCGATATAATTCTCAAACCATGATTTACTAGCGTAGATTCCTGCCTTATACCCGTTCGTTAGCATTGCATCGCAAAAACGCTTTGCGTTGTACTTTGCTACTCCTTGCGTTCCTTTTTCTTCACTGTCGAAAAATACAGGTAAATTAGGTGCGTGACCTTTTAGCAATCTAAGGCAATGATTGATTTCACCCTCGATTCTAGCTGTGGTTTTTGCGTAGGAATAAAAATATACTCCATATGGAATACCCAACCGTTCACATTCACTGACGTTTCGACTCCATTGTTTATCGTCTTGCGATGCCATGTCTTGCCCGTATCCGCATCGAATAATTACATAATCGACAGCGTTTTTTAATCTCTCAAAATCAATGACACCGTTATGATATGAGATATCTACAGCTTTTTTACTCATGTTTCATGCCCTCCTTACTATCAAAAATGTCACAGATACGTTGTAGCGCTAATGTGTTATTGTTTAGCGCTTCTGTGATATCTGTCATTTCCTGTTTATGCGCTTCATTCAACTTCTCTAGGCGTTCATCATTTTTATCCTCTCGATATTTCACATACCACATAGAAGCAATAGCTACAGCTGTTGGTACGCCTAATGTGTTAATAGCTGTCATGATTTCCTGCATGATATCACCTCCTTTTTTTCTATCATAACACAAATAATATTGTTTGTAAACAAAAAATGTTTCACGTGAAACATTGTTCACGTGAAACATGTTGTACGTTACAAAATAATCGAATCAAAGGGAACGCAAAACCAAAAATTGATATCAGACTGCTTGCCTATGTGCGTGTATATCAATTACAATGCTCGTATTATTTTGGGTACATCATTATAATAACATATATCAGTTAAAATGTCAATGTTTCACGTGAAACATTAAAAAGATATGACATCAAATATCATGTTCTTACATTCCAAATTTTCAAATAAAAGCAAACCCCTGTTAAAGTATTCCCGTAGCATCGTAACGATATAATGAGTTGAGTTGACACGAATAGCTGTGTTATCTATGACATCATTTTTTGTAAAGCATATCCGCGTCGGAAAACTTTCATCTGCCCCTGTTGATATATACATACATGTATCATATCTTCTTGCGTTGTACATTTTTTCGTTGAACCTAATTGTGCAAATATACCGTGATTGCCCTGTTGGTTTCCCTATTAAGCAATCATTGTCATTCAAATATTTGTTTTCGCACGCGTACTCATTATAACTAGCTCCTTGAAACGCTCGCGCAATACCACTTTCCTTATAAGCTGTAGACGCATTTTCATTATACGTTCGCTCAAATACCCAACCATCTCCACGCAATATTTTAGTATTATATTTTAGCATTTTATTGATACCAAAAACGCTATAATAAGGGTTCAACAATGAAACGGTATTTGATGCCATATATAACATAACTCTTCTATGCTGTTTTCCGTGACCTGCACTAATCGTTGTAAGCAACGATAAAAGTTTATTTACTTCATTAGATAAATATACATTATCTTCGTCTTGATACTCGTCAAAAAATACAGAACGGACATTGACAAATAACCCACGCATTTTTTTATATTTTCTCGCCACCGATAACGCTAAACAATATCCACATGGCTCTTCATTTAGAAAAAGTTGTATCAATGAGCCATTCATTAAACTCTTTTCAGTCATAACATAACCGTCAAATTGTTCAGATATATCTCCAAAATATGTGTCAGCACAGTTCTTCATGTCAACAACATTCCTGTATAAATAAATAAATTGGTTTTCGGGTCTGTATTTATCCTTTAAAAAATCAGATACTTGTCTAGACTTAATGGAATAACTTTTGCCCGCTGTTCTGTTGCCGTCTACAATAAAAATGTCGGGCGTATTCCCGTATTTATCTTTCATCGTTAATAATCTCTCACAATGATAATAACCATCATTCATCATTTTAGCACCTCCATTCATGTTTCACGTGAAACATTTATTTTTAAAAGAGGTGGCATATAGCCACCCCTTTAGAAGAAGAGAATTAAAATGGTATTCTCACGGCATCATATTATAAATTTGATACGTCTAAAGTACAATTAATATAATCACGCCCTGCTTTTGTCTTTCCGCTAATTTTAACAATGGAAAATTTTTCCCCCTCCATCACGTTTTCAATGTCTTTCAAAGACTGTCTAAAAGTTGCAGACTGCCCTGAATATACTTTTTTCTCAGGCGTAATAATACTTACAATCTCCTGTGTTTCTCCGTTATCTTTGATATCATCAAAGATAAGATATCCGTCAACTGGGATAGATTCGCCGTCAGCAATATTTTTTAACGGTTCAATATCCGGTGCTGTGGTCATAAGATACTTCTCAACCTTTGTAAACTCTCTGCTCATTTCTTTAATTTCTACCATTTTCATTTACCTCCTGTTTTCCTGTTAATCTTCCTTTTTCATTTCCTGCAACTCTGCTTCGGTAACAATTTTTTCGCTCTTGACATCTGAATTAAGCAAGAACTGTTCGTCTGTTATTGCGCGTTTTTCCAGTTTAAACTTAATGTCTAAAATGGAAACAATATCTCCTTTGTACTGCTTTTCAATCAAGATTTCCGCTTTGTCTCTTGTCTTGCAGTTTGGTAATTTCTTGTCAAAGCAATCTTTCTTGATTTCACCTGTCTCTTTATCTTTGTAGATTCTTTCTACAGATACCTCCGCTGTAACTAATGTCCTTGTAAACATCTTTTTTCCTCCTTTTTTCTGTTTTCTTTGAGTGTGAATTGCAATGTAATATGTTTTATTTATTACATTATTATAATAACACAACAACTAAATATAGTCAAGTATTATATTATAATTTTTTTATCTTTTTGCACGTGAATATTAAAGTCTTTATTTCTTAATACAATACCTCCCCTCACACGCTCTGCCTTTAAGTTACAAGTTTCCATACTAAGTCCAGTAGCTAATTCTGAAATGTCTCTACCATCTTCAATAAATTTCCTTTTGGCTTGACTACTCATTCCACAAGCTTTTATATCAAGATAAGGCTCGCAAGGTTCATGGTTCTCTGCAACTATATGTTCTGCATAAGTCTTTTGGCGCTCATAATATGCAAAATCGAACGTGCTTTCGCATTTCCAACAGCAAAAATCTGTTGGGTGCTCTATAACCTTATTCGCTTTATCAAGCCCAATCAAATGAATCGAATCTGTATCTGCATAACAAAAGCGGTCATAATTAGCCATAGCGTGACGAATTGTAAAATTCATGGCATATGATGTAATAGCGCTACCAATAGGGATATAGCCTACTTTCTTTTCATGCTCTTCATGCAGAATAAATCTAATGATACCGTCGTCGTCAAGATAAGGCTCTTTATAAGATGAATTGTCCGACATGGCAAATTTCCCGTAAAGATTATTCAAAAAAAGTTTCGCTTTTTGTCTCTTGAATCCTTTTGAAGTTCTTTTCTCTTCTCCGTATTTATTTATATAATCATCAAAAAAGCCTTGTCTCGCATAGAACCACACATAATCGTATATAATCAAATCAAAAATATCGTAAGTTTCCTTAAACAATTCCCAGTCGGTACAAGTCATAGTGAGTGTGATATTTGTATCATGCATCTGTCCATCAATATCGCGATAATACCGATAATATTCACCCTTATATCTGACGTTCGAGCTATATAGATTTTCATTCGCTTTGTATAATGCACTCTGTCTAATATGTAGCCATGGAAACGCGCCTTTTTTGAGCTGAAAACGGCAATTGAAGCGTATAAAAAAATATTTATTAGTAGAGGTTATAAGTTCATCGGGTGGCGCTCCCCTACGGTATTCCCCGTGACCGAACGGGTATTTATTGCCACTGATACTATGCATCATGGACGGATAAAGAGAATTTACATCATATACCAATCCATCACCTACCACCGTATGTGCGTATTGAGGGTTTACATAGCACCACCCACCATGATATGACTTGTGAATATAGTCCCACTGATTCCAAACGCCTGTAATTGATTCGTCTAAATAATCCTCTCGAATATCGGGGAATAACTTATCATATTGTTTACCGTCATAAAACCCTTTAAATTCAGATAAACAACATGAACCTATAGTTAGTTTATCATGCTTTTCATTAAACATCATTTCTAAGGCTTCTTTTAACACTAGTACATCATTTTCAATATATTTCTTCTCACTTTCAGATATATCACAATAGGAATATCTTTCGCCCTCGTATTCCATATCTAATTTTTGATGTTTTGTACCAAATGATTTTCCGATATTTTTTAATGATGATGGCATAAGCTTTAATGAATTACGAATTTCTAAAAAGGTCTTATTCCACTTAAGTTTAATCCAATACCATGACCCCATATCAGATATGCATGTTTGAAATTCTTTTGACCTCATTTCTTTATCTTTACAATGTACCCATTTCCAACCCTCTCTCAATAGAAAATCAACTATAAAAGAGCCATCAAATGCAAGGTTATGAAAGTATAATATATTATTGCCTTTCATTGTTAAAAATCTATTTAAAAAATCTCTTATAGAATGGGTTATTGTTACATTTTCGGTTTCATCATATAAAGCCACGTCAGCACCAGACCAAACTTCTGTACTATCTTGTTTTTTACCTTTTTCTTGCTCTACTTTTTCACCCCATACCGTTGTCTCAAAGTCACAAGCCCAAAAGGTTATTTGTTTTTTTCGTGGCATTTATACTCACCTCTTTTTTATTCATTCTCAATAACAATATCTTGTTCCTGTAGAAATTCTTGAAAATCTTCTGTAGAACTAAGAACACCCATTCTTCGCAAAATATTCCAAAACACGGCGTCAACCGTAGCTTTGTCCATATATGGCTCTGTTGGAAATGCTTCGGGTTCTTTTGCGTATGTATAAGCAAATAACGCTCTTTCTTTATCTGACGCATTAGCCAGTAAAGCATCTGTTTTTTCTCTAAGGTAACTCGCTGTTTTTGGTACAAAACTTTCTAAAGAATCGTACCACAAATCAATAATAGCTTCATAGTCTAATACAGGTGTTGTTTCAATAACTATTATACCCGTCCTTTGTAGCTTTTTCAATTCTTCAACCGTAGTATAACCTTGTATTCTAGCATATTCCTGCTCTTGCGGAGTTAATTTTATAAAAACTCTGTTTCTTTCAAGAGCGTGTTTACGCCCATATTCTTTAGAAGTTATAGCCTCGCCAGTAAGCATATCAACAACCGTTGCATTTTTTCGTATTTCTTTTGCAGTCTGCTTTTTAATTCTATCCATTGAAACTTGCGTTGGATTTTTTACTCGCTTAATTATCTTTACTTGTACACCTTGTTTCTGTTGATTTCTAACACGAGCTAGATATTTAGTGTATTCGTGAGCATATTCTTTTTGAATAGTCTCCGCTTTTGTTTTCTTCTTTTTTATATGCTTATTCGCCATCTTTTAGTCACCCTTCTTTTGCACTTTTCTTAATAGTAATCCGTGAGGGACGCGGGTATATTCGATATAATCACCTGCATGGATATCTAAATCTTTAACCGCTTCTTTTGGAAGCATGACACGGGCGGTATATCCGCCTGTGCCACCTTTTGTAAACATTACTTTATAGCGCAATAATTGATTTGTTAATTTTGCCACGTTTTTTCCTCCTTATAATATGTTAAATACTTTCCATGTAAATTCTGAAAAGTGCTCTGCTATGAATGATACAGAAGATAAGAAAAGATATAGTAAAAATGTTGCCATGATTATAACCGATAAGATTCCCAAGAAATATGATATTTTTTCTAATTTGTTGAATGGCTCTTTTTCTTCTGTAGTTGTGTGCCTTGTTATCCATTCTGTAGGAGTTTCATGCAATGTTTCACGTGAAACATTCTCTGAATCGATTTTATGATTTTGAAATGTCTCTATATAGTCTTTATTTCCCTTAGTATCAATGGTATAGGCTTCTCCATCAAAACCCACATAAATGTTTTTATTAGTATACAAATTTTCTACCCAGTAGGGTTCGTCTACAAATAAGGCTATGTAGTTGTTTAGTGAGTTTTCAGTGTAAAAGTCGTGTATTTCTACACCAAAATCTGTGATATTATGTAATCTGTATTTAATCATTTTTACCTCTCCTTAAAAATCTTGAATAATATCTTGTTCCCCATATATCGTCTATAGAATTTAAAATAACCTCATATTTACTATCGTCTACGCCATTAATTTGTTGACATAATGTTGCTACTCTGCCCCATTGAATATGAAAACTATCTCTAGCATTATCATATAAACCCCCTAACACATCTTTAAAAAATTCAATTAATTCTACACTAATACTTGTACTAAATATATATAATTCATCTTTAATATAAAAACAATAACAAGTATTATCTATTGAAGCCATAACAATAGAATCTTTAGTGCTATACCTCTTCACTATTGTTAATAAGGATTCGTCTGTGTATAACGCCTCACTTCTAACTATGTACCCTGTATTAGAATTAATTACAACGACTTTAACTCTATTAATTTCTTCGTTCATTTTTTATACCTCCTTTTCATAGTATCTTTTTTCCCAACAAGCATATAATTCACGTAGTCTGTTTTCTTCATTATCTCGCTCTGCATCTGTAAAGTCTGATAACTCTAAATAGGCTGATATCCTACCCATTTGCATTATAAAGGCTACAAGAGCCTTGTCATATAACCCTGACTCGATATCTTGTTTAAAAGTGCA
>ERZ791622.592-NODE-592-length-15165-cov-2.98776_pt1 | contig 15165 bp, 13 predicted proteins | sample MGYA00510269_ERZ791622 | MGnify/ENA primary metagenome ERZ791622 (study PRJEB30046, sample SAMN00715191) | human gut metagenome | study: EMG produced TPA metagenomics assembly of the A metagenome-wide association study of gut microbiota in type 2... | reverse complement strand
AAGGGGGACCTTTCCAAGGCGAAAAAGGAACTGGCTGACAAAGATGTACTGATTGCCGAACTCAATAAACAGATTAAGGAACTTCAGGCAGAAAAGGCACGGTTGCAGGAACAACATAAATCAGAAATCGGAAAACTACGAAACGGCTATCAAAAAGAAATAGACAAGGCCATTCATCAGGCGGAAGTGGCAGAACGACAATTCAAGGAGAAGGATGCACTCATAGACAGGCAGAGGAAGCAGATAAGTTTGCTCGACCGCAAGGCCAATCCCCAGCGTTACAGCCTATCGTCCGGTGCCGAGCTTGTACGTGTCAATGTTTCAAACTATCGGAATCCGTCGCTCCATATCTGGACACGGGTCGGAGAGGAACTTTTTGAGAATATCAAATTCCAGATAGACTATGATGTGGCTCAAAGACATTTCAACGGCCAGATCACGGACGAGGAGTTTGTCAATGCTGTCTTCGAGTCACAGGAACAGGTAAATGGAAAGCAGGCAGAGTTGCTAGGTGCGGCTTTCACCCTTGCAGCCGGTGGTCCGGCACAGCCCCATGTCGGTACCAGTGGTGGAGGGGCGTCTTCGGAACTTCCGTGGAATGATAAGAAACCCAAAGGATTGAAACGATAAAGCTATCAATTCAATAGATAGATTAGCAGAAAAATATCTACTTTTGTATTGGATACAAAAATATAACGATGAAATTATCAAAATTATATAGTAAGTCACTTTGGAAAGACAGTTTTTTGTACGCAGTTAGTTTCATTGCTGCTATAGAAACTATTTGTGCTATCGCTAATTTTAGCATTACAGATATTTGCAATATACAGAAATGGTGGGAGAAAGGCTTGGTTATTGTGGGTGTATTTTTATTATTTTGGATTATAATATCTGTAGTAAAGGCATTCAGAGCAGACCATTCAATCACTTTAAAAATAAAAGGAATCAATGTTAAAATTGAAGAAGGGGATATATTTGAGTCAACAGATTGGAAATTAATCCCTTTTAATGAATTTTTTGATACCACTGTAGATGATGTCGTTATTGCTCGAAACTCGTTGAATGGAAAATTCATAGAGAGATTACAAGATATTGATGATTTGAACCGAAAAATTAACGAAGCTGACGATGTGCCTGGAATGAGGAAAAAAACGAAAGCAGGTAGAATCTGTTATTCGCTAGGGCGGATTATTGCTTATCAGGATTATATGTTATTAGCATTTTCTCATTTCGAAAATAATCAAGCTCTATTATCTCACAACGATTATGAAATTTGCCTTAGAACTATGTGGAAGGAAATAAGTAGAGTTTATGCAAATAGACCTATTACCATACCGTTACTAGGTGGAGGAATAACACGCATTACAGATAAAAATGAATTTCAATTGCTCCGTTGCATTCTTTGTACACTTAACACATCGAATGCTCAAATATATCAACCCATAACAATTGTACTGACAAGAGAATCTATTGATAGAATTAATTTATACGATATAAAAAAATTATTTTAGTCATGAATTACAGAACAAAAACTTACATTGCTGCAGATTGGGATCATGATGAAGATGCCGTCAAAGAATTATATAAATGGAATAACAGTTCCAGGTACGGACTTACATTTTCAGATGCTCATGAGTTAAAACAAGCAAGAGATTCGAGTCTAAATTGCTCAATTAAAAAATCATTAGCCGAACGATTGGATGCGTCTAAAACATTTATCCTTATCGTTGGAGACCATACAAAAGAATTAAAAGCTGGAGGATGTCAATACTGTGGCAGTTATAATAGCTATTGGGGGACTTGTGGCAGAGGACATACAGTAGATACTCGAAGTTATATTGATTTCGAATGTGAAAAAGCAATTCGAGATGGTTTAAAGATAATAGTCCTATATAAATCAACATTCGTCAATAGGGACAAATGCCCAGAAATGATCAAATGGAAAGGTATTCATGTTCCGATGGAAAAATGGATTGGGAACAACTTGTATTGGGACTATGATTCTGTAAAAAACGCTATCGAACAATAAACAGATATTGCCCCGTAAATTAATATCCTATGGGGCAATATCTTGCTTCGTTAATTACCATGTTATAATTTTATCTACAATCTCTTGTTGTTCGGCGCTGCTACGACGCAGATAAATGCGAGTAGTTTCTATGCTTTCATGCCCCATGAGGTCGGCAAGCAGAGATATGTCATTGAATTTCTCCAAAAAATTCTTGGCAAACCGATGACGGAAAGAGTGAGGATAAACGACTTTCTCATTCAGTCCGTATTTCACAGCATAGTTCTTCAACTGCTGGGCAATACCTCTTGTAGTGATACGCTCTCCGAAACGATTGAGGAAAAGGTAACCACTTGTGCGATTGGTCTTGATTAGCCATTCGGCTGTTTCTTTTCGTAATGTTTTGGGAATATAAATCCTGCGTATTTTACCTCCTTTGGTATAAATATCGTAATACCCAATCTGGACATGCTCTATCTTTATCTGTATCAATTCACTGACTCTTGCACCAGTCGCAGCGAGAAAACGCACTACAAAATACCATGTCAGATTATCTTCCCTTTTTAGTTTGTTCTTTAGGAAGATATAGTCAGCATTACTGATCACATTTTCCAAATATGAACGCTGTTGTACCTTGACCGATTTTAATCGCAAGCGCGGCTTTTTTATGCACTCTAGGTATTTATTCATAGCTTGTATACGCAGATTCACAGTCTTTGGCTTGAAGGTTTCGATGAGATAAGTTTTATAGATGAGCAAATTCCGCTTGTTCAATTCCCTATGCCGAGAATAATACTCCCTGATGGCATAAAGATAAGCGTTGATGGTATTTTCCGCCATATTCCCCTGACGCAAATACAATTCAAAATCTTCATTGTTCATGTTCTTTACATTATTAGTTAAACAAATTGTTATCACTAATAATGTAGTGAGCGGTTAGTGCTTTGAATTCCTATTATGAGAAGTTTCTCGCTACGGGTGAGGTGAAATGCATTGATGACGAGATTCCGTTTGAGATTCCGCAGGGATGGGAATGGGAAAGATGGGGTAATATTTCATTGTCAATCCAATATGGATATAATGCCCCAGCCATTGAAAGAGGTGATATAAAGATGGTCAGAATTAGTGACATTCATGAAAATGTAGTTCAATGGAAAGATGTGCCATTTTGTAATATAGAATCTGATGATGTTGATACCTACCTACTCAAAGAGAACGATATTCTTTTTGCAAGAACAGGCGGAACTGTTGGTAAATCATTTTTAGTTCAGTCTGTTCCAGAACCAGCCATATACGCTGGTTACCTCATAAGAACAAGATATTCACGAGAGCTATGCCCCCTATATCTTAAATCGTTTTTGGAAAGTCAATTGTATTGGGAACAATTGAAGTCTGGAACAATAGCTACCGCTCAACCCAATTGTAATGGGAAAACATTAGGTAGAATGCTTTTACCAATTCCTCCGAAAGCAGAGCAGGCTCGTCTTGCACAAAAATTAGCAAGCCTTACTCCTTTGTTTCAGCGTTATGCTAAGGCACAGCAGGATTTGGATAATCTTAATGAAAGTATAGAAGATAAACTAAGGAAGTCTATCCTTCAAGAAGCGATCCAAGGCAAACTTGTCCCGCAGATTCCGGAAGAAGAAACTGCACAAGAATTACTTGAGCAGATACGAAAAGAAAAGCAGAAACTCGTAAAAGAGGGCAAGTTGAGGAAGTCAGTCTTAACCGATTCTGTCATCTTCAAAGGTGATGATAACAAGTATTATGAGCAGATAGGAACAGAAGTTATTGATATAACTGATGAAATTCCATTTGAGATTCCGAAAAACTGGATATGGACAAGACTGAAGAACTTTTGTTCCGTCTGTACTGGTGCGACTTTCAAAAAGGAAGAAATGGAATCTGAACATTGTGGTATTCGTGTCCTTCGTGGCGGCAATATCAAGCCATTTCAACTATGTACGAAACCAGATGACATATTTATCCCTCAATCCAAAGTAAAAGAGGATATATTATTAAAGCATAATGATATAGTCACTCCGGCCGTAACGAGTTTGGAAAATATAGGCAAAATGGCCAGAGTTGAATTGGATATGCCTTACACAACAGTAGGAGGATTCGTCTTTATCATTCGGCCTTTAGGTGGTGGAGAGTCGCTTTCTAAATATCTCCTTGCATTTATGAGGTCATCTTCAGCTATTGAGTTTATGAAGTCCATAACAAACAAGTCTGGGCAAGCATTCTACAACATCGGCAAAGAGAGACTCGTGACGGCATTAGTACCTATACCACCACTTGTAGAACAAGAGCGTATTGTCTCCAAATTAGAGAAACTATTTGAACAGTTGCGATAATTTGTTTATCCGCGCTGATATTCGTTGTTGCTCTCTATATGGAGGGATGCCTATAATGAGGGAATAGAATATCTCCTTGTTCAAGTGTGGAATGGCTGCGCCTCGCTTTGATTTGCGCAGTAATTCCTTATAGAATAGGATAAAGTTCAATACATAAGGCAAGTGCATAGCCGAACTAACCCAGAGTTGTTTGAATGTGCTACCCATATAGCCATCGCAAGGTACTGTGAAAACCTCGCCGGAATTCTCCCCATCCACAAGGATGATATTATCTCCTTTGTGGACAAAATTGCCTTTCTGCTGATATTCTCCGGCACGCTTGCCTCGTAAAAATTTTGCATCAAAACACAACTGCTGCCCCTCTTGCTTTTCACCATCAATGAGAGCACAAATTGAGGATAATCTCGCAAGTGACCAACTATAAGGAAAGTCATAATCACACTCTATCTGAACGGCTTGCCCATTTATCTGCTCATAATACTTGCTAATTGCTTAATCTGCTCTACAATTCTGTCTTGTTCTGATTTTGGAGGTAAGGGGAAGAATTTATTTTCTAAATAACCCGTTATAATTCGTTGCTGGTTAGCAGTACCTTTGAATTGCGCCTCATCAATGAAATATGGGCTTTTAAGGAAATAGAGTAAATACCAACGATTAATGGTCTCGCCATAAGGCCGCATAACTTTAAGTTCTGTAGACCCCGCGCCTATCCCATTTGGCAACCCTATGAATATTACAGACTTTCTATTCTGAAAGCAGGGTGTTATTTTAGCAAATACGACATCGCCATCTGCAAAATGGGTATAACCAGTTTTAATCGTTTTCCATTGTACCTCGTCATAAGAAAACTCAGACCCATATGTTGCACATATTTTTTCCATTGGAATAAAGGCGGAGATACAATTATCATCAGCAATATTCTTCGGGTTTATTTGAAATATATCTTTAATACGCACCCATTGCCATGAGGCTGGTATCTCAAAATGTATTTCATCATCAATACAGCGTAGTCCTTTTCCAACCTTCTCCCAATACTTGTTATCGTCACCCTTGAAAATGACAGAATCGGTTAAGGCAGACTTCTTTAACTTACCTTCCTTAACAAGTTTCTGCTTCTCTTGTTTAATTTGTTCAAGCAATTCTTGGGCTGTACCTTCCTTTTCAATCTGTGGAACAAGCTTGCCTTGAATAGCTTCTTGTAAAATGGATTTCTTTAACTTCTCATTTATTTCTGCATTAAGTTTATCTTGTGTATCCTGACTTGCAGAATACATTTCAATTAATGGCAGAATTTTTTGGATTTGTTTTACTATTCGATATTGTTCATTTAGTGGGGGAATAGGCATTAAATGAGAAATCAGTTTTTCTCTGGAAATATTAGGTTGTGCCCCACCTTCTCCTTTCTTAATAAAGTCCATTTGGCTACCCATTAAATAGTAGAAAAGGTAGTAATTGAACACACCAAATGGAGTGCAGGCACAACAAGCCTGATTTGAAGTCATCTCATTCCCTGCAATCGCAACCTTACCAATCGTTGCACCATACATAGCAATAAGGACATCACCCGCTTTATTCAATCTTAGCGAACATTCCTGTAATGCTTTTTCTGTAATCTTTATTTCTGTATCATAGACAACTCCATTATTAAGCTCACCAGTTCTTAGCCAAAGGATATTTCCTCCGTAATAATCAGAATTTCCCTTTGCAGGGGTTGCTCCAGCACCCCAATCTCCAATACTACCCATTCTGCACCATTCCCATCCAAATGGCAGGTCAAACGGAATCTCCTCGTCAATGCATTTCACCTCTCCTGTAGCGAGAAACTTCTCATAATAGGAATTATCGTCACCACGGTAAATGATAGATTCGTTTTTATCTTTCTTGATTTTCTTTTCTTTAATTAACTTGGCTTTCTCTGCTCTGATGCGCTCAAGGAGTACAGATGCAGGTTCGTCATTAGGGTCTTGCGATACAAGTTTTCCTTGTATCGCCCATTGTAGTATACTATTTTTTAATTGCTTTCCATTCATCTTATTCTAACAGATTTAGAAGTTTTCGTATTTCTGTTTTTCCTTCAGATATAACTGATATAGCTTTTTCCCTATTTTATCTTTCTTGAAGGCACGTTCATGATTCATAGGTGTCATAGACAAACGAATTTTCGCCACACCTTCATTCAATATTTCAAACTGCTGTGGAGTAATTCTAAATTGAGCAGTAGAACTTATTTCTGTGATTGGGATTACAATATTTCCACTTATAACACCAGCGGATTGACTTCCATTACCAATTACGGTACCTCGTAGTTCAAGGTATTTATCTGTGAATGTCCGAATTTTCATAGTTGGTTCAGCAAGGAAATTCATCCTGTCTGATCGCACTGTAGCTATTATTGAATAAATTGTATCTTGCTTAGCCACACTATACTCCATATTGCAACCTTCGGCTGCAAGTGCTTTATAAGTATAACCTACTGTTTGTGCTTTAGCGTTGAGCCCTAAAATGACACAGAACAGCAATAATATAATCTTTATAGTCTTCATATTTTATCTTGCCCGTAATCCTCTCCTTGTATTCCTAATTCTCCTTTGCTCATTGCATTGGCAATATCTATCTTCAATTCTTCATCATAATCTTTGCCTGTCATAAAGCTGTTTATGATGCGTAGTAGCAAGCCTTGGTCGATATTCGATGCAGCCACATGATAAATGATAGATTCCAATGTTCGCATACAGATGCAAGCGTGCCAATAGTAATTATTTTTGTGTAAAAAGTAAGCGCCCAAAGTCAGCGCAATACGCTTATTCCCATCGTTGAAGAAATGCCCAGAGCAGAATCTGTACATGAGATAGGTCAGTTTGTCTGCAAATGTCGGGTAATACAAATCGTTCTGCACAAAATCAAGTGTAGCACGAATACCACCCTCGTCACGTACTCCTTCAAAGCCTCCATCACTGGCATCTATCATCTTATCATAGATGTTTAAGGCTTCATCGTAGTCAATATAAACAATTTTCTCATTCATCTTCCGCTTGCTTTAAGCGTTTCAGCACGTCTTTATTTTCAGTCAAAATATGGTCGAAATCAATTGACTGATCGCCAATAAACCGCTCAAACTCTTCGGGGGTTACGGCTCTCAAATAATTTGCTATATTACCATGATAAGCATCACGGAAACTGTAATCCCTTGAAGCCATTTTTGTCCGGGCGTCATTAAGATAAGGTTTCTGCATGGGATGCTCTGCTAGTTCATTAACGATATGTTCCACTTCTTCAAGAGTAAGGCACATACCATGCTTTGCTTTATACCTTTCTCGTATGGCAGCCCCAACACCATTCTCAAAGGAAGAAATAACAAGTAATACTTCCGCATACAGTGTGTGCCGAACATTGTCTTTGCTGTCGAGTTTCAGTATCTCCCTGTATTCCTTTGCGTTTTCTTTGAAAATAGCCTTATAGATATAGTCTGTAATTAAAGAATACTTATATGTGACATGTCCAATTACACACTGACTGATGGCAGATGTGAGATTCTTTCGGTAATTTTCTTCTGTGATAGCAGCAGGTATGTAATTAATATCCCTACGATTGATATATTTTGTGCCACCGCCTGTTTTTTCATTGATGGTAGATATGACTAAATCCAACATAATACTTCGCACCTGTTTGGCTTTTTCACTTTCCGTAAGCAACATACCTATATTCAAAAAAGCCCGGAAGTTGAACAAGCCAAGTTGGGTAGTCTTGCTCGCCTCATTTATAAGGTGAGCAAATTGCAACTTAAATTCTTTCAGTGGTTTACCTTTGCATAAAACATATCCGTTGTGTTTCAACTCTTCACCATGCGATGACAAATAACGGTCTATTGTGGATGTGTCCACTTCATAGAAATCGGCGACCATTTGTTTGGTGAACAGGTATTCTCCATTGAAAAGCATACCAGTAATACCAATTTGGGATTGCACCTTTTCAACGGCAAAACGGTTATTTAATATATTTTGCCTATCTATATCGGATGTCGTTAAGTCCTTCATACTTATGCTCATTTCAATTGTTACAAGCTTCTTATTCCTGCGGTAATTCGATTCCCAATATGCGTTGTATCTCGGCCAGCGTCTTGTCTATCTCATGGTCAAGGGCCGCCCGTTTTTTGTAATAGTCAGCCAACAGTTCGGCCGGAGGCAAAATTTCCTCATCTTCTTTCGGAAACTTGCATAAGTCGAAATTACAGTCAGAACCAATCAGGTCTTCGACTGAATAGCAGCGAGCTTTCTCGTTTCCGTCCTCAATAATGATATCCTTACGGTCATTCCACCATTCTTTGATAGGATTACAATGCTCCAAACGCATCGGTTTTGTCTTGGAAAAATGCTTGTATCCCTCTGGCATATCCAAACGATAGAACCATGTCTCTTTGGTAGAGTAACCTATAGGTGAATCGTCTGCTTTTTCGTTATTGAAGAATAAAATATTGGTTGCGATAGGTGTATACGGTGAAAAAATACTACCTGGCAGACGAATAATAGTGTGCAGGTTAAAATCACGCAACAATTTTGTCTTTATGGCTATCTTGGTATTGTCCGCGCCAAACAGAAAACCATCAGGAACAATAACGGCTGCCCTTCCGTTCTTCTTCAACCGGTACATAATAAGTACCATAAACAAGTCGGCAGTCTCGCTGCTTCGCATATCAGAAGGGAAGTGAGACTTAACATCGGCTTTCTCGTTGCCTCCGTACGGGGGATTCATGAGCACTACATCAAACTGATCCCCTTCTGTATAGTTGAGAACATCTTTAGTCAGAGAGTTATCATGAAATACCAATGGCTTATCTATTCCGTGGAGCAAAAGATTTGTCACACACAGCATATAAGGGAATTGTTTCTTTTCTATGCCATATACAGATTGATTAAACTCTTCCCGGTCTTCAGCAGTAACCACACGTTTGTCAAGTTCTCCAAGCCAACTGGTAATAAAACCTCCTGTTCCACAAGCGAAATCCGCCATCTTTTCTCCAATCTGCGGCTTGATTATTTCCGCCATAAACTCAGTTAAGGCCCTCGGTGTATAAAACTCACCGGAAGATCCTGCTGACTGCATTTCCTTGAGTATGCTTTCGTAAATTTCACCGAAAGCGTGGCTTTCCTCGTAATTGCCAAGATCGAGATCGTCAATAACATTCAGAACCTGTCGGAGTTGTACTCCATCTTTCATATATTGATTGGCGTCCTCAAAAGTAGTTTTCACGATTGCTTGTCGGATAGGTGTATCTGGGGTAATCTCTATCTTCTTGAGTTTATCAAATACCACATTGTTGACAAATGATAGCAGGTCATCCCCAGTCAAAGCATTTCCACTTCCATCATCGTGAGCCCAATTACGCCAACGGCATTCTTCTGGAATAATAGATTGATAATCGTCCTCCATTTCCCAGTCATTTTCCTTTTCATCATAAACTTTCAGGAAAAGCATCCATGCCATCTGCTCTATGCGCTGTGCGTCACCATTGATACCGGCATCATTGCGCATTATATTGCGTATTCTTTTTACGAAATTTGATAAACTCATATTTTTCTTTTCTTTTATGCTGCATTATATATCAGTTGAACCAGATTGTTTACGGCCTTTAGATAACCTTCCTTGCCCCCAAACAGTTTGGCGATGCTTGCTGGAGAGCCAAGTTTTCTGAACGGATCGTTTTTCAAAACCGCAATATTCTCCAATTCAGAAATTCCTTCGTTCATATATTTGTCAAGTAGGGCTTCGAGAACAAGCCTGGCTTGCTCTCCATATTTACTAAAGACATCACGTTTCTTTACCTGCTCTGCACGTTCTCGTCTTGTTAAAGTCTTTTTCCCATATGCAATATAACAGATAAAGTCAAAGTCATCCACATCATCCATATTCCGGTCATGCTTCAGAGTAGTAATGTCAATGCCGACTTCTTTTAGCATTTCCGTTATTTCACTTTTCCTTTTTAGTGCATTCCACTTTGAGGTAAAGGTCTCTATTGTCGCATATGTGTCGATAATACTCTTTTTTGTATAATCTGTGATACTTTCTGTGCGAAGTAATTTGCCATTTGTATCATAAACGGAAACTACCTTATTAATAACTTTTACTTCACAACCATTTTTATCCACAATCGGTTTGGGCTGCGGGGGTGGTGTCGGGCATTCACAAGGATCTTTACCACAGACTGGGCAGGCCGAGGACGTAGTAGTCTTAGGACAAATACAAGGATACTTGCCGCAAACAGGACATGGCTTCGGAGGATAATCCGGATCAACCTCTATCGGACCATCCCAATCCGGATCAGCAAAGAGGCGTGTTACATTTCGAAAGTCCATTACTACAAAATGTGTTTTACCTTCTTTTTCACGAATTCGGGTGCCTCGTCCTATAATCTGCTTAAACTCTGTCATTGATCCGATCTGCTGGTCTAGGACTATAAGTTTGACCATTTTGCAATCAACACCAGTTGATAGTAATTTGCTGGTCGTAGCTATTACCGGATATTTTGATGCTACAGAAATAAAATAATCTAGTTTCCCTTTACCATATTCATCGCTGCCGGTAATGCGGACTATATAGTCGGGATTCTTTTTGCACATATCTGCATTGGCATTAACCAGTGCAATTCGCATTCTTTCTGCATGTGTCTCATCAGCACAAAATACAATGGTTTTTGCCATACGATCTGTGCTTTTGAGATAGTTAGTTATTTCTTGTGCTATTTCCCTATGGCGATCTTCAATCACGATGTTATAATCATAGTCACTGTTATTGTATATTCGATCCTCGATCTCATTGCCGTAAATATCCTTTTGACCTTTGATTGGCCGCCACTCATCTCCGATATTTGTTGTAATATTTATGACTTTAAACGGAGCAAGGAAGCCATCTTCTATCCCATTCTTCAAACTATATGTATAAACAGGTTCGCCAAAATATCCAATGCTTGATTGATAACGTGTTTCTTTTGGCGTTGCAGTCATGCCTATGTGAGTTGCAGAGGAAAAATAATCCAGTATAGTGCGCCAGTTACTGTCATCTTTGGCACTTCCTCTATGACACTCGTCAATAATTACAAGATCAAAATAATCCGGATTAGGGAAAAGTTCCTGATAATTTTTCGCATCGCTTTGTCCAATAAGTTGCTGATAAAGCGCAAAATACACTTGATGAGAAAGCAATTCCTTCAATTTATCCTTGTCTTTGGAATAATCTATTTTATGGATTACTTTTTCCAAAGGCTTGAAATCTTGTTCAATGGATTGATCTACCAATATATTGCGGTCGGCTAGATAAAGAACTTTTTTCTTTAATCCACTCTTAAGCAGTCTCCAAACTATTTGAAACGCAGTGTATGTCTTACCTGTACCGGTAGCCATCACAAGTAAAATACGGTTTTGCCCTTTTGCAATGGCGTTGATAGTACGATTTATAGCATTAAGTTGATAATATCTTGGAGGGAAAATATTTTGTCCACTACACAATGGCTGGTTAATGACAGCTTCCTCCTGTTCATTAAGCCCGTTTCCTTCGTTTATCCCTTTTTTATACCGCTCAATCAATTCTTCGCGGGTTGGAAATTCATCCATACCGAAACATCGTTCCTGTCCGGTTAGAAAATCATGCTCGGCAAAACCTTCCCCATTAGAACTGAACGCAAATTTGACATCAAGCATTTTTGCGTATTCCATTGCCTGCTGTAAACCATAGGAAACAGTATGCTTGGTGTCTTTTGCTTCAATAATAGCAATTGGTGTAGCTTTATTCACATAAAGCACATAGTCAGCGAATTTTGGTTTTTCACGATGTACAATATTGCCATGCAAGCTGATTTTACCATCGGTAAATTTCACTTGTTGTTCCATGAAAATACTATCTTTTGTCCATCCCTTGCTTGTGATGGCATCGTTGATATAGCGGAACTTTACATCTTCCTCTGATAATTCATGACTAATGCCTATGTTCATATAATATTTTATTATCGGAAGTTCAACTCATCAAAATTCGGAGTTTAATATTCGGTTATCTATATCATTGGCGTTCTTTCTCGTCAGTTATCAAATCTTTCAAATCTACTTGTAGTATCTTTGAAATCGCTAAAAGTGTTTCCAAATCCGGTTGGTACCTGTTGCAAGCGTAACTATTGATTGTACTGAAACTCTTGCCAACTTGTTTTGCAAGCCAAGTTTGTGATATACCCTTTTGCTCAAGAATATCTTTTATCCTGTTCAACTTCATACCACTCTGAATTTTGCTACAAAAATACGCTAAATTTTGCGATATCAGAGCACTCACGACGAACAAAATTTGCTTTCATGCAAAAGAGCACATTTCTTGAATAGAAAAAAGGTGTGATAGAATGTATTGTTTTTCTTAGAAAACTTATAAATTGTGGGAACTTTTCGGTATCAAATTACAAAAATTATTGAATGCATAATTTGATAATCAAAAAGATATGGAATGTTATTCAGTTCAAGTGTGGAACTGCGATGCCACGTTCTGAATTGGAGGTCGTAGGAATAACCTTTACACACGAATGTAGTAATAGCAGCCCACGCTATATGCGTGAGAACCACTATGCCATTCTTGCGTGTAATTGTGAAATTTCCTACGTTTCCAATTCACAAGATGAGCATAACGCTTCTTTCTGTATGTCCAGCGGCAAATGACCGCTTTCATAACAAAGGTACAAAAAAATGTGTTAATTGCTTATTCGGCGCCGGAACAAACTTCTGCCGAAACGTTTTTGCAAATCAACATTAACCTTTTGTCCAATTGGGGAATGATTGTCTGTACACATCATCGAACTGTCCGCCAAAGCGTCCGCTGTCGGCATGGTTCCATAATAAAATAAGCCCTCTACAACTCATCAACCGAACGGAAAACTCCGTGGGCAACCGCACCGTGCCTTCGCATGCTACACCACAATTAGGAAAACAACGATTTACCATGTTCCGCCTCACCACCGCTCTCGCCACAACCGACCGGAGGCTCCGCACGTTTGTCTCCCCCCAGCTTCTCCGGACAAACACACAACATACCGAAGCAGACCGGCATGCAAAAGAGGGGGGCCGTCGGGCCCCCTCTTATCTCCATCCGTCATACACGGAACGATGCCGTTACCGATTCCGGTACATCTTCTCGTAATACTTTTCGTATTCGCCGCTCGTGACGTTATCCAACCACTCCTGGTTGTCGAGATACCAGCGGACGGTTTTTTCGATGCCCTCTTCGAACTGAAGGCTCGGCTCCCATCCGAGTTCATTCTTCAGCTTCGTGGAATCTATCGCATAGCGCAGGTCGTGCCCCGCACGGTCGGTCACATAGGTTATCAGCTTCATGCTCGTTCCCTCCGGATTGCCGAGCAGCCTGTCCACCGTCCGGACGATGACCTTTATCAAGTCGATGTTCTTCCATTCGTTGAACCCGCCGATATTGTAGGTATCGGCAACCCGGCCGTTATGGAAAATGACGTCGATGGCACGTGCATGGTCCTCGACATAGAGCCAGTCCCGGACGTTTTCTCCACGACCGTATACGGGCAACGGCTTGCCGTGACGGATGTTGTTGATGAAAAGCGGAATCAGCTTTTCCGGAAACTGGTAAGGCCCGTAATTGTTCGAACAGTTAGTCACGATGGTCGGCAGTCCGTACGTATCGTGGAAGGCCCGCACGAAATGGTCGCTCGACGCCTTGCTCGCACTGTACGGGCTGTGCGGGTCGTACTTGGTCGTTTCATAAAAGAATTCCCTGCCATAGGCCAAATGATGTTCGCCCGAAGATGCCGTCGTCGTGAACGGCGGTTCGATACCTTCGGGATGCGTCATCTCCAGCGCCCCGTACACCTCGTCCGTGGAAATATGGTAAAACCGCTTGCCCTCGTAATCGCCGTTCCAATACTCTTTGGCCGCCTGTAACAAGGCGAGCGTCCCCAACACATTCGTCCGCGCAAAGGTGAACGGGTCCTTGATGCTCCGGTCCACATGGCTTTCGGCGGCCAGATGAATGATGCCGTCTATCGCATACTCCCGCATGATTTCGCCCATGCGCTCGTAATCGCAAATATCTGCCCGCACGAATGTATAATTTGGTTTGTTCTCGATATCCCTCAGATTATTGAGGTTTCCCGCATAGGTCAGCTTGCCGAATTTGACGATGCGGCAATCGGGATACTTGTTCACGAACAGCCTCACCACATGGCTGCCGATGAACCCGGCTCCGCCGGTAATCAGAATATTTTTCATAAACTCCGGTATTTCAATTTATTTATCTCCGTTCTGCGGCAACAGAATATCCAGACATGTCCGCAACGATGCGCGCCAATCCGGTAGCACCGCCCCCACGGCCGCTATGCGGCTCTTGTCCAGTACGGAGTAATGCGGCCGACGCGCGGCTGTCGGATAACCCGCCGTATCGACCGGCACGACCGCAACAGGCATGTCCGCCTGGCGGAATATTTCCACCGCGAAATCATACCAGGTAGTTTCGCCTCCATCCGTATAGTGGAACAGTTCCATGTCCTCGCCGGGCCGCTGCACCAACACCATGAGGGCGCGCGCAAGGTCCGTCGCATAAGTAGGCGTACCGTACTGGTCGTCGACCACACTCGGCGTCTTTCCTTCGCCGGCCAGCCGCAGCATGGTTTTCACGAAATTATTGCCGAATTCCGAATAGAGCCATGCCGTACGCACGATGGCTCCGCATGCACCGGACGTCCGCACCCGTTCTTCACCGGTCAGTTTCGTCCTGCCGTAAACGCTCACCGGTCCCACGGGGTCTTCTTCG
>ERZ791622.541-NODE-541-length-16003-cov-2.76712_pt1 | contig 16003 bp, 21 predicted proteins | sample MGYA00510269_ERZ791622 | MGnify/ENA primary metagenome ERZ791622 (study PRJEB30046, sample SAMN00715191) | human gut metagenome | study: EMG produced TPA metagenomics assembly of the A metagenome-wide association study of gut microbiota in type 2... | reverse complement strand
AAAAAATAACAGTAGACAAAAAATCAAACCATGGTACTATATACATGTAACAAAGATAAGAACACAGCACAAAGCAAAGAAAGTGAGGATTGAATAATGGAAGCTGGACAGAAACAAGAAAAGGTAAGATTGATTGAAGAAGCCGGGGAATGCTTAAAATGTGGGCGTACTATAAGAGAGTGTAAAAACGACAGGTTAAAAAAGATGATGGAGAAGATTGCCGCTAACGCGGTATGTATCGGACTCTATGATTTTAATAAGTTTGTGGTAGGACACATTGGCGAAGGTAACTTTAAAACAATTCAAAAGGATTGGGAAAAAGTTCGCAATGAACTTAATAGAGGCTTGACAATTATTGATAATAAGGGTGAAAACCTTAATGATATATTAACCGTCGATGAAATCGAAGAAGCCATTCGATATACAATTTTTGAACAAATGCAACGCGAAGAAAACGAGGATTGACCATGGGAAAACAAATCAGACGTGTAAACGTACCAACAGGGGCGCGAATCAACTTCGTTGATAAGCGCACCACCATAAAGGAGACTTTATCAGATGGCACAATCAATTATTATGACCTCAACAATTCGCTGTTGTGTGAGGGGTACTACACAAATCAGATACGTGGAACTTTACAGAGAGTGGAAACGGAGACAGAGACTTACTATACCTTTACTTTTAATAATGGTAGTAACACGCACTATAGAAACTTTTATAAATTGCGAACTCTGTAATTGTATTATTTCACTATCTGGTATACCACCGTAGACCATAACACAACACACAATATAATGATAATACTACATAACATTACACTTCAAACAAATAACACAAAAAGGAGATTTTAAATTATGAAAAATTTTGAATTAGTAGCTGGAAAAGAATCATGTGTAAAGCTTGTAAAAATCAATGGTACAACCGCCCTTGCGAAAGACGCAAAACCATATGGAAAACTGCTGGGAATTGTAAAAGGCACTGATGACGAAACAGGAAAAGAAACTTACTATCTTTGCATGAAAACAGATGAGGGAATTGGAATCTATGCAACAGGCGTAAAGCGTGAAATTGACAAGATTGTTGATCTCTTTGTTGATGCTGATGCAGATGGAGAAGATTTCATTATTCAGTGTACAACAGGAATTTCAAGAAAGTCAAATCAAACTTTCTTTAAAATTATGGTAGTGATGATTTAAAATTGTAAACGGTCAACAGTGCGGTTGACACCAAATAATAGAACGGAAACTAATCAAGTTTGTTCGTTTTTTGCATCTGCTAGGGGACTGAAAAGTCCCCTTTTTAATTCATAAAATGTTAATAATTTATTAACAAAATATCTTATATTTGTTTACAATTACATGTTAAAATAAAAGAAAAACGAAAGTGAGGTAACAAATATATGTATTTGGAAAGCCAATTATTAGAACTTCAACACGCTATTGTCTTGAGAGCACTTGATGATATTAAAACACCTGTTTTGAGACTCAAGTATTACAGAGAAGTTAGAGAATCACTCGAAGTATACGCTCCACTCTATCACATGACACCAGATAAAATGATTCAAAGCGCAATAGCAAGCGGCTACATCGAGCCTTTTACAGAAAGAGAGGTAGAGGAGTATGGCAAGTAAGCAAAAAGAGCGTGTCGGCGAAGTCCAACGTGCGAAAGGCATTCTATATGATGTGATTGACGGAAAGTATAAGCTACTCAAGAAAAGCTACACTAAAGAAGAAACGCTTCTTCTTTTGCGCACATTAGGCAAAAGAGCGCAAACCAGATTAAAAACTTTAAGTACCTATTTCAATGAGCGCGGCAAACGTTACACTGGTGAAATCAATCCAATATACGACAGATATAAAGGATACGACATAAGATATCAAGGCGTATCTATGCAAGCATTACAGAAAAAGGTATCGACAGCAATTGAGATTCTGAATGCTAAACAGTCAACCTATACGGGATACCGACAATTACAAAATAGAGCATTCGAGAAAATGAAAGAAAACCACCCAAAGCTTAAAGATTTGACGTTTGAACAATGGAAAGCTATGACAACTTACATGGGGGCATGGCAATCCGCACATGAGGGTGAGCAGTATGACAGCGAACAATTGCTTGCATATGCAAGATGGACAGGAGAGTCAAGTGGATATGATACCCTATCAAACCTTGACCCTGAAAATGTAGATTTGGATAGTTGGTTTTTGGATGTACAGCGTGAAGGTACAAGCGGACAGTGGCTAGACTTAAATCAAGATTTTGACGACATTTAACGAGGTGTAAACAATGGCAAGACAAAAAATTACATATTGCAAAAAGTTTCTTTGTTTTGACATTGAAACGACACATGAACACATATCAGAAGATTGTGACATTATCTACACATGGCATTGGAGCGTTATGGATAGCGACTATAACTATAACACATGCACATCATGGGCAAATTTATACGACTACTTCCATAATCAATACAAAGAAATCGCAACTCAAGGTGAAAACCGCTTAATCATATATGTGCACAACTTGTCTTATGAAATGGAAGCAATAATTAGAAACCTAGAAGGACACACCATGACAGGCGGCTTTTATATGGACACACATGAACCACTATATCTTATTATTGACGATGTATTGGAGTTTCGCTGTTCTTACAAGCTAACGAATAAAGGTCTTGCGGCTTGTGGAGAAGACGTGGGACTTGAAAAGCTTGAAATGAATTACAAAGATATCGTAAAACCGGGTGAAAAGTTGCCGCAAGATAAGGAACGATACACATATCGAGATGTTGAAATTATGGTGGCGAAAATTCATCAATTGGAAGAACAGGAAGGTAAACCTTTCTATGAATTTCCATACACGAACACGGGGTTTTTACGTGATGAGCTTCGCTCAATCATGAAAAAAGATTATAAGTGGATGAAAATGTTTAGAAACACCGCACTTAACTATGAAAAATATGTTATTTGCAGAAAAGCTTTCATGGGTGGCTATGTGCACGCCAACTATTTATATGCTGGTCAAATCATGGAAAATGTAGATAGTTTCGACTTTGGTAGTGCGTATCCGTTCGCGATCGCAACAGAAAAATTCCCATGTAGTCCACTCATGCCGTTAAAGGGTGCGAATATCTACGACTTAAAGCGTTTAATGAACACAGACAATTATCTTTTTATATGCACTATAACAGCAAAGAATATCAAGGCACGTGGTTCAATGACATATCTATCACTTTCACATTGTGATGTGTCAAGCGACTGTGTTATGGATAATGGTAGAATTTTTAAAGCTGACATGATAAAAACAACATGCACGTCACTAGACCTAGGTATTATACTACGTATGTACAAAATTGAATCAATTAGAGTTGATGAATGCTATTATTGTAGAGCTGATTACTTACCATCTGGAATTGTTACGACAATGTTAAAATATTATAACAAAAAGCAATCATTAAAAAATGTTGACGGTGAAGAATTGAACTATGGGAAAGCAAAAAACCGTGTTAACTCTTTTTATGGAATGTTTGTACAAGACCCGATTCACGACGTTGTTACACTTGAGGGTACTTATTGGAGCTTGCAACATTGTGCGATAACAAACAAAGAAGAAATCACGGCACAGCTCGAAAAATTCTATAAATCGCACAGAAGCTTTTTGCCATACCAAATTGGGGTTTTTATACCAGCGTATACACGCTATCATTTAATGCATGATATAGTATCAAAAATAGATAGAAATGTGTTGTATTGCGACACAGACAGCGCAAAAATCATAAATCGAGAAGAATGTTTAAACGTTATAAACGAATATAACGACTTTGCAAAATACAAAATTGATCTAACAATAAAAAGATATGATCTTGAGTATGACTTACCGGATTTAGGCATTTTCGATTGGGAAACAAAAAAGAAAGGTGCATGGAGAAAATTTAAAACATACGGAGCTAAAAAATACATATATGAAGAAGCTGACGGTACGCAAAAAATGACAGTATCAGGACTATCAAAAAAAGCCGTGAAATATCTAAAATCAATCGAAGATTTTGAAGTTTTTACCACTTTTGACACAGACGTGTCGGGGCGAACGATATCACATCCGACTACAAACGCAATCGAAACATATGACAATGGCGGTACATGGATAGAGGACACTACCTATACTCTGTCAATCAGTCCAGAATATGGAGCATTGATAGGCATTGATGTTTACAGCATCAAACCGCAAATAATAACAAAAAATGGAAAATTTGAAAACACAGACATTGATATCAATAAACGTTTAGAAAAATTCACAGTAAAAACGCGGCATTTGTCACCGCTGATACTAGAAAAGATAGGGGGATAATATTATGGAAATTGAAAATCTATATATAAAAGTTGGGGATGAAATGTATATTGACATACCGAAGTTGTACAGTTTAAACGCTGATGTATATATAATATTTGGTGAACGTTCCGCTGGTAAGACATACTCTGTACAAAAAGGACTGCTAGAAGATTATAACGCAACAGGTGCACAATTTGCCTATATGCGTACTCGCGAAGATTATTTGATACGTGGTAGAGCACGCGCTTCATTCGCAAACATCAAACCTTATGCTGATAAAACGTTGTGGAAAGATGAAGCAAGCCTTGATTACTATTCTGGTGAGTACCGTAAAAAAGAGTTGGGAAGAAATAACAAATGGGTATACACAACTTGCGGATATAGTTTATCTATCGGTGGATGGACAAAATATAAAGGTAGCGGCTACGACAGTGTAAAAACTATTTTTTTCGATGAATTTATAGAAGATGATGATACATCGACTATTCGCCCACTGTCAAAAGGCGAATTTTTAAAGGGATATAGTCAGCAACTATCTACAATCATACGAAAAAGAAAAGGCGTTCGTATCGTAGCATGCGCAAATAGTATCAACCCCAAAAGCCCGTTATTTGATTATTACAACATTGACGCACGTAAGCTTGAACAGGGTAAAATTTATATTTTTAATCGAAAAGTTGAAGATGATATACTTAAGATTTGTTGCTTGTACACCGAACCGCCAAAACATGCACACGTGTCTAAACATTTAGCCGTTTATGAATCACAAACAAATGACATGACAATAAAAGGTGTGTGGCAAGAAAATATTTATCCAGAAATCTACAACAATTTACCGTGGCGGTGGTATGGTGAACTATCTGCACAGAACAACAGACTTTATATATCAGACTTTGCAATTACAATTGTTTTACCGACTAAACAGGGTGTACCATTAACAGTAATTGACGGGAAATATAAAGCAAAAACAGTGCTACAAACGAACGAATTGTACTTACCATCAACCCAAAAAATCATACAGTGGCTACTATACTATAAAAACACCTCACAAATATGTGCAAGCAGTAAAACAGCATCTGAAAAATTCAATGATTTAATCAAGCGAATTCTCATTGACAAAAACTAATGATATGTTATACTTAATTTGGGGCTACCAGACAGACCGCGAAGAACGGGGTAGTTGTGCAAACTGTCAGCACGGGCGTGGAGACACGCCCACCTTTTTAGAAAGTGAGGTGTTGTGATGGATATTAGTGCAGTTACGCAAATAATTACAAGTGTCGGCTTTCCAATTTGCATGACGTTGATTCTCTGTTATTACATCAAGTATCAGACAGACGTGCACAAAGAGGAAACAAAAGAGCTTACAAATGCAATCAATTCCCTCAGGGAAATGATATCGGAAATTAAAACAGAGTTGGAAGGTGGTGTGAAAGAATGACATATTATGAAGTAATTAAAAAAGCATTATATATGTTTTATCATCGTGATGAGTACGCATACTTTTACGGGGCAAAGGGGCAAGTGTTGACAGACGAAGTCATGAACACTTTAATTAGTCTCGAACCAGCATATTTTGCAAAGTACACAACACAGGAGTTAAGTGCTTATAAAGCTTTCTCGCGTGGTAAAATCGGACTTGATTGTAGCGGTTTCGTGTCCGCTGTCGTAGGTGTACAAAATTACAGCACCGGACACTATCATGACGGAGCAGAAAAGACTACACCGCTTTTAGGAACAGAAGGAAACGGATTGTATTCATCTTTTGGCGGTAAAGGTAGACATGTCGGCATTGACATTGGCTACGGTTTCTTTCTGCACATGCCAAAAGAGGGGCATACCATTGAATTAGGCAGAATAGCAGAATATGAATGGGAGCACAGTTTTCACTTTGCGAATATTAACTATGAGGGGGCAAAAGCATGATTGATATTGATAAGATGGTGACAACGCTTTCAATTCCAGATGGAATGTCAGTTGATGAAATGCGAAGAATTGTTGTTGACGTGCTTGACATGGCGAAAGCTTCAAATGAAGCTGAGAAAGCCATTGCGACAGAAAACGCAACATTGAAAACGGAAAACGACAGACTCAGCAAGCAGAACTTGGAGCTGTTCAACCGTGTAACAACTTCTATTTCTCCGTCCACAAAAACAAAGGATGATGACGATGACGAAAAAGATGAAGTCACAACCGATGACATTTTAAGCTATTATAGCTAATATAGAAAGTGAGGTATAAAAGTATGGCAAAAACAACAACACCGCTGTCAAGCGCACAGCGCGGAGTAAATCTTTTTAACGATGCTAGAAAGAATTCCTCAAACGAATACATGAGGGCAACAGGCGAAGTTACCGTGGCGACTTCTATTAGTCACGCCATGACACCAATTGTAAAGTATGCACCATTTATGAATGAGTTTCTTCACTATGTTGTAAACAAGATTGTCATCCAGTCCGTGGAATCTAAGATGTATACCAATCAGTATGCAATGCTGAAAAAAGAAGGTTTTCCACTTGGAACTGATATGGAAATGAACTATGTCAATCCTGCCATGGGGCGTGATTATGACATTTCTCTTGGAGCAACGCTGTTACAGGTGACAAAACCAGATGTAAAAACTTGTTATTTCCGACAGAATCGTAGGCGACAGTTTCCAGTAACTATTCCTAGAGAGCTTATGGAAGGTGCTTTCACGTCATGGGAGCAGCTTGACAGTATGGTAACGGGCATGGTGACAAGTCTTTTCAGTGGGAACGAGATTGAAGAAGAAAACCTTATCAAGAAGTTGATTCAGACTTCCGTTAAAAACAACGTAGTAGTTAAGAAGGAAATTCCATGGGATGAGGGTGACCCTGCCGCTTCATCTGTCGGCTTTATCAAGACCATTCAGAAAATCGCACTTGATATCACACATGCTTCAAGTGACTTCAACAACTATCAGGCATATGCAACAGCACAAGGAATTGTAGGAGCAACACCTGCAATCACATGGACTCCATCCGACAGTTTGTATTTATTTGTAAGAAGTGACGTATTAGTTAACTGCAATGTTGAGACACTAGCTGGAGCTTTCAACATGTCTAAGGCTGATTTAGTCGGACGTGTCACACCTTTCCCAGACTTTGATTATCTCGATTTCGAATCTTCCATTGATCCTGCAACACAGTATTGGAAAACCATCAAGGATGACCAAAACATTCTTGCAGTACTTGCAGATGTTAATACTTTCGAGTACCGCGACAATCTGAGTACAAGCGGCGACTTCTACAATGCCGCTGGAATGTATCAGAATCAGTACTTAAACGTATGGCAGACATACGGCATTAGACCGTGGGGAAATGCTGTTGCAATTTGCAAAAATGCTTAATAGAGGGGGGATATTATGACAACTGTATACTTGTTTGACTCGCCATTTGACGACAGCGGTAAACACTTGTTAATCCCGACAGAAAGAAACGCTGAGGGGTTCTTAAAAGAACTTCTTGGCGTTCTTACTTATAAACGTTATGATAATGTGACGTGGGAAAGACAGGGGCAGACTTTTCGTTGTCCAGTACGAGCAGATGAATTAAGACGCTATAATTATATGGCATATCAAAACGAGTCGCGAATTGAATTTGCTTATATCATTGATTATCAGTATGTAAACAACAAACTCACATATGTAAATACATCTGTTGATTATTGGGCGACTTACCTTGATAAATTCACATTCCATCCATCCTCAGTCATGAGACAGCACCCAGCAAGTGACGGGCTTTTTGCAAACTTTTACCCCGAACCAACACAAGTTGACAGGTGGGAAATTGCACGAACTGAGTATGGATTTCATAAAGATGATGATGACAGCGTTTATCTTATGACAGCAAACGACACTGATACATACAAAGATAGATCGAGCGATTTCTACGCGGCAATTGCAAATTTCGCCATGGGCGATTACGGGCAAATCAATAATTTCTTTTCGTTGGTATCTGTCAACCCTTGCGAATGCGGCGGCATAGTCCAAAGTAACACAAGTAAGCTGTCAAGAGCACAAGCGTTAGAAGTAGTTAAACGCTATGCAAAGTGTGGTAGACAGGAAGACATAATTGGAGCATATCACGTGCCAAAGTTTTTTGCCACTGACATAAGCGGCGAAAATCTTGATAAGGTTGACAACAGGACAGGAGAGGTTGAGTTGGTGCAATCCTTTGTTGAAAAACCTTTGTGGAATAAGCTTTACACTTCCCCACAATTTAACAAGTTAACAGTCAATTGCGGTGGAAGTGCTAAAGAATATGATTTCCGTTATTTTGATGAGTCTGCACTGCTAGCCAAAAAGTTTAAATTCAAGTGGGCGGCTAACCAGTCACAATTAGGCGGTATTGTTATAACACCAGAGCAGTACGGAAACGGAACAAACGGAGACTATTCGCTTGCAAGTAGTACGTGGGATAGTGTGCAGTTATCGACTACACAGCTAAACAATAGCGGTGTTATGCGTGACTTTGGAAACTTTGGCGTTGCGTCAATCGGAAATCTTTTTTCACTTGACATTAAAGGTGAGCTGCAAGCCGCGGAAACTTTTGCAGAAAATTTGGGTGCAAAATTTGAAGAATCAGACCTAACAATTGGAAATCCTACTGGAACTATTGCAATGTATAACGCACTTTTCCCTATGATTTCTGTTGCATGGTATTATCCATCTTTGCAAGATATCAAAAAATTTAACAACTACTTCTGCATGTACGGCTACAACTACAATGGCAGTCTTGCCGACATTGTAATTGATTCGTTGCCAATTGTGAACTATGTACACACAAGCGGTGCGATTGTCACGGCAAATGACGCGCCACAAAACGCAATCGCATACATAACAAATCGCCTTGATAGTGGTGTGTGGTTTTGGCATGGCATTTCAAATTTTAAACGCACTGATAAAATATTGGAAAATCATTTTCCAGAAAGTGAGGGCGGTTGATATGGCAACATATATTGGTGAAGCTTCAAAAGATGAAAACGGCAATTTATGGGGTGGTAGAGACGGAGATCAAAACGGACTTGAAGTCCGCGTAACAGGGTGGTTTCCACAAACTGGAGACGGTAGGCGCTGGGATTGGGTGGCACGTATTCGCAACCGCCCAGACGTCGCCCGTGGAATTGCTACACTTATGATAGAATCTTGCGACAATCAAAATGTTGGTTACAATCAACATAGAAGGGAAACTTTTACAAATGAATGTCGAAAAGTCGGGTGGAAACCAAAAGACGTTAAAGTACCTTGCGCAACTGACTGCTCTGCTTTAGTTGCATGTATATTAAATTGTCTCAATATTCTAGTAAGTACAAGTATGAATACATACAACGAACTAGAACAGCTTAAAAACACAGAGCTGTTTGATATATTGTATGACAGTAAATATTTGACAACAGGTGATAACTTGCAAGTGGGCGACATTCTACACATGCCTGGGCATACGGCTATAGTTGTACAAAATTCAGAATCGACACAGCCTGTTCCGGAAGAAAAGAAAGAAAATGAGCAAGTTGGTGCGCGAATGTGGATAAATTGGCAATATTTTGAATCTGGTAAAGAATATTCAGATATTAGCGGTTGGTATATAAACGGAGATAAGGGTAGAGCATACGGACGATATCAATTTGATTATCGTTATGGACTAGTGCCTTTTATGCAATTTTGTATACAGCACTATCCAAATCTGTTTAGTGGTTTTCAACCATATATTGATTTGGGTGTTGGCAATGAACAACTTGTCAGCAACAGCGGTTTGAAACAGCTTTTCATCGACTATACAAATAATCACTTATCAGAATTTTCAAAAATGCAAAACTGGGCAATGTTTAACAACTATTACAGTCTGATAAGAAGTGAAATACAAAAGCATTTGGGGTATGACGTTTCAAACGTTGGTGCTTATGCCGTGGGAACTGCCGCTAGTATCGCCATACGAGACAGCGGATATTGGGACGCTGTAAAAGATATCTTCACTGGCACAACAGGCAAGGAAACAGAAAGCGATTGGATAAAATTAGTCATGGCACGTCAAAACGCTAAAACGGGCGCGAATGACGGCAATCGTTGGACAACTACACAGTACAACCGCGTCTTTGCTGACATGGCGTCCCAAACAGGCGTTATTCAAATTGGCGAGGGTACAATTTCAGACTCAGACTCAAAAGCCCCCGTCAATCCAGCTGGTGGAAATGCTGGAAGCGCAACAGGTAGCGGCACGACTGAGGTTGTGCAACCAACAACACCGCCCCCACCAATAGGGGGAATTGATGCTAGAAGCATGTTTTGTCCGTATTGGTCTTTGAAATACTTTGCTAATGTTTTACCACTGAAAATTGATCGTTGACAATCACGGTCAATCTGGTAAAATGTAGGTAGAAGGTTAAGGGCTGAGAGGTGAGGGGTGAGGGTGAAGGTGAATGATAAATGCACCAATTTCCGTGTATAATTTAGAAAGTGAGGTGTTGTGATTTGAAAAGAAATACCAAAAATCAGAATACACAGACAGAAAACCTTTTAACTATCGGTCTGTATTATACTTTTTTGCGTAGGATTGCTGTTGACGCTTGGACTTTTGAGGGGTTGCCATTTGATGACGATGACGTTTACCGACATGCAAATAACATTCTCAATGAAAATTTTGTACTTGGTAAGTTAGGGGGACTCTGGAAAGAAGATGGATTTTATGTTGTCGGAGATTGCACAACATCAAGTACTAAGACGTGGTATGGCGGTGCAACAAAGTATCAATGTAAGACGTTCGTGAAAACGGTTAGTAAAGACTTGAGCGAAGTTGCTACATTGACGGCTAGCTTGTCACCGTTCACCGACTATGACATTGTTTCTATTGATGGTCTGTGTCGACATTATGCCGCGTTACTGTACGAATGCGACAGGTGTATAAATGTGAATTTAAAGGCACAGAATACACCCGCCATTCTTAATGCGCCAGATGGACAGGAGCTAACGTTTGCCAATCTGTATGAAGAAATTGCAGGGCATAAACCAGTTGTTTATACGAGAGATATGTCACCTTTGAAAAGTCAGTATGACGATATACGTCAAATCGTCTACCAGACACCCGCGCCATTTGTTGCGGGAAATGTTGAGCAGTTAAAGTCTATGTTAATGTCGGATTTTATGTTTATGTTGGGTGTTAACGGTAGAACACAAAGCAAAGTTGCGCAAGTTTCGAGTCTTGAAGTTATGCAAGATGCACCTACACTTATGGTTCTCAGAAACAGTTATGAACAGGCGAGACAAAATTTCTGTGATCAATGCAACAAGAAATTTGGCTTGAATGTTAAGGCTACGTTTAATGACTCAAATATTGGTGATGTTGGACTGCTAGACCAATTTTCAGTTATGGACACCAATAGAGAAACAGTGAAGGAAGTTAAGAACAGTGGTTTAGAAGCTCAAGAAAGTGAGGGTGAGGATAATGACAATTCCAATGATTGACACTAATTTTGTAGACAATGACAAGTATTGGTATGATGTAGGGGCGGCTTATACGCTCCATGTCTATGATATTTTGCAGAATGCACAGATTGGAAATGACAGGAAGTCGAATAAGAGTTTGTTTGCTAATTATGATTTTGCGACTTTTGGGCTTGATGTTTATCCGCTTTTCAGTGAGGAGTTTAGAAAGCCTATTAACGACATGATCATAAGACATTTTCTGGAATGGGAAATTGGTTATGAGACAGACTTTTTGTTCCGTGAGCACATGAGAGGTGATATGGCGCGAATTATGCCCGAACTGAATTTAAAGCTAAAAGCACGTTTTGAAGCTTACAACGCAAAGAATATGTTTGAGACTGATAACAGCAAGAGCGTTCATACATCCGATGATTGGCATAAATTTTTAGATACTCCGCAAGGTCAAACGGATTTATTGGATGATAACTATTTGACGAATGTAAGCAAGAATCATGTTGACGACTCTACCATGCACAGCGGTTCGAGTGGAACTGCCGCGGCTAATGCACAGACTTATACAACTGCCGTGTGGGATTTTGAGACGGAGATTTGTGATAAACTGAAACATAATTTTTTGGGGCTGTTTAGGTGATTGACGTAAGTGGAACTTGTGTTATAATGTGAGTAGAATTATGAAAGTGAGGTGTAACTATGGCAAATATCCCTATTATCAACCCGCCCGACAAAGAGCATTTGGGCTTTTGTTGGCATCATCAATTTACGATTCCTTTGCTTTTTGATGATTGTTTGTCACTACTACAAAAGGTATGTGCTTTGTGGGCGAAATTGAATGACGTTATTGACGCTTTGAATGAATTTAACAATGAATTTAATGTGTGGGCAAAAAGTGTAGAAGAATCTTTAAAAGATTTGTATGCAAAGTATCAAGCCCTTGATACTAGAGTGACGAATATCGAAAATGAGTTACAGTCTATCCAAAACGAATTGACTAATATCAAAAATGACATTTCAAATATTGAGCAACGTTTAGACAATGTTGAAAACAGATTAACGACTGTTGAAGGTGATATTACAAATATTGAGCAACGTTTAGATAATGTCGAAAACAGATTAACGACTGTTGAAGGTGATATTACAGATATACGTCAGTCAATTTCCAATATCGAAAACTCTATTACTCAGATTCAAGCTGACATGACAGCGTTAGAAGCTAGGGTGAAAAAGTTGGAAGATTTGTTGAAGAATCTTAACATCATTCCACCTCAGACAATTCTTGATTTAACCGACAATGATTCAGTCTGGGCGACTGTTTGGGGTGCATGGTGGGACTGGTTTTGCACAAATGTTATTGACTTCGCAAGCGGTGACAGTAAATCAAATTGGGAATTGTCCAACAATTTAAAATGGCATGACACAGTGACAAAACCGAAACGAACTATTCAAATAGGCTATTTAGGTCAACCTGTTGCTCTTGTAAAGTTACCATTCATTGCGGTACGTAAAAGCGTTTGGACTTCTAAACCAACCATTGCACAAATAAATGCCGTTGCACCAAATTTCAAGGCTGATGCTTTATATCCCGCTAATGGTTTTTTCAACCTTACATTAACACAAGAGTTTGGGTACACGATGGATGAAGTTAAGCTTATGACAAGTTACATTCCTTTTTTAACTAAAGACAGTACCATTGTTAAAATTGATAATAAGTTGGCATATACAAGTTTTGCTGTACAAGCCGATGTACGTTTACAAATTCCAAAAACTGGAACTAATGCAAAACTTGCAATTGTGCCACAAAGCATTACCTTAGCGGCTGTCCCAAATGCGGAAGATGTATCAATTGCAACAGCCTGGGATTTATATATTTATTGTATAGCTGAGAATGGTTAATTAGAAAGAGAGGTATTATATATGGATTTATTGAAATATTTAGAACCAATGAAGAATTTGCCAGAAAGGTTTTCCAATCTTGCGTTTTGGCGTGGGGTGAGAAAGTTGAGGGATGAAGTAGTTAATGCGTTCGAGTATGTGGATAGTTGGGGGGAGAGTGTTGAGCTTGATATATCATCATTACAAAAAACAAAGATTGTACGATATGCTAGTGAATACATTGACAATCGCCCCACTGTGTCCGTAGTTTACAATCTGGATGACCATTATTGGCATGGAAACGTTGGCAATATTTCAATTGGAAAACAAGATAATGATATTGTTATTCCTCTGGGGTTCGCATTCAAGGCTTATAAAACAGATGGTACATTTGGTACTTACATTTTTTTACCTTTTGGAGATTGTGGTATTGATACCACACCTGCTAACAATATTTCATTGAGCAATATTCATAGCTCCAATGTGACATATAATTTCAATAATGAGCCGCTTATTGCGAAAGACATTTTTATATACGGCTATGGCGTGAAGTTCGGACCTTAATAAATACAGCCACCATTTGGTGGCTGTATTTATTGTTATTTGGTTGGGAATGTGATTTCCAGAAGATATCTAAGGGATGTTAAGACGAATGCCATGCTCGTAAGCTCTTTTGAAGTTTCAACCTTTTGGGCTTCTTGAAAAAATGATGCAATCATTCGTTTTGCTGTTTTGTCCTTGCTATATTTGAGAACTAATTCTGCGATTTCATCATACATCTGGTATTTCTGGTTTGTGGTTAATACGTCCATGTTAAATCCTCACTTTCTTATAATGCTTCAACTGATACTATAATTTTAGTGTCGTCCGTTCTATATCTGAATTGTTCTCTAGCGTGTGATTTACTGAAGCCAAATATTGTATCATAGTCTGTTCTATCTAGCAACTTGTCATAGTATTCAATCAAATATAACTTCATCTTTATACCTCACTTTCTCCTGTTAATCTCTTGTGGATATCGTCACGAGTCACCCAATATTCGATTGTCATGTAATTGGTTGAACGTCTGCCCTTGTAAAAACATGGTCTTGTGCGAACTACACCTTTACCATACTTTCCATTGTATGCGTGTACGGTTGAACAACCTTCATTCATATAGCCTGGTACATCTGCACATGCAACATAGTGCAAGCCGCGTCTGTGACAATAATCACGGGTGTCATCTAATAATGCGTTCATTTCTGGTACATTGTCGATTGTGTTGCGCTTATAAATTCCATAAAGATTCATATTTCCTTCTTTCTCTCCGTATAGCCGTTAAGTCAGCTGTGATATCAATACTTCAGTATGTATCTATTATATCTTCTCGATTTATGTAAACCTGTTGCTTCTTCAACCCTTGACGTCCATAGCCCACACTCAACATTACACATGGAAATTTTTCTAGTAAAATAATTGATATAATCCTGAGAAATTTTATTTTCGTCAAATAACTCAGCGTTTCTAATATACATTTTTGCAAGTCGTCTCTCATAAGCACGCCCAGATTTACACTTATGTAAATCTTGAATCAATTCCTTGAGTTCTCTATACAGTTTTAAATATAACTGTCGCTTTTCGTCAAGCATGTCAAAATCGAGGTTTGTGAGAGTGTTGAGGTTGACGTGATGCCATTCGAAATTTTTAATTGCTTTTTTCTCATTCTCTTTATTTTTTCGACAGCAATATTCCATTCTATAATTTTCAGTGTCAAATCTTGTGCAAAAATGTGTACATACTCTGCACGGTAATGACATTTCATTGTGTGCGGCTTTGTATTCGTCTGTATACATTAAATTGCGATACTCAAAATTTATAGTTGGGGTACTATGCGTTTCCATAAGGTAATTGATTCTGTCGTGTTCGGTTGACTCCTTGCTGTCTAAAATTTCCTCATATTCGTTATAATCGGCTTCTGAGGTTTCTGCTGTTTCTGTTGATAATGTAACAACCAAATCATAAATTTTATTTATTATTTTGTACATAGATTCTTTCTGTGTCTCACGGTCTGAAATGATGTATTCAATCATGTCATTACTTCCCTCAACATAATATACAACAGTATCAGTATCATTGTGAGTGGCAACAAAACAATAACGTCCTTCAATGTAAAAATTTAACTTGATATAAGAAATATAATAATCCTTATATTCTGTAATCTTTGTAATAATATCATTGTGCTGATTCTTTAAAATTTTGTCTAATGTGTTGATATAACGTCTTGATGATTTTACTAGCATTTCATTCTCCTATTCTTTAAGTCTTTCCTTAATGTCTTTGTTTTCTTTTCTCTTTCTGATTATATTA
>ERZ791622.502-NODE-502-length-16813-cov-2.32862_pt1 | contig 16813 bp, 14 predicted proteins | sample MGYA00510269_ERZ791622 | MGnify/ENA primary metagenome ERZ791622 (study PRJEB30046, sample SAMN00715191) | human gut metagenome | study: EMG produced TPA metagenomics assembly of the A metagenome-wide association study of gut microbiota in type 2... | reverse complement strand
CCACAATACCATACAGGAGCCGCTTTCATATTAAAGCGCGGAATGCCTTCTATTACAAATTTATAAAACCCAACCTTTTCACCATCTTTTACGATTCTTGTCAGCCCTCCGTAATTGGTACCCATATTATATCTCAACCCTTTTAAAGAAATATATCCATCTTCAACCAGGCTACCCTCTGCAAATTTCTTCGCTTTACAGGTAAAAGGTATTTCATATTCACCACCTTCGGGAGACAGAATAAAAGGATTAGGGCCATCTACTTTTATAGTGTATTCATACTCTACTTTTGCCTTCGATATTACATCTATCAATTTATAGACAATGCTACTCCCATCAGCAGGAGGATTAACCAAGGTTCTTTTCTCAACCCATAAAGCATACTCATAGCCTTTTTCGTAAACGAAATCAGTAATTCCTTGAAAATCCAGCGTTTTGTAGTCACTTTCACTTTCTTCTTTTACCAGCATACAATCGATAGGAGAATCACTCCCCCAAGGCTGATAAGTACCAGTTTTGTCAGAAATAAACATTTTTACAGTTTCTACCTTGTCTTGCGGTTCATCATCACTACAAGCAACAAAGCCAGTGATTGGCAGGATTAATAGCAATAATCCTAATAAGCGTTTTGTCTTCATTATGTTTCCTTTAAGTCTAATTTTGTAATTATGCAAAGATATACAAAATCTCTTTAAGCCTATTATAAACAAAGCCTTTTATTTCTCTTCTCAAAAGAAGCTTGAATAGAATTTTAAAGGAGATAGGCTATATGAAGATATAAAAGCGTACCTTCGTCAGCAAAATGAGATATCGAAGAATAACAATATTATATGAAAACCATTTAAATCACCAGATATGAAAAAACACTCCATTCTATTCCTTTTAGGATTTATCTTTCCTATTTGCACCCATGCTCAGGACATATCCGGAACATGGAATGGAAAGCTGTCTCTCCCCAACGCTTCCTTGACTATTTGCTTCAACCTGCAACAAACCGAGCAGGGATATACCTCTACTTGTGATAGTCCCGATCAGAATGTAAAAGGCATCCCGACAGGTTCCACACTCTTTCAGGATTCGATTCTGACGATTCAGATTCCTGATATTCGTGCCTCTTACAAAGGAAAGTTGGAGAAAGACGGCAAAATATACGGAGACTTCACACAAGGACTTAGATTCAAACTAAATCTGGAAAAAGGAGAAGTAGCCAAGCCTAAGCGTCCTCAAGAACCACAACCACCTTTCCCCTATAAAGCAGAAGACATTACTTTTGAAAATAAAGAAGCCGGAATCACAATTGCCGGCACTCTGACGCTTCCTGAACAGGGGAAAAAATTTCCGGCAGTAGTATTGGTTACCGGTAGTGGCGCACAGAACAGGGATGAGGAAATAATGGGCCATAAGCCATTTCTGGTAATAGCAGACTACCTGACCCGTAACGGCATAGCCGTACTTCGTTGCGACGACAGAGGCGTAGGAGGCTCAACAGGCGTTTTTGCAGAAGCCACCAACGAAGATTATGCCAGCGATGCAGAAGCAGCGGTCAACTACCTGAAGGACAGAAAAGAAATTAATCCCAAACAGATAGGAATCATCGGTCATAGCTGTGGAGGAACCGTAGCTTTTATATTGGGCGCCCGTAGCAAAGATATTGCTTACATCATTTCAATGGCCGGTGCTGCCATAAAAGGAGACAGTCTGATGTTGAAACAAGCAGAAACTATTAGCAAGTCAAGTGGTACCTCTGATGCCATGTGGGAGTTAAACAAACCCACATTACGTACCCGTTATGCTATATTGGTCCAAGACAAAAGCACTGAGGAAATCCGGAAAGAACTATATGCCAATATTATTGCAACACTGCCACCCGTACAACTGCAAGACCCAAACATCGCCAAACAAATAGAAGTTGAGATGAGCAGAATGCTCTCCCCGTGGTATCTTCATTTCATGAAATACGATCCGACCCACGATTTAAAGAAGATAAAATGCCCGGTACTGGCTGTCAATGGAGATAAAGACATACAGGTAGATGCAGACATGAATCTCAAAGCTGTGGAAGATTGGGTAAAGTCTAACGGGAACAAGAAAGTTACCACCAAGAAATATCCCGGTTTGAACCATTTGTTCCAATCCTGTAAGACTTGTACAATTATAGAATACGGGCAATTAGAAGAAACCATCAGTCCTGAGATCCTGAAAGATATGACAGAATGGATTCTGCTGAATTGTAAACATTAGAGTTTTGCAACCCATAAGAAAGGCCGTATCGGAATAAATGAAACTCTTTTGTTGATACGGCCTTTTTCTTTACTTAGATTTTCTTTCCGATGTAGAATGCATAACCATAAAAGTCTTTATACTTATAGTATAATTGTTGCTCGTGGCGCTGATTGGCAATCAGTTCTTCAGCAGCTTGGCTACCTGCATATTTTCGTAGGAAGTCCTCTTGGGCTTCAACCTGCGGTATATAGAAATGTTCGATCCAGCAATTTTCCGGTATGCAGAAACAGGCTACAGGGATATATCCGGCCTTCTGCATCTGTGCCAGCTTATTGGGAATTGTATTTATTTCAGGATAAGCATCCATCCAGAAATCATTGATCTCAGCCGGACGTTCGTCAGTGAACCATGATACCTCTGATACGGCAATATAACCGCCTTTCTTCAAAAACTGACGCCATAGATTTAACCCGTATTCAAAACCAATATTATAGATGGCTCCTTCCGACCAGATAAGATCTAATTCTTCATTCCGGAACGGGAGTTCATCCATTGATCCAATAATACCTTTCACTCTGTCCTGAAGGTTAAAGTGCTCGACATTACTATTGAATTGGTTGATAAAATCAGGAAACAAATCAATGCCTGTAATTTGTCCCGAAGTATGTTGCGCCAGCGTAATCGTCTGGCCACCTGTGCCACAACCCAGATCAGCAATCAGAGATTTATCCGTAAGCCCCTCAACAAAGCTAAGAGCCTTGATTGTTGTTTCAGCACTTCCCGGCCCTTGACGTTCTACACTTGAAAAGTATTCGCAGATTAAACTAAAATCGAATTCGTGAATAGATTTATTTTCGTTACTCATGATGTTTAAATTTTATTGTTGATATATAGGTATAAAAATAACTCCTGCAAGAATATGCACGAGTTGAACTAAAGGATAACCGAGAGCATAATGCCCACAGTTATTTACTTACCGAATCCTTCTTAACTTTAAACATCCAACATTTTTTTATATCGCCACAAAGATAGGCAGACTTTTTATTCCTCCAAATTATCAGAAGAGAAAAAAGAACACCACCCTTGTGACATGTTCCTTTCGCCATAACTATAATTTAAGTTGTTATTATGTTTTCCTTATTTTCTGACACTCAGGACAATAGTAAACCGATCCTCCAAGATAGGCTTCTTTGACAATTACGCTGCCACAACGCGGACAAGGATTCTTCCATGTTTTGGAAGAAAGAATCGTTTTATACCCTCCCTCATTTCCATAAAGATCCGTCTGGGTATCACGGCCTCTTCCGGAAGTCATAGCCATTAAGGTATCCTTCAGAGATTTAAAAAGTACCCCTTTCTGTCCATCCGACAGGTCAAACACTTTCTGTTTCGGGTGAATCCCGGCATTGAACAGAATATCCTGCGTTACCCCATTTCCTACGCCCGGAATACGTTGTTCGGTAGCCAGCAGAGCTTTAGCCGTCAATGTCTTTTTGGCGAAAGCAAATAATTTCTCAAATTCCGCTTCCGTATAAGCATCACTCAGCGGGGAAATACTTTCACGGCTTATCGTATAATATTTATTGTCGATAACGGCATCGGGATAGGCACTGATAAAGCCATACATAGCAACCGTAAATACAAGGAACGATTCATCTTTAAAGGTCAGCAGCAACTGGTAATTGGCAGGAACTTTATCACCCGGATTATAGTAACGTGCGCTCACCCCGTCACCAATATTCATTATCACATTGCCCGACAGGTAGAAATCGACAAACATTCCATACCCTTTAGACGACAAAATCGTCTTTCCGACGAGCAACTTTCCATACTCCAGTGGATCGCCACTGTAAAACGTGAACTTATGAGGCTTGGTAGCATTGAACACTTGCGTAATCGTTTTACCACTTAAAACATCATTGGCTTGCTTACTCAGTGTAAGTACTTCTGGCAATTCTAACATACTTATATCATTTAATTATTTATCAATAGGAATATAAATCCCCGTCAGCAATCCTTCAACCGACGTTTCATCCGGCGCATTGAGATACAGCGACAGTACTGTTTATCCACTGTTTGATCCATGGCACAAATATACGATGCATATTCCAAATATGACTATCCCCAATAGGTATCTTTAATCATTTTCTTTCTGACTGTAATTTAGACGCGTATTGACTTGGAGAAATTTTATATTCAGCTACGAAGCATTTAGAGAAATAAGACGGATTAGAATATCCGACCATATACATGACTTCTGATACGGAAAATCTATGTTGCGATAGTAACACGGCTGCTTTCTTCATCCTTATCCGGCGAATGAGATCTACAGGAGTCACTCCTGCCAACTGCTTAACCTTCCGATATAGTTGTTTGTTATCCATCCCCACTAACTGGCAAAGCATAGAAACATTGAATTCAGTGTTTTCCATATTCTCTTCCATTATGGAAACAAGCTCGGTTATAAAAGCCTCCCCTGTATCCGTTTCTTTCTCTTTTATCTGAGAATGTACAGTTGTTTCAACGCATAATTTCTTCTCTATTTCACGCCGGGTTTGAAGTAATTGTTCTAACCTCGACCTTAGTTTATCGACGTCAAATGGCTTAGACATAAACACATCCACACCTGCCTTCATACTTTTAAGTTCCGTCTCCTTATCATCTCTCGCTGTTAACATAATAATAGGCACTAAGGCCGTTTGTGACATCTTCCGTATCTCCCTACAAAACTCAATACCATCCATTTCCGGCATAATCTGGTCTGCAAGAATAATGTCCGGATAGTGTTCAGAGGCAATAGTTATCCCATCTTTACCATTTAAGGCATGAAGACAACAGTATTCTTCAGAAAAAGCCTCCGCCAGATAAGTTGCCATTTCAACATTATCATCAACAATCAATAATACAGGTTTCCCTGCAAGCGGAGTTAATTGTGAGTCCGCCTGAGAGTGATTTTGCATGGAAACCACACAATTATCACCGGATAAAGGCAAAGTGATGGTGACCAAAGTTCCACAATCATCACCGGCACTATGAATACTAACATGTCCGCCATGCAATTCTATAAACTTCCGAACTATATACAGACCAATGCCACTTCCATCTTTACGCCTCTCTTTGTTTTTACTCTGAAAGTACCGGATAAACACATAAGGAAGATCTTCACGCCTTATGCCGCTACCGGTATCCGAGATTTGTATAGCTACCGTTTGTTCTTCCTGAATTATGGAGACCTCAATTTGTCCTCCTTCATCAGGAATGAATTTAATAGCATTAGTGATTATATTCGAGATTACAGATTCCATCTTTACTATATCCAAATTCATCCACATCTGTTCACCATTGGACACAAAGGCCGACCGGATATTTTTATCTGCAAAGATTGTAGAAAAAGCATCCAGAATATTCCTTATAAAAGAACATAATTCAATATTAGATCGGATCAAAGTATCCTCACTCGTATAATCCATCTGCTTGAAATCAAGCACTTCATGAATCAGCAAATTTAATTTCAGTGCATGTTTATATATAAACTCCAGTCGGCTTTTATGTTCCGGCTTCTTAGTTTCTTTAATCAACGTGCTTAAAGGAGCTATGATCAGGCTTAAAGGAGCCTTGATCTCATGTGAAATATGAATGAAGAAGTCTAATTTCAGATTTGAAAGCTCCAACGTCTTTTCTTTCTCTTTACGCTCATATTTCAATCTAAGATTCCTTCGGATATATTTTATAATAACAAAAACGATCACTGCCAATGCAAGTGCATATATAACATAGGCTATTACTGAAGCATACCATGGCGGAAGAATGGTAAAACCAAACTCTGTAACCGGGGATAGTTGAGGATCATCGGAGTTCCCATTCCGCATGAACAACCTATACCTGCCGGAATGTAAATTGGCAAAAGAAATACGATTCTGTCCCGGTTCTAATTTACTCCATTGTTTACTGTTTCCCAAACGATAATAAAATTCAGATTCTGAAGAATAAGCTAATGTGGAAAACTCAAATGTCAGATTCTTTTCCGTATGTGGCAATTCTATCTTATTCTGATATCGGATACTACTCCCTGCATAATCCACCATAGGCAATAGTTGCCTATCATTGCTCCGGACAGCTGTTACAATAACCGGGACAGCTCCCTTTTCACTCTTTATGGCATGAGTGGATACATAAGATATTCCATCATATCCTCCCCACAAGATGACATCATGTTGCCTGTCATAGAATCCGGCTTGGTAATATCTTCCTGAAAATGCCATACCGGTTCTCTGCGATGAGACAATATCCCATGCCATGACTCCTTCCGTACACGAAACCCAAATATTGGTATTTTCCAACACAAATGAGTGTACCTGACTTCCCCTGGATAATTCACCTATTTTCTCACTGGTATAAGTCAGGACATTAAGTTTATAAATCTCGTTGTTTGATGAATACCAGATAGATTGAATTCCATCATAAATCATCCGATTCGGATAAACGTCTAATATATGTATTTTACGGGCTTTGCAGTCTATCCGGGCTAAACCTTTTTGAGTATTGACCCAGATGAAACCATATTTATCAGTTTCTATCTGATAAGCAATTTCACTTACCTTGGTTGAAATCAATGAATCAGACAAGTTCCATTCCGCCCGAAACAAAACTCGATCATCGTGTGCAAGCAATTCCCGCTTGTTAACGATAAATATTCCGCCCAGATAAGTCGCAATCCATAGGCTGCCATATTCATCCTCATAAACATCATACGCCCAATTTGCTTTCTTCCGATTCAGCCTGTCTACTATGTTATAATGTACAAACTTCTCCCTCTCCCTATCATATCTTGCCACTCCGGCATCCGTAGCAATCCATACAATATGATCACGATCTTCATATATACATCTGATTTTGTTATGCCGAAGCAAGTTCTTCGGATTCTCAATATTAAAGCATTTCACTTTACCATTCTTGTCAAACAGTAAAAGTCCGTTTGTTCCTCCTAACCAATACCCTCCTTTGCTATCCTTGTATATATGGGTAAAATCATTACCATTCCTCTCATCCGTCAATTCAGAAATATGAATAAACTGAAAAGCAGAATCATCAACAATCAACGATATACCATAGTCAGTCCCTAACCAAACATTATTATTTCTGTCAATATAGCTACAAGAGATTACATTATTACACAAGGACTGCTCGTTTCGCAAATCATGAAGTATATGATTCACTTTTCCAAAACTTCGGCTATAAATATACAGGCCATTATCCGTACCTATCACAATGTTATTCTTGTTATCAAAAGCCAATGTTTTAAAAGTATTTGATGGTAATGCAAGAGACGGTTCTACACGAGAGTCATTAAGGCAATACCTGAGTAGATATCCTTCTGTCCCAATCCATAGGCAATTCTGTTGTTCATCCCACAGCAATGAATTCACCATTAACTTCCGGAACTTTTCAGGCAATATGACTGTCTCTCTTACTTGTTTTACCGGGTCATAGCAGCTTAATCCATCATAAGAACCTATATAAAGCCTACCATCGGCCGGTTCAAATGAATAAACGATTGATTTACTTTTTCCGGGATCTAATGGCAAATGTACTATGAATTCATCCTGAAAATCATAGTACAGTAATCCTTCATCATTAGTTCCTATCCAAAGTTTATTATCCCAAACAGCCAAAGAGCGGACAGACTTGACCATTTGAGTTACCGGATACAGATTCTCAAACTGTTCAGTAAACAGATTAAGAAATCGCAGTCCCTTGTTAGTCCCGATACAAAGGTATTCTTTACTTACTTGTACAATCGCAGTGATATTGGCATACTCTATATCGGTTTCTCTTGCCAATTTATAAATCTGATATCCATTATAAGAGAATAGACCGCTTTGAGTACCGACCCACACCAATCCTGTATCATCTTGAAAGACTACATTTACAACATTAGACTCTATTGGGAAATATATATTCTTAAAACTTTTATACCGATAATTATACGGAAAAGCAGAAGACAGAATATCAGAGCTATACGCCTGCATACCCCAAACTAAAATATAAACCAAAAGAAGTGTTTGCTTGCTAAGAATAATATTCTTTATAATCAGAAATCCTTTCATATATAAGGCCTATTCAGGCATTGATTAAAGCGAAGGTAATAATTTAATTCAATAAAGAGGTATACTGAGAGCATTAAAACAAAAAAATGGAGCAAACTATTCAGCCATAGGCTGTCCGTTTGCTCCATCCCCATCAATTAGATTATTTTTTTGGACCGGAATAATTATTATACCAGTCTGTATATTTAGTACCCTTTGACTCTGCCCATTTCGAGAAATCAAGATATTCACTGTCAATACGGTGAGATTCTGTCACCGGCTTGAAGCCCAATACAGGAATATCAATGGCAAACGGATATTCCCCTTCACGATCAATGTAATAAGCATCCTGATTAGTGCCGATAAGTGACTGATTCGCTAAGGATGTAGCTTTAGACTTAGGCAAATGCACCTCTGTCCTATCCTTTTGTCCCTCAGCATATTTCACAATGATATATGGATTATACCCCTTCAAATCATCTTTCTTAAATGAAGCGTTAAATTCCCTGGTTATTGTATACGTCTTGCCGATACTTCCCTTAGCATTAGGAGTCACTATAATGGACGACGTTTCACTTTCTACTTTTACACCCGTTGAGTTCGAGGTCACTTTACCAAATTGTCCGGGATCTATCTGATAAGCGAACGCATTTGAGAATGTAGCGCCATCGTGTACCGGAGTAAATATATCAGTTATCTTCGTTACCATGTTCTTGGTATTAAAAGTAACTTCACGCCTGTATTCTACTATTACATCATTCATGTCATAATCACCGCCCGAAGGCCAGATATCCTCAAAGGCTAATGTACCTTTCAGAGGTTCCACCGGATCCGGTTCCGGATCGTCTTTACCGTCATCAGGTTTAATAATAGGTCTATCGGGATCATCAATACTTCCTTCCGGAGTGGCGTCTACATAGAATAAGAGGTCACAGTAACTTTGATTCGCCCCATCTTCAACACCTATAATCGTTTTTCCGCTCTTCTCATCTTTCACAGAAACGAATCCATTCAAATTCCCAAAAGCCTCATTAGAAGTACGAAGTTCTTTTGTCCTAATTTCATTCTCTTTAACATCATAATCATGGTAGTACCCATTGAATCCATCAGCATATATAAACCAGCCTACCGTATACCCTGCCGGAAATTTCTCACTTGCTTTACCATCTTCATCAAAATAAAGCAAACGTGCTTTGTTTCCACACTTCAAGATTGGTAAATACTTGCCCTCATACGCAAATAATTTAACATTTGGGAATACAATATATTTATCAACAGAAGATATCATCTGAGGTTCCTCATCTGTCTTATAATAATAATATCCGAATGTATTATCATAAGATGCATCACGTTTAAGGAATATAACATCCAACATCGTTTCTACTGTTATCTTTATATTGGTAACCCTGGGTCCTTTATATAGATATGAATTATTTACTCCCGACATTCCATTAGGATTAAAAAATTTCATCAAGCGTTCTGCTACTTCTAAGGGAGTCTCGTCACCAATCTTATCAACCGACTTCAGATATGTACCATCAAGAGAGCCTGCCTCTCCCCACTTACACAACGAATAGAGATGATTCCGCCCATTAATAGTATATGGAACCTGACCATTGAAAAGATAAGAACGAGTAGAAGACTTCTGTTTTTTTACACTCATGTCAAAGTTTACAGCATTATTCTCTACATTCAGTTGCACGCATCTGGGTAATCCCCATGCCGCAGTATACAAATATACTGTTTTCACGGAAGTAGGTATATGCATCTCTCCTTCATACTTTCCATTATTGTCCGTATAAGTTTTGAATATAGCCTCTACTCCTTCCTTTTTCACCGGTGTACCTTCCACTGTTTCCATCGGGTCTTCGTCATATACCTCTACAAGAGCAGTAAAACCCGGAACGTCATAGTTCACCAGAAGTTTTACATCACCACGTGTTTCAAAACCGAAATATTCATCAGGATCAGGTAAAGGCTGTTTTCCTGCATCCGGATTATACACGTCTTTTTCCATGCATCCTGTCACCAAGCTGCCGAATACGATTGTGACAGCCACAATCATAATACCTTTTAAGTACTTTTGTCTCATAAATACATTCTTAAGATTACATAGTCAACACAAATTATGTGCAAAATTAGGCTATATCAACCAAGACAATAGCCACAAAATGGACAAAGAGTAACACAAAAAAGACAAGTTTAGCATTAGGAAGATAAAGCCATCTGATTATTAGTCAACTACAAAACTTTCCGACTTAAAGTTACTATAAAATCTACCGGAAATTGCCGTAAATTTCAGGACACAATAGTCGGGATCGGTCACGCCTTCCGGATAATACATCGTATCTCCTTCCTGCCATATCATCTCCTTGCTGGCATCATCCGTCAGCACTTCCATTGTGCCGCGCAACATCACTCCCCTAAAGAACCTTGTATCACAAAAGTAAATACTTGCATGATTGTTCTTTCGATATTGCGCAACACGCATTGATGAAGTATTTGTGGTCAGATAGATAACTTTTATTCCTTCCCTTTTCCTGGGCTGCAGCATAGCTTTGATATTCGGAAAACCTTCGGCATCTATCGAACCGATAAAGACCGTTTTCAATTTATCAATCATATTCCCTACTGTTTTTTCTACATCTCTCATAATTCAATTATTTTATTGGGTTATTGAATGAGGCAAAGATAGGGGCATAACGGAAAAGTAGTATAACAAAAAACAAGGAAGAAATAACACTTTTCACGGTTTATATATACTCCGATAAGCCAAAGGAGTTTCACCCGTAGATTGGCGAAAACAGCGTACAAAATAGGAGACAGTAGAGAAATGAAGTTCAAATGCAATTTCCGAGATAGGAAAATCCGTATAAACAAGTAGTCTTTTAGCTTCTTCCATAACCTTATTCTGAATGTATTGTTTCGCGCTAATCCCCAGAGCCGAACTTACAATCTCATTCAAATAATTGGAAGTGATACACAGTTTGTCCGCATAGTAACGGACAGAGTGATGTTCCCTCAAGTCGGTCCCTACCCATTCCATAAACTTGCTTAGATGGGTACTATTTGCCTCTTTATGGATACTGCCGTCAGACAACATCTTTTGATATGCCCGGTCCAGAAGCATGAGAGCTTCATAAAGCAATGCCCTCAATACATGTACGTCGTTTTGTTTATACGAATCGATCTCTGTCTTAATATCACTCAACAATTGAAGCATACGTACATAAAGCTCATTCGACAAATGCAGTCCGACAGATTTACTCCCCACGTTGAAAAAAGAAAGATGCTGCACAAACAACGGATCTTTAAAGAAGGAAGACAGAAACTCATCTTCGAAGATCAAAGCATAGCCATTTACAATGTGGCCGGTATCCCAATTCCGTATCTCTCCGGGCTTGGAAAACAAGACATCACAGGGAACTGCCTTATGCGTTTGATTATCGATAGAAAAGTTTCCTTCTCCCTCTGTAACGAAAGTAATATCATAGTAAGTCAATGTGTGCACAGTGCCCTTGGTCAAGAACCTTTTTACGTACTTCAGCTCTACGACATCCACTAAAAGTTCGCTTCCGTACTTAGTCTTATAGAAAGTATACCGGGGAATTGAGTTTTTCATTGAAAGGCTTCTTACTTTTAGGATTACATTACTGCATGCAAATATATTGAATCATACGGAAAAAACACTTATTTATTCCCATCGATACTCTTCGCTCACTGTATGTTTAAATTCTCGAGCCTGAATATGTATTTACAGTTCTACAGTATAAATATCATTTACAGTATTTCCCTTAAACTGTTCACGTAAATTAATTTTATAATCCTTATTTTTTTAGATTCTATAAAGATTTCATTACTACGCATTTTAAAAACATAGTTAGAGGATGAGCTTAATATCTTTCCTTCTATATCTTTATAGTTTATCTTATAGTATGTTCCCGATCCAGGAGCATCATCCATACGAGGTTCAATGATAGCCAATTCATCAAACTGATTGGTTAAATTCAAATTTACAATTTTAGTCTGCTTATCATAAGATAATTTATAAGCTATTTGAGCTTGGCTAACTAATGAAAGAAACAGCGACAATGTAAGTAGTAATGTTCTCATATTCATAGTCTTTTACGTGAAACGATTTTTATGATTTAAATTAAGTGATTTACTGAGGCTCTTGTGCCCACCAATAAAAAATATAACTCAGCATTTTTCCCTCGGCAGTAAGAGTAAACCAAAGCTCTTTCTTTATTTCTGTTTCTATTTTGCGATAAACGGAAACAGGAATTGTTGCAAAAGGACCGGACCTATGAAACTCAAAACTTACTTCATCAACCCTACCTGTACTTGAATTTATATACATCTTTATATTAAAATCATATCCCTTTATTCTTTGTTTTTCACTATCAGAAAATGCAGCATTAACAATAGAAAAACGTTTTGAGCGTGTCCAAGTATCACTCTCAAGCAATTTAATACCCGCATCTGTTTGCACAAAAGATTCACCAGTATTCTTATAAACAGGATAAACATTAATTAATTTATTACTTTTATTATAAAGTGTAACAAACCCAGAGGCTCGTACATCACACTGATAAATATAGCCATCTTGATTGAAAGTTTTAGTTGTGGCATAATAATTTGTCTGTGCATACATATATGTAGCACTGAACAGTATACTGATAAAAATAATTAAAGTTTTCATTAGCAATTTATTGTTAGTTTCTTTAAATTTGTAAAATTCTCCAATCCTGGTCTATCATAATCAAAGGGATATTTATCCGCTGGATAATAGTTCTCATGAAAAGTAGGTACTACCGTATTTGCAATTTCAAGTTCCAACTCTCCAACACTTGCTCCAGAACGTATATTCCCTTTATTATCAATTATATTTGTTAGATTTTTGATTGCAACACGCCGCGGATCAGTATTATCCCTTTCTTCCCATTTGCTTCCTGGATATTCCGGTAATCTACTTGTATAAAGATACTGTGCATACCATGCTTCTATTTCTCCGTTCATGTTAGAACCTTTATAGGAAGAAAGTGTCTCCTGATAAGCCCTGTAAGCATGCATCATTTCATGGAATAGCTGGTTACTTTCCATTTGGCTACCAAGGGTAATACCCGCCGTTGCCCCATTCCCGCTAAATAAGCCGTCTGACCCATTACTAAACTGAATAGTCAAAGTCTGACCATTAAGAAAATTTGCCAAGCCATTATACAATGCTTCCCCCATGCAGTCAGCTAAAATCTTATCAAGCATTTTCTCCAAAACTTTCCAGTTAGCCTCAGTCATGTTGGAATTGCGGAAGATCTTTTTAGCTTTTGGACTGTTGTTGCTGCCGGGTTTAACCGGATTAGTTTCATTGCCTGCTCCTCCAGGAGGATAAGGATTATTCCACCAGTTGTCATCATCATCATCATCATTATCACTTGTACTATCTTCAACATAATGACAATCATAATAACCACGAGTCTGGACCGAAGATTCACCTTGTTCATTATATGAAGGTGAAATATAGCCCACAAGTTTTCCATTAGAGTATCTCCAACCATTGATAAAGATACCATTTATCGCGTAATACAGTACCATTCCATCATAATCGGGTTCTCTATAGAGATAGCTGTTTCTTCCCATATTCCGACTACGCGTCAAATAATCATACGATCCTACAAATGCCATAATGAAACTTCGAGTTTTATTAGTTACCAAATCTTTCAATACAACCATTTTTGTTGTATTACGGATATAATCAGCTTTCATACCTGGTTACCAATGCTTTGTAGTTTCCTCATCAAGGATTATATGCATTCCCTTGCTTAGAGTAGGAGTTTCAACAACTTCAAAACGTCCCCTATTACTTTCTTTGGCTTTATCCCAATATGGTTTTATAGCCAGTTCTTTTTTCATATCTTATTTTTTTAATTTGTCGCAAAGTTCGAGCAAAATTCATTATAAAAATATTAGAGTGATATGTTAATGCATAAGAATATAGGATATAACTACTTAATAATAAATAAACTATCAAATTACTTCTGATAATTATTCCACTTTTTCCGTCAAATATTTCTCAATATTTCTTTGAGCCTAATTGTATGTTCCATATCCATTCTGCGCAATATAGACTTCTCTTTTTTATATACAAGCATCTACACTGCAACCAAGGATTAGTGCTATTTCAGAGAATTTGAATCCAAGTTTTATGAGACAGCAAAATCTAATATCATTATCTACTAAAGCATCATATCGATCTACTAAACGTGTGGTGAAATCGAAAGATACCAAATCTATTTCTGATAATAGTTCCTCCCAATCTTCCTCTTCCAAATTCATTTTACCGGTAGAGTTTTTAGCATTTTCATCTTTTATATACAGTAATCGTTGATAGATAGAAGTGTCTTCTATTAATCTCTTAAACTTAATACCTTTCAGCTGTTTTATTTCTTCTTCCTTTTGCTCTAATAGCGCTTTCAAGTCACTAACAATACGCCTTTCCTCTTCCAAAAGTCCATTTAAGCAACTATTTATTTGTAGTTGTTTAATTCTATCACCTTCACTTTCTGCGCATGATTGTTCCAAAAGACTAATTTCATCACGTTTTTCCTGCAAAAGCTGTTCAAGTACACCTGTTTTTGTCTGGATATCTTGTTGATTTAGCAATGACAATTTAACTTTATGTTGTTCTGTAAAGTGCCGCCAAACAATGCTGCAGATCGCAATCAATAAAACTATGGATAACAATAGTATATACAATCTATAACGAGACATGAAAGTCTCATATTGATATACGGACTGATGATAGAACATATCTTTTAATGTTGCAATAACCTTAGCAGGATATTCTTCCTTCATTGCAGAATCTTTATAAGCTATGTATGCATCTTCATATTGCAATGCCTCTGAATATCTTCCTTGTATTCTAGCCACATCAGCCAATCTCATATAAGCTCCATATTTTGTATAATAAGATTTGGATTGTACCGCTCTTTTTAAATAATAAGTGGCAGAATCATATTGTCCTTCTTTATAAAAGCTACTTCCGGCTATCAAAAAAGAAGCGTAGTACTTCGCTGTATCGGATTCTATGATGAAAAAATTGTGTACAGTTTCTATCGCTTCTTCCGTCCTTCCCATATATTGATATAATGACGCTAGAGAATATAGCATTTTCTTTGCCAAAGGAGTGTTGCCGCCAGAAGACAATATTGTTTGAGCTTTCAACAGTTTCCGTTCTGCCTCCAAATAGAAACCTTCTCCTCTTTCCATACAAATATCTGCTCTTTTGATGAGGCTTACTACCCATCTCAACGAATCTTTATGTTCACTCGCCATTCGTTCTGCTTGTTGATATACGGAATCGGCTTCTTCAAGCAATCCATGTGTATACAATAAGTGTCCCAAATTAGATTGTAATAAGCACAATAGATCATAATCTTGCGTTTTGTTTGCTATGGGCAATGCTTTCATAAATTCGCGCACAGTTCCAATTACATCTTTATTATCCTGATACACACGTCCCCAGTAATAATGTGCTTTCGCACACATCGATTCATCCTTTGAATTATCGTAATATTTCACAGCTATACGTATCAATGAATCATCAGTATGACGAATGTAATTTTTATCGTAGGCCTGAGTTAATAACAAAGCGTATCTGGCTTGTGAAGCCGGTGTATATAAAGATTCCGGTGAAACAGAACCAAGAATCTGCAAAGCACTATCATAATATGATTTTCTAATCAATGTGTCTGCATAAGCCAAAATTTTATCCTGACTATTTGTCGGACGTGGAATACAAGAAAAGAATCCAACACCCATAAGCAATAAAACATACAATATATTTTTCATAATCTCACCAAATAATACACCGTCCCCCTATTTGACTTTTTACAAGGAATATCCAATTTCTTCAGCGAACGGCCGAAGTGCCCTATTTTGCTGACCGACAGTTTATCGCGGGTTTTCTGCTGTAGATAATTGAATATCTCCATTGCGGTCAGCCATTCCCCTTCCCGTTCTTCTTCCGCCACCCGGAAATAGCAGTGGAAAAGCTGTTCAAGCGGACTGATCTGTTCAAAATCCCGGTTGGTTTCTTTCAGGATAGCTTCGTCCTCATCATTCAACCAGTAGCGCTCACCTTTATAAATGGCATCCATGGCTTGAGCATACAATTGCTTGTAGTTGATGGTGACATTCGTATCAATAGGTGCAGTCACTTCGATACAGATAAAACGGCGGCTACCACTGGGATCGGTAAGCAGGTCCATCTGATTACTGGTACCTATAAACGAGGCATAACGGCGCACCTCCTGAATGGTAGAACCGTAGGGTTTCCGCAAATTTGCCACAGGTTTCTGCAAAAGATGTTTCAGAAAGCCCTGCTGATTGGAGCTAATCTGATCAAACTCATCCAGGTTCACCAACAGAAAACGTCCCAGATAACGCTCCGCATCCTGTTTGCTCTTAAAATCAAGACTATCCGTATATCCGAAACGCAGTTCAGG
>ERZ791622.496-NODE-496-length-16991-cov-2.83774_pt1 | contig 16991 bp, 11 predicted proteins | sample MGYA00510269_ERZ791622 | MGnify/ENA primary metagenome ERZ791622 (study PRJEB30046, sample SAMN00715191) | human gut metagenome | study: EMG produced TPA metagenomics assembly of the A metagenome-wide association study of gut microbiota in type 2... | reverse complement strand
TACACTTGAGATGGCATTTGGAACCCAAACCGTAAATCTGGACAAGGGTGCAGACAACAGCCATCTCCAACGATGCCCGGAAATCGAACAATGGGCAAAAGATGTCTATGACTGGTGCACCAAACGGTACGGACAGAAAAACATCATAGGATTCCAGGTTCACCTTGATGAGAGCAGCCCGCATATCCATGCCTTGATTGTTCCTGTCGGACAACGAGCCAAAAGCGGACGTGAATGCGTCATGTGGTCGGCTAAGTTTGGGAAGAGCCGTTATGAGTATGGCCATATTCTTCGGGAAATGCACACCTCGCTATATGAAGAGGTTGGGAGCAAGTACGGGCTGGAACGTGGTGACAGTATTGAAGGACGGAACGTCAGCCATCTTAGTAAACGCGATTATATCCGGAAACTGTCCAAAGATGCGAAACAGGCGGAGAAAGCAGTCAAGGGGCTGCAGACTATGACACGGAGGTTGGAAGCACAGATATTCAGATCTCAATCCCAACTTGAAGAAATAGAGAAGTCTCTGGCTTCCGGTAAAATCGCTCTTCAAGAATATGAAATTCAAAAGACCAGGATACAAAAACAGATTTCCGAATGCCAGTCAAAACTTGAAGACAAGGCATGTAAGCTTCAAGAAAAGGAACAGGAATTGGAACAGATGGCAAAGAATATAGACCGTGTCGGTAGAGTGGCGCAACCTTTCCGCAATCACAAGATAGATTTTGAGCCGCCACGAATCACTGGTAAACCTCCGATATTCGGGGTCGACAAATGGATTGAGGAGCAGAACCGGTCTATCGCCAGACGATTCGTGAAGATTGTCCGTCAGATTGAAGAACTGTATCGGAAAGATGCCGAACAGCAAATACAAACGGTGCGGAATAATGCGTTGCTGGACTATCGGGAGTTTAAATGGCTGCAACAGGAGTATGCACGACTGACGGCTCTCAACGACAATCAGGCTGAACAGATGCGGACGTTTCTTGACCAGCTGGCTGAGCCTTCTGTGCGGGAACGAATCTTCACCATCGCTGATGCTTTGATTGGCGGACAACCTGTTGCTGTTTCATCTGGCGGTGGCAACTCCGATTCAGACCTTCGCTGGGACGGAAGAAGGCCGGATGAGGAGGAAGAGGCGTATAGGCGAAGGTGTCTGCTACATGCGGCACAGGTTGTCCGTAATTCTCATAAGAGGACCCTTCGTAGATAAGTATCTTTATATTAACCTCAGTTCTGCCACCAATAAAGAAGGATAGCTGCAAATTCTTGTAGCTATCCTAATTATATTAGTTCAAGCTGGTTAATCAAAATTTACCAACACTTGTCCGTTCATCAGTAGTTGAATAAGTTCGTTACGTTGCTTAATTAATGATAGACTTTCCTCTTCCAAATTTCCAATACTTGCAAACATATTGGCTACTATATTTTCAAAATGCTGAGTAATATTTAAAGTCGGTTTAAGCAAGAAAATATTATCAAAAGTTTGATTTGTTAAATTATTGATTCCTGTTCCATTGCAATATGCTTCAATTATGTTTTTAAAGTACTCCGAGGATAAGAATAGGAATACTATATGTCTCATGTTCCTTTGTGGAGTGAATTTAGATAAAAATGCTCCAAACGTGTGTTTTGAATCTTTATGAAACATTGCGCATTTTCCAACATGGGCCTTACTACCACTGGACATTGTAATGATAATATCGCCCTCAAAAATTTTTTGTTCATTGCTAACAAAGCTTTTAGGTATATAAGCTACGTTAGAATCAAAAATAATACGGCTATTTTCAATATTATTACCTCTCAAAACAAGTACTCCATCATTTTCTGAAACTAAATCTTCTTTCCTATATGAAATTCCACGACAAGAAGTACACACTTCATTTATAGAAATAGGCTCCCATCCTTGGGGAATTTCTCGTTTCAACTTCTCATTCCAAACCATCTTACCTCCACTTGACTTATAGGGTCTTCCATTTTCATCAGGGAAATCGAACTGCACAAACCAGTAATCATAGAGCAGCTTTGCCATCGCCTCTAAATTGTGATTTATTTTGCGATTGAGTAAAATTTTATTTTCCAATGATGCATAGAAATCACAAATAGGGAGATAGTTGTTAGGACAATATATTTCAAATTCTTTCAGATAGTCAATCGTTATATTATTGATACTTGTTCCTTTTGCTTGAGATTTTATATACTTGGAAAAATATTCGCTATTTAATGCAATAGAAATCATCATTGCAAAGCGTTGCTCTTTAGGCCTAATAATGCGAAGAAATGCACCTATTTGAGTGTATGGTATTTCTTCAAAACATGTGGCTGCTTTGCCTAACACATCAACACTGCCCGTTGATGCAACTAATATAGTATCTCCCAAACGAATTTGGTTGTCTTGATTTTCATAAGATAATGGCAAGAAAACATCATCATTTTTTAATGTAATACTTTGAGAATTAATATTTCCTCCACGAAGAACTCTTATCCCATAATCACAGATATCTGAAGGCTGATATGCGACTCCGCCAATGATATTTGCAATATCTCCTAATTTATATTTTGATAGTTTCATTTATCGTGTTGCCTTTCTAATATAGTCCTGAATGAGCGATAGATTTATCTCAATTTCTTTGCGTTTGGCCAATAACTGATCAAGATGCGCTTTCTGTACCGCTTTTTCCTGTGCAGCTATGATATGGTCGATTCGTGCTCCTCCTACAAAGGGATACACCGTATCCACTTTCATTTGAGCATCTTCAATTTGCCCGTCCAACTCTACAAGTTGTCGTTGATATTTTCGTTGTGCTTCTACTATATCCAGATTATTTGCCGCTATAAACACATCGAGCAAATGGCGAATCGCCTTAATCTGTTCCTGAGCATCTTTCGAAGAACTACGGGCAACATATAGGGCAACAATTATGGCAATCACACTAATAATGGGGCTTAATAGTGTTGCCCATTGGGTTAAACAGTCAATCATAGCACTATTGGTTAAACTTCAATGTATCCAATTGCTCCATTATCGCCTTTTCAAGACGATGGCTTTCTGCAAACTGTTCGGTAAGTAACCGTTTGTATTCTGCCATTCGGGTGTTAAATTCCTCCTCGGTGATATCTACATAGTCAATCTTTATATCGAAATATTGACCGGCAGAGAGACTATAATTCTTCTCCTTAATATCATCGTAGGTAACAGCTACCGAGAAATCTTCCACAGCTTCTTTGTTCAGGAAAGTTGTTACGATTTGCTCGATTTCTCGTGCGTTAAGCCGTACCTTTTTAAGGCCATTAGCATCCTTGTATTCTTCACCCAACTTGCTGGCATCAATCAGGATTACCTTGTCTGTGGATGCAGATTTGTCAAAGAAGAGGACGCTTACATTAGTGCCTGTATTGGCAAACACATTGCTTGGCATAGATACGCAGCCGTAAACGATTTTATCATCGACAATCTTTTTTAGGATTTTTTTCTCAATTCCTGCTTTCCTGGTAATGAAGCCTGTTGGAACAACAATAGCTCCCTTCCCTGTATCCTTCTTCAAAGAATTGATAACATGTTGTATAAAGCAGGTATAAATAGCCATCGACTCTTTTTCCTTCGCAGGTACTTTTGGCACCCCTGCCCAAAATCGGGCAGGCATAGCAGCTATTTTCTCACGAGTGTCCGAGAAATCCATGTTAAAAGGAGGATTGCTGACTACGAAGTCAAATTGGCGCAACTGTTGTCCGTCGTCGCTCTTGTGATATGGAGCAACTAGAGTATCGCCTTGAATCGCATGATCCAGCGACGACACAAGACCGTTCAACAGCAGGTTCAGTTTCAGCATTTTGTTGGAACGCTGAGATATGTCCTGTGCAAAAATGGTACATTTATCTTCACCGATCTGATGACTTAATGCCATAAGCAACGTTCCGGTACCAGCAGATGGATCATAGCATTCCACACTATGCAAATTGGTCTTGTCGCCGACAAGCAAACGAGCCATAATTGTAGCTATGGCATGGGGCGTATAATATTCGGCATACTTGCCACCTCCGGCAGTATTATAGTCCTTTATCAGGTATTCGAATATATTAGAGAAAAAGTCATAATTCTCTACAAAAGCTTCTTCGAACGAAAAGTTTGCGAGCTTATCAACTAAAGCTCGTGCAAACGGAGCTCGTTGTGCACTATCGGTTACAAACGGAGTCAACGGCTCAAAAAGAGGAATCTTTGTATTGGCCGTAGTCTGGGTAGAGAATATTTCGGCATTCTTTTCGGCAATATCCGTCATTGTCGAATCGAAAATTACATCGAAATCGCCCTTGCTTTGCTGGTTCCAAAGGTTGGAAATCAGATGGTATGGTTCCAACATCGGCACATCGGGAGAGATGGCACTCTGCAGAAGCATCCGTTCATTATCGGAAAGTTCTGCGTATGCCAGTTCCCATTTATCGGCATTACGGAGCTTTTTCGCCAAATCGCTTTTTGCATTTTTAGCTTCATATCCGAATTTATCATTGAGAAACTTATACAAGAATACCTGAGTGATAATCTTATATTCATTACCATCATTACCCATGCCATAAGTTTTGCAAGTGGCTTTTAGGGCATCTATGAGCTGGATTGTCTTTTCTTTTATTGATGACATAGTTCCTTATGCGCTAGCGTATGTAGCATTATATTGATTTATATATTGTTGCGATATTCTTGACTGGATAAACTTATAGTCATCCATGTCGGGTTGTATCTGAGGGAATTGTTGGTACAAACAATTGTTAATCAGCATTGTTACCGTACGGCCAAAATAGGCATCTTTCTTTAAGATGTCATTTCTGTCATATACTTTAGTATCGATATCATCTTTGATGGTGTTCAAAATAGCCATAATCTCATCATCCAGAAATGAGAACATGGGTTTTCGGCCTTGAGCTTTTCTTTCCTGGTTGATTTCTCGTATTCGTTTATGAACACGGGCAAACTTAACATCGCCTTTATATTTTTTGACCAATGCATTGTTCCTTTTCTGCAACTCTTGCAAACGCTGGATGATCTCATCTAATGCTTTGGTCTCTTCATTGAATTTGGCAATAGTATCAACTACGAATCCATGTTCTCTGAACCGTTTCATAAAAGCCTCTCTGAGCGATATAAACTCGGGGTCCTCTTGATCGAAATTCTGGGTAAATGAGGTTATTGTACGCTGCCATTTTTCTTTGAGTTCTGCACCTCCAGCAATCAATTTCATCTCTTCCTGGCCGATTTTGGAGAAGTTAAACTCAATATCCATCATAGCCTCGTTGATAAGCGACTTTGTCTCTTCGTTTGCACCAAAGGCTTCTTTTTGATTGATAATATCTATGCGATGCTGTACTTCGGAGAGAAGTTCCGGCAATTTGGCAATTTCCAACTTCGCAAACTTCTCCTTCATATCATCGTCACCAAAAGTTCTGACAATATTCGCCATATTTTTAGCCGCAATCAGTGCCTTCCTTAAATCAATCAGCACGGTTTTATCTTCCTCTGTCGAAATTTCAGAAGAAAACTCTTCGGCATTGTCATACGAATAGTTGAACAGAGTCTGGCGAATTTGTTTCATCTGAGATAGAATCTCCTCTTTGTCCTCAATGACTTGCGTAAAAGTATCAGTGGCATTTCCATTTCCAGTTTCGTCTATGTCATTGAATCGATTGAGTTCTTGTAAGTATGCCTCATTTGTCTCCTCGAAATTTCGCTTTATGTCGGCGAAATCAATTAAAAAGCCATAACGCATATCTTTATAGGGACGATTCACTCGCGTAATAGCCTGCAAAAGATTATGATCTTTCAATTTACGGCCGAAATACAAGCGTTTCAAACGAGGAGCATCAAATCCTGTCAGCAACATATTGAACACAATGAGGATATCAATAGTCATATTCTTCTTAAAATCCTTGACTATCTGCTTCCGTGTTTCTTTATCATCAGTATCATGTAGTATGATGCCTGCTTTTAACGGTCGATATTTGCATTTGTAGTCAACCTGTGGTTCTCCCAAAACCGTTGTGCCATCTGGTAATTTAACTTTTATAGGTTTGGGCTGATATTTTTCCCACTCTTCTTGAAAAATATGGTATAGTCGTCGAGCTTGTTCGCTGGTCTCGCAAATTACCATTCCGCCCAAAGTGTCATCACCTTGTATTTGACGAAATTCTTTCAAGTCTTTCATGATATAGCGAGCCAACTCATTTACATAACTAGGGTGTTCTATGATTTCGGACTTTTTGATGTCTTTCTTTTGTACCAATGCATCCAATTTGTCATATACATCCGACATCCGTTCTTTATAGGATGTTTCAATATCCTCACGAATAATCTTTAGCGTATAACCATCGGCTATTGATTTGTCGTAATAGTAGGTATGCAGATAATCGCCAAACACTTTACATGATGCACGTTCCTCTTTTAGAAGCGGAGTTCCTGTAAGCGCAATCTTTATAGCATCTTTATCGGCATCAAACAAATTGGCAAGGAAACATCCCCCAGGTTTATATCCTCTGTGAGCCTCGTCAAGGATGAATATTCGTTGCAAATTAGTGGCATAATCGTTTAGTCTAACTTTTTCGGTATCCTCAGCAAAACGTTGGATATTCACTACCGTGATTTCTGCTTGGCCACTGGCTCCTTGTTGAGCTTGATTGTTGCGGAATTGTGCCATCAGTTCCGCTCTTGTATTGGCTGTAGAAACTACTAATCCTCGTGCTTCAAATTCCTGTGTTGCTTGCTCCAACAGGTCAAGACGATCAACGATAAAATAAAATTTAGCTACTTTGCTCTGTTTTGCGAAAAAGTCATTAAGTACAAATGTTAGATGATATGACAATGCAGTCTTACCACTACCTTGCGTATGCCATACCACACCTGATTTGACCCCTTCAGAAACTTTTTGCCGAATAGCCAACGACGCAAACAATTGTTGATAACGCATGATGTGTTTTTGGTCGGTTGATTCGATTTTGCCGTCGACTTCACGCTCCATTTTAACATATGCGATACCATATTTCAAGATAAAAAGGAATCGCTCCGGAGAACACATTGAAGTTAATATCCTGTTCGTTGGAGTATTGAAGTCCAGATTGGTCTGGTACTCAGAGCTGGTATGAATAACTTGACAGTTATAGTCACTCAATATTTGTTTCTCTACGTTCTTATCTATATCCTTGTACGGAAAATTCTGATGGAATGGAGCTATTTTTTGCTGACTAGGATTATCTTCTCTAAAACAATTAAATGGAGCGAAAGTACGGGCACCAGTGCAGTAGAACGCTCCTTGTATTGGGACAATTCCGCCAAGAGCATCGTATTCCATATTGTTGGAAAATATCATCAACTGAGTGATGTTGATAAAGCGGCGAAACTTTTTATTGGGGAAACGCTCTCTGTTCATTCTGGAGCTTTCAACCACTATACCTCCATGATTATTGGGCTTTTTTACTTCAACAAAGCATAGAGGAAGGCCATTTACAAATAAAGTAATATCCGGACGAAATTCATCCTGTCCATTTTTACAGGTGAATTCTGCTGTAAAATGAAATGTGTTGTTCCCGATATTATCGTAGTCTATCAGTTTTATCGGCGATACTGCTTTGAGGCGATTGTAAAAGCCGCGGCCGAGGTCATCATCATTCAGCTCTTTGCGGATGTCTTTCAACACTTGAATATATTCTCCTTCGTGTCCGGGATTTAGTTTCTTGAACTGATTCTCGAAAACTTGTAACAGGATATTGGTGTCACCGTCATAGACGATGCCTCTCATATCTTCCGATAATTTTCCGAAATACTTATATCCTATCCGAGTCAAATGAACCATTGCCGGCATCTGCACCCGTGTTGCCTCGCTGAATTGTTTCATTTTATCGCTCGTCTTTATCTGTTATCAAATCTTTTAGATCTACTTGTAAAATAACCGCTATTTGCTGAAGAGTCTCCAAATTGGGTTGGATTCTATTGCAAGCATAAGCATTAACCATACTAAAACTCTTGTTAAGCTGCTTTGCCAACCACGTCTGAGAAATACCTTTTTCCGTCAAAATCGCCTTTATTCTATTTAACTTCATTTTTTAATGCAATTATATTGTACAAATATAGGGAATTATATTGATTATTTCATATCTTTGAGATACTAAATTTATATGGTTTATGAAATTCATTACATCAACGCACTTGAAACAATGGGCTGACACAAAGGAGAGTCAGTCCCTTTTGCCAGAATTGATAAGACGGCTTATCTGTGCTTCTGTGAAACGGCTGGATAGACTATCTTTCCCAAGCGGAGATGCTGTACATATGCCAGGATGGGATGGAATTGTCTCATGCCAAGAATCGATAGATTTGGTTCCAGATGGAGAATCTCTCTGGGAATGTGGAGTGAATAAGGATATCCAAACTAAAGCTAATGATGACATAACTAAACGTGCAGCTAATCCTCTCGGTCATATTCAAACGGAATCCACTTTTGTTTTTGTTACTCCTCGAGAATGGGCCGGAGCAGATGCTTGGGTCCTTGCCAATCAAACCGGGTGGAAGAAGTTAGTTGTTTATACGGCTGTAGAATTAGAGGTATGGATTGAGAAATGTCCAGCTGTTGGATTGTGGTTAGCTGACAAACTGAATGTTCTGAATGCTGGAGGTTATCAGTTACCAGATATGTTCTGGAAACAGTGGGCTTCTGGTGATAAGTACACTCTGCAATATCAGATAGTAACTGCAGGACGGGACCATGCCATTGATCGTGTGCTGAAAGCTTGTTTTAAATCATCTATCCTTGAAATTCAAGCATTGACACAATCTGAGGTAATTGCATTTGTGTTGGCGTCAATTGCAAGTTGTAGTAATGCTGACAAGCTATGGGCAAAGACAATCGTAGTCACAGACAAAAATACTTTCGATGATTTAGTTTCTCACTACGAGAATCTGATTATTATCACGACTTTGCGTGACAATATGTCCTATGCCTTGTCACACAATCATACAGTAATCTGTGCCGTAACTCCAGAAGATCAAGTGTCTACCGCCGAGAAGTTGCCAAGGGTGGAACGAGAAGGTTTTGTAAATGCTCTTGAAGATTGTGGCTTTGATTCCGTCCAAGCAAGAAAGATTGCAACTGATACGGCAAGGGACGTAAATGTTGTTAGACGCAGGCTAAAGATAGACAAGTTAAAACCGGGATGGGCAAATAGTGATGGAATATCAGCCTTATTACCAATAATTCTGCTGGGGCAATGGGACGAGAATGTTCTAGGAGATTTGGAACTTGTAGAAAAATTATGCGGAAAAACATACTCAGATTATGTCAAGATATTACAAGGATTTATATTAATGCCTGATTCTCCGATTGCACATGTCGGAACAGTCTGGCGCTTGAAGTCCCCAATGGATACAATGTCATATGCCTCAGTTTATCTAACAGATGGAGATTTAGCAAAACTAAAAGAAATATGTGCCTTGTTGATAGCTGACGATGATCCAGACGCGGAAGAAAAACTCATTGTGGATGAATGGAGAATGTGGCAGTTCAGGCAACTGTATTCTTCTAATGTCAAAAAGGGAACATATCAATCTTTGATACTGCTATCTTTGATTAATGAAGATGGTACAAACAGAAAGGTGTGGGTTGATGGTTTGGTACGAGAACTACTAAATGGTTGGACATTACAGCGGTTTTTATCCAACAGAACGTATTTTACTCTTTTAGCAGAAGCTTCACCTGAAGCATTTCTGGAGTTCCTTGAAGAAACAGGAAAGGATATTTATGATATTGTATTCACGCCTCAGAAGTCTAGTATAGGGGTGACTAGTTGGAGTATATATTACACTGAAATTCTCTGTACACTTGAGATGCTTGCTTGGGATGAAGACTATATTTATAGGGCCTCTTCTTTATTGTTGCGTTTTTCTACATATAAGAACGAGAGTAATTATGCTAACAAGCCAACAAATTCGCTTGCAGAGATTTTCCGTTTCCAGTGGCCGCAAACATTTGCCAACTTTGACAATAGGATTCAAGTACTGATATCTTTGTCTGCATCCTTTAAATCGGAAATCTGCAAATTGTGCTTTCGAATTTTAGAAGGTTTGGGGCCTAGTATATTCTCTCAGACTCATTTTTACAAGTGGCGACATTTTAGTGATTTTTCATCTCCTAAACATATATCAGTACCAGTCGACAATTTGAAAGCAATAACAAAGTTGTTATTGAGTTGCACTACCTTCTCCGAAGATGATATATGTAAGCTCCTGAAATTGTCGACAAATAAATGGATGAGTTGTTGTAGAGCAGAAATCCTTAATGCAATTACTGACATAAAAGATACTTTTTGCGAAAGTGACAAGGTAGAGCATACTCTTCGAGACGAGCTAACTCATCATCTTTCAATTCCTGAAGCTGCGTGGGCTTTGTCTGAGAAAGAACTTGAACCATATAAGAAGCTACTTTCAGACATTGAACCCAAGAATGTTGTCATGAAATATCGATGGATGTTCGAAGATATGTTTCTTCGTTTACCTCAAAAAAGAGAGACAGACTTTGAAAAAGATTATCGGAAGAAGCAGGAGATTAGAGATAAGGCTGTTAAAGAAATCCTTTCAGAAAAAGGAAGAGAAGGTATATGGGAGTTGATTAGTGTGGTAAAATGTCCTAGCTCTGTCGTCAATAGTATGATACAGCTATATGGTGAAGGTTTGTTACGGGATACATGTGAAAGTTTTGGTAAAAATATAGTTGATATTACATTCCTTCAGACGTTTTTCCAACATCTATTTTTCCAAAAGGGAGAAGATAACTATATGAGAATTGTAGAAGATGTAAGACTATATGACAATACTTGCTTGTCTGTATGCCTATATGCTCCAGGGTACAATGAAAAACTTGCTACTATTGCCAATGACAGTGGCGAGAAAATTGAGACTCTTTATTGGCAAAACATCAGTATGGCATGCGTTAAAACACCCAATTTTATACAAATTATTGATAAACTTGTTTGGGTAAACCGCTTTGACAAGGCTCTGGAATTTATATACCATAACAAAGATTCTGACCAGATACCAGATATTCTCAGAGTTAATGTTATTAAAGGTCTTATATTATGTGGGAGGCGAGACCTCATCTCTAATATAGACTGGTTCTACATAGATAGCGTGATAGAAGATCTGGATAAGTCAGAAGATCCAGAGATTGTCCAAGAATTGATTCAAATTGAGTTTCTTACTTATCGGGCTCTTGAACATCGTAGAAACATAAACGAGCTACGTTTAATTAAAGAACTGATGAGCAAACCAGAATTGCTCATAGAGTTGATGGGAATGGCATATAAATCGGATGGGGAAAATGAGGCGGAAGATGTAAGCGAATCGAAGCAGAATATTAGAAAGGTAATGGCAAGCAATGCATTCCACATTTTGTATAATTTGTCGTGTTGTCCAGGCGTTGATAGTCGCGGAAATGTGAATCCCGATGTGCTCCGCTCATACATATACCGTTTATATGAATTATCTGTCGAACGTCATCGCACTCAAGTAGTAGATATGGTGGTAGGTACCCTTTTAGGCAACCTTCCAAGGAATGACTCTTATCCGCAGGACATTCTCGGGGAAGTAGTAGAAGAATTGAAAAGTAATTCCGTCGATGAACATATTGGGATGAGGATTTTTAATAGTAGAGGTGCAACAATACGAGCTTTTGCAGAAGGTGGTGATCAGGAAAGATTATTGGTTGCATTGTTCAGGGATTATCGAGACAAGGTTAAGTTTAAATATCCGAGACTTACTAAAATTTTTACCAAACTAATGAATGAGTATGAGCGCTATGCAAACCATGAAGACTGCGTAGCGCAATTGGAAGATTTGGAATATTAGAAAGTGGGAAATGGTGTATATTTTGTTTGTCCTCCATTTCCTCCTATCGCCTCAGACTGTCTCAGACGGTGTGGTTTGTTTGCGCAAATTTCATTGATTATTGCATAATATATTGATAATCAATATAGATAAATTTCTTCAACCAGGAGGAGTCGTTTTCCGAGGCGCAGGCCCGCGCCATTGAAGAGAACAAATCGTTCGCCAAAACCGAGTTCTTCCGTTTCGACAGGCTGGGAACCTATCGCCTGCGCGTACTGCCCATCGCCCCGAGCCGGACGGATACTGTAGAGCGCCGCGGGTACGAGTATCCCGTCCGGCAGTTGCTGATGGAACTCCAGCGCCCCGCAGGCGGGGAGAAGACGCAGAGCATGTATGTCACCGTACCCCGTGCCACGGAGGCCGGCTATACGCTCGATCTCATCGACACCTACCGTCGTCTGGCCTCCGAGGCCGCCCGCACAGCAGGTGATGAGAAGCTCGCCGAAAAGATAGCGGGCGGCAGCTATGGAGGGGGTCTCAAATTCGGATACGGACATGCCATGTACGTCATCGATCTGAAGGAACGCGCCAAAGGACTGCAATTGCTCACGCTCTCGCACGCACAGTTCAAGGAACTCGACGAACGACGCTTCAAACTCTGGGAAAAGAAACTCCAGAAGAATCCCCAGCATCCGTGTCCCATCTCATCCGTGTATAGCGCCTATCCCGTGGAAGTCGAGAAGCGTCGCAATGGAGGCAAGACCGAATATTGCTTCTCCATAGACAACGAGTCCGACAATGAGGGCCTTTCGAAGGAAGAGCTCACGATACTCCTGAACAGTCCCCGCATTCCGGAGATCATCTATCGCTATACGCGCTACCATTTCGAGGCGACGCTCGTCTTCCTCACCCAGTGCGACACCCGCTACGGTCTACGCGTGATGCAGAGCTCAGAGATGACAGAGGCCGTGGAAACCTTCCGCGCCGAGATACCTAAAGAGGATACTTCATCGTTCAGCTTCGATCGCCGTACGAAAGAGGCACGCGAGAATGCAGCTGCCGGAGCCCTTACGCTCGAGGGCCTGTGCAACCGCTTCGAGGAGCTCCGGGCCAAGGGTTTGGGCGACAAAACCGAAGAGGGGCAAGAACTGAGGGCCATGCTCCGCAGTTTCATCGAGCAGGAGAAACTTCCGGTGCGCGTCACACGCTCGGCGACTAACGATGAGCTGCTCGACATGATCGAGGATGCCGTCGCAGACACGGCCGCGGCACAAGATGACCCTGAAGCCGCACCGGCAGCCGCCGGGATGCAGGAGGAGGTTTCTGCACCTCGCAGGCGATAAACATTCCTGACGTCGATTCTTTTCATCTTACGGGGGCGCACCGTGCGCACCCCTTTTTCAACGATTTGACTCATGACAAGAGATAAACGACCGTGCATGCTTCTGATGAACGACATGCACGTCTCCAAAAACGATATTGCCGAATTCGACCGTAACTGGGACGAAGCGCTGGCACTCTGTCGCGAGCGCAGCATCCGCGATATAGCCCTTGGCGGCGACCTTTTCCAAAGCCGCAGCGCGCAGACGCTCGACGTCCTGCTCGCGGTACACGACGCGTGCAGCCGGGGCCGGCATCCGTCTTACGATTGCCGAAGGCAATCACGACAAGGTGAATCAGGAAGACCTGCGCGGCTACTGCCACGTCTTCGACTGCCACCCTTCGGTCACGGTCGTAGACGACATCCTGACGCTCGATGACCCTGCGTGGGCGTTCTCACTACACATGATGGGCTATTTCCCCGAAGGCGGAAGCTTTACGTCGCGTCTGGCGGCCCTTGCGACGAGCGGTCTTGTGGAGGGCAAACTCAACTACCTCTATATCCACGAGGGCGTGAACGGAGCCCTCGCCACGGCAGCGCCGTGCGAGCTGCCGCCCCGCATTTTCGAACCCTTCGACCGTGTCTTCGCGGGGCATTACCACAATCGCGCCGTCGTGCCCGGCACCCGTATCGAATACGTCGGATCGAGCCGCCAGTTCAACTTCGGCGAGGATGAAGCCAAAGGCTATACCATCCTCTGCACGGACGGTTCGTCGGAGTTCGTGCAGAACGAGGCCAACATCCGCTATAAGGTCCTCGATACGTCGGCCGATAAGGTCGGCATACACCTTTTCGACCGCATCGACGAGCTGCGCGCCGACGTCCGCTGCCGCCTCAAGGTTCGTGTGCGGGCTTCGCAGACCGACACCGTGGACCGCCAGCGGCTGCTCGATGCCGGAGCCAACAAGGTCGAAGTCCTCAGCGACACCGCCCCGATACCGGCCGCGCCCGAGGAAGATGTGCTCGACAAATTCGACGGCGCACGCCTGCGCCGCGCTTACGAGGACTTCTGCGCAGGGAGAGGCATCGACGACGTGGAGCTCGGAATCGCTTACCTTAACAAAATAGACCGTACATCATGTGGTATCTGAAACATATCTCCGCAACCGATATATGCTCCTTCCGCACGCTGGACTATGCGCCGGCCGAAGGTACGACGACGCTCATATTCGGGCACAATGCCGACAACGAGTCGCAGCGCAGCAACGGAGCAGGCAAGTCGACGCTCATCGAAGCCATCACGCTCGGACTGACGGGTAGCCCCTTGCGCAAGGTCCGCGCCGAGGAGGTCGTAAACGATGCGGCCGAAGAGTGCCGTGTGACCCTTACGCTCGGCAACCGGGCCACGGGCGAGGAGATGCGCATCGAGCGTACCGTACCCCGCCGTGGTACGGAGCTGGTACGGCTTCGGTGCGATGCCTGCTCACGCAGGACGGGAAAACCGGAGAGGTAGCGCAGCCCAGCGTCGACGCCGCCAATCGCTACATCCTCGAACGGCTCGGCATCACACGCGAGGAGCTCTTCTTCGCATTCATTCTCTCGCGTCACCGTTATGCGGACTTCCTCTCGGCATCGGACCGGGAGAAAAAGGAGATCATCAACCGCTTCAGCGGCGGCGACAGCGTGGACCGTGCCATCGCCTCGGTCGGAGAAGACCTTGTGCCGCTGCAGGAGGAACTGCGGGCTGCGGAGCTGGAGATAGCCTCCATCGACGGGCGTATCGCAATGCTATCCGAGCAGATCGCTCACGAAGAGGAGTCCCGCAGCGAAAAGGAACTTTCTCGGAAACAGAAGATCGCCTCGATACATGAAACGATAGCCGCCAAGCGGAGTGCTGTGCGCGAGTGCGGCGAGGAGATCGCCCGTCAGGAGCGGTTCTTGTGCCGCATCGCCGAAGCCGAGGGTCGAGTGCAGAAGGTGGAGGACTCCGCAGAGCCGCTTGCGGCGTGTATGACCCGCGTACGGGAATTGCTCGCACCCCTGACAGATGCTCCGCTGACGGATTGGGGGCATGTGGCGGCGGACAAACACAAGGAGATAGAGACCTCCCGGGCGGAGATGGACAAGTGGACGCAGATCATAGCAGGAATAGGCCATAAGCTGGCCACGGCAGAGGTAGAACTTATCCTGCGGCGCAAAGAGTTCGACTGCTTCAAGGAGGAGGCTGCGGAGAAAGGCGTCGCACTGTGCGACCAAATGCGCAGCCTCGAAGAACGCCTTACACGGATGAATGCCGAAGTCGTGGAACTGCAGCGGCGCAAGCGTACCGTGACGGCGGCTGTAGAGACGCTCCACGCGCGTCTGGCAGGCGTGGTGGAGTGCCCTGCCTGCGCACATCGTTTTCTTGTAGCAGACGGTGCATTCGACGTGGCGGCGGCGCAAGGGCAGCTCGAAGGTCGCGAAGCGGAGCTCACACAGGTGAAGCAGGAACTTCAGGACAACGAACTCGAAGCCGAGAAGGTCGCGCAGATGATAACCGCCGAGCAGACCCGCACCCGCGAGCTGGAGGCCCTGCGCCGCGGCTGGGAGGAGCGTATGGCCAAGGCCACGCGTGCCGTAGACGCAGCGGAATACGAGATGGAGGGCGCGAAGTTCAATATGCAGCGCATCCGCGACCATGTCGCCGCACGTACCCGCGAGGTAGAAGATATGCGTCGTGCACTCTTCGACGAAGCATGCGACCGCCTCGTCGACCTTCGCAAGGCCGCGGAACGGTCGATCGATGAATGCCGCGAGCGTATGGCGGCAGCCGAAAGCTCCATAGAGACCTTGCGGCAGACGGCCGCCGAGCTCGAACATGCCACGGCATCGGAACTTGCGGCATCGCTCCGCAAATCGCTGAAAGAGTACCGGCGCCGAAACTCGGAACTGATGGCGCGGCACTCGCAGGCCGTGGAACGGCGTACGGCGCTGGAAACGCAGCAGCAACGTTTCGTGCTCTTTCGGACCTATCTGGCCAACACGAAGATAGAGGCTCTCGCAGGTATGATAAACCGCGTACTCGAAGACCTCGGCTCCGACCTGCGCGTGAATCTCGCAGGGTACACGACCCTCAAGAGCGGTGTCGTGCGCGAGAAGATCTCCGTCACGGTGATACGCGACGGAATGGATGCCGGCAGCATCCTGAAACTTTCCGAGGGGGAGCGGGCACGCGTGAACACCGCCTCGATCCTCGCCATGCAACGGCTGGTGAACGGCAATTGCCCCTACGGCGGAGGACTCGACCTGCTCTGCATGGATGAAATCCTTGACGCCGTGGACGCGGATGGACTTGCAAGCGTCTTCGCGGCGCTCAACAAGCAGTCCGTGACGGCGCTGGTCGTATCCCACGGACTCGTGCAGGAGAACTATCCTCACCGCATAACCGTCACGAAGGAGAATGGAGCTTCGCGGATCGAACGGCAGTAGACTCACACGCAGCCGCCGAACGCACCTCGCGTTCTACCGCACGCTCCGGAAGGCCCCTCTCCGAAACGGCATACGGTGCATCGTGGCGAGGATGTGAACTTCAACGCCCACAACCGCGACCTAAAGCAAGTCTCCGAGCTGCGGGGCATCCCGCTCTTCCTGCGCGAAGAGCGGAACCCGTTGCCCGTGGAGTGCGTGAACGCCGCCACAACTCAAGAAATGGACAGCGGGAGACGGACGGACCGACAAGAGCCGCCTGATCGCCGCATGCCGCAATGACTGCCGCTTTGCCCCTGCCTCGTATGACGGGGCCGATGCTTTTTTGCTCTCCCACGACCTCGTACGCCG
>ERZ791622.474-NODE-474-length-17585-cov-11.8654_pt1 | contig 17585 bp, 9 predicted proteins | sample MGYA00510269_ERZ791622 | MGnify/ENA primary metagenome ERZ791622 (study PRJEB30046, sample SAMN00715191) | human gut metagenome | study: EMG produced TPA metagenomics assembly of the A metagenome-wide association study of gut microbiota in type 2... | reverse complement strand
TTTTGCATCATCTGATAGTGTAACATCAATCTTGCTTTTTCCTTTGATTGCGATTTCCTGCGTTTTCATACCAATATATGAAATAACTACAGTGGCGTTGGCAGGAACTTTTAGAGAGAAATTTCCATCCAGGTCAGTGATTGTACCATTGGTAGTATTCCCTTTTTCTACAATGGAAGCACCGATAATCGGTTCTCCGGTTGTGTCTTTCACATTACCATTTAAGGTAATAGTCTGCGCTGATACGCTGAGCGATAATGCTGCGAAAATCATTAGCAGCAAAGTGCGCATGTTTTTCATTCCTTTAGGCATCTTTTGTTCTTTTATATTAGATTATTAATATTCGAGTGTGTCCACTCTTAGAGTTCTCACTGGTGCAAAATTATGTTTTTGGGGCTTGTGGGATGTGTAATATTTGTTTTTACGATAGTATTTTTTGTTTTTCCGGCATAAAATGAATAAAGACGAGGATTTATGGGGAAATGTACTCTCGTCTTAATCTTTTATAACTGTTTATTCGGGCTTTTAGTTTTATTTTTTAGAATCCGCAGGATACAGATGATTCACTAGCTCATTCAGATATACCTCCAGATTGGTGTATTCTTTACTCAAACTATATTGTGCGCCGTCGCTTGGATCATTCGGATTCAGATTGTGCTTTTTCTCCCATTCGTCCGGTATGCCATCTCCGTCGGAGTCGGTTGGGGTCGGTTCGGATTTATATTCGGGCCAGCCTCCTACATCTATCGGTTGGTCAACCATTCCGTTGGTGCTTCCATGAGACCCTTCATAAGTGTAATTCCCTTTGCGGGTTTCTTCTACGATTCGTTGGTCTACGGCATCGCGGCGGTGAGAAGCTCCGGCAAATTGCAGTACATCTTTATAGGCTTTCTTTGCCGGTTGCAATGAAGTATGCTCTGCTATATCAAATGCTTTTTTGGATAATAAATTCTTTTCCGGTGCGAAGTCGTTCTTGACGATCAGACCAAATGTATTATCCATATTGACTTTATAAAGAGCTTCTTTCTGCTTGTCAGTCAGGCTGGGACAGGTGGCGTCCATAAAGTTTCCTTTGAAGTGGAAGATTCCATGTACCCCTGCCTCATTTTGATTTTTGCCGTCGTCTGCATAAGCGGTGAACAGGCGTCGGTATGAACCTTTGGTAGCACTATAGGGCCCCGGCTTATAGTAATTATTGAGAAAGTTGTACGAACCGCCTTCACCGGCATAAGCCCCGTCACTACCATAATTGTAGATTACATTATTGAATAATTCCACCTTTTCTTCTTCCGGTTTGCCGGTATAACGGCTGCCGCAGAGTCGTGGAGTACGATTGGTGTGATGTGCCAGCAGATTATGATGGAAGGATGCTTTTTGTCCACCCCAGATGCCACCATAGCCATGTGCTCCTTTCTCATGAATAGAGTTGGCGAGGCTTTCGCTGATGATACACCATTGAAGGGTGAATTGACTGTTATCATAGAAAGTGGCACATTCATCCGTACACCAGCTCAGAGAGCAATGGTCTATGATTATGTTACTGTTTCCTTTGGTACCGTTCATTGCATCGTCACCTTTTTGCTTGATGTCCGCTCCCATACGTGAACGGATAAAGCGGACAATCACATTGTCTGCTTGAATGGAAAAGGTGTAGTTCTTCAGACAGATGCCATCTCCGGGAGCTGTTTGACCTGCGATTGTCACATCTCCATTGCTGAGTTTTAAAGGTTTCTGCAATTCAATGATGCCGCTGACTGCGAAAACGATCGTGCGGGGGCCCTTTTTGTTGATAGCCCAACGGAAAGTTCCTTCCGAGCCGTCATCTGCCAGTGAAGTTACAGTGTATACTGTTCCACCGGCACCTCCTGTTGTATATTTCCCTGCACCGTCGGCGCCTGGGAAAGCCGGAACTTTTGAACGGTCGGGAGTAGCATTCTCTTTGTACGAATTGTCAGTATTTGTATTCCCTTGGATAGAAGGGAGCATAAATAAGGCACATAGCCCTACCAGGATTTTTTTGTTCATAGCTACTTAGTTATTGGTTGGGTATAAGGAATTTACCAAACTATTCAGATAGACTTCGAGGTTGGTATATTCCTTGCTTAAGTTATATTTGTTTCCGTCACTGCCGTCGTTGGGATTCAGCCCGTTGGCTGTTTCCCATTCGTCCGGTATCCCGTCTTTGTCACTATCCTGCTGTGTAGTGGTAGTGGATGCGTATTCACTCCATCCTTCCACATCAGCTTGTGTATCGATCAGTCCGTTCGTTCCTCCGTTTGAGCCTGTGTATGTGAAAGTGCCTTCCTGGGTTTCTTTTACAATACGTTTATCAATCTTGTCACGCAGATTGGAAGCACCAGCGTATAGTAATACAGACTGATAGGCATCTTGTGCAGACTGAACGAACGAATAATCATCTAAGATAGGAAAACGTAAAGATACAAGCAAATCTTTTGTTGAAACTTCGTTGTTTTTTACGCAAAAAGCGGTTGAGGAGGTATTATCTGCATTTGCATTGGCCAATTCTGTCTTTTGTGAATTAGATAACTTCTCATGTGTTTCGAAATAATTCCCGTTTACATAGAATTTTCCATATACTCCTTTTGCCTGTTGATTCTTGCCATCATCCAGATAAGCGGTGAAAATACGGCAATGTACTTTCGCTACGGCATTAACAGGTCCCGGTTTATAATAGTTATTCATGATATTATAAGAACCTCCCTCTCCCGCATAGGCCCCTTCGCCAGTCCAATTATAGATTACATTATTGCATAAATCGACTTTTTCCATATCCTCTCTGTTGGAGTAGCGACTTCCGCAGAGGCGGGGCGTGCGGTTACTATGGTGAGCCAGCAGATTATGGTGGAAGGTTGCAGGGCTGCCTCCCCATATTCCGCCATATCCATGTCCTCCTTTGTTATGAAGAGAATTTGTCAGACTCTCGCTGATGATACACCATTGCATGGTAAAGTCGGTATTTCCATAAAATGAAGCACATTCGTCCGTACTCCAGCTCATTGAGCAATGGTCGATAATAATATTCCTTTTGCCGGGATAAGAATCTTGATACCCATTCATCGAATCATCTTCCGTCTTACATTCATCCCCCATGCGTGAACGGATAAATCGGATAATGACATTGTTTGCGTTGACACGTAAAGTGTAATTTTTCAGGCAAATACCGGGGTGGGGAGCTGTTTGACCTGCGATGGTTATATCATCATTCTTTATTTGCAGCTGTTTGCTTAAAGGGATGACTCCACCAACAGCGAATACAATCGTCCTTTTGCCCGACTTCTCTATCGCCCAACGGAGAGTACCTTCTGAACCGTCATCTTTGAGAGAAGTTACTGTATATACTGTTCCTCCGGCTCCACCACTAGTTAGTTTTCCGGCTCCTTCGGCACCGGGAAAAGCTGCGACTGTCGAACGGTCGGGAGTCGGATACTCCGGCAGCTGATCCTCTCCCGAATCATCCGGATCAGTAGAATCTCCCGGCTGTTCTGTTGGAGGATTTGTGTCCTGTTCGAGATTTTCTTCCGAACAGGCTGTGAATGATATGAAGACAGATGCAAGAAAAGCTCCTAAAAAAGTTTTATTCATGGCATTAGTTCTTTAAAATATTGGTTGTACTCACGTATTGTGTTAATTATATGGTTGCAAATGTATAGGGAAGAAAAGACGTCGGTGTGCAATATTTGTTTTTCACATTGTATTTTTTGTTATTAGATTCAATTAGAGCATAATTTATTGCGCTTTACTCTGTCCCATTCACCGATTTTTATCCGGTATTCATCGGTTTACTGACCGGAAATCATCTGAAAAGCCTGTAAGAGCACAAAGAAATGATGTATCTTTGAACCATCAATCATTAATCATAGAAACGATGGAACAGAAATCTAAATTCTCATCTCCTACAGGTTTTTCAGGAAAACTTTTGGTAGCTTCATTATTTATCCTTTCAGGGATTTTGTTGTTCGCCCGCAATATGGGTTGGATTACTGCTGAATTATTTAGTATAATAGTATCATGGTATTCTCTTTTTATTATAATGGGAATTTATTCGATGATACGCCGTCATTTTGTTGGTGGAATTATCCTTGTATTGGTAGGTGTTTATTTTTTGCTAGGAAGTCTTTCATGGCTGCCTGAGAATTCTCAGGCAATGGTCTGGCCCTTAGCTTTGATCATAGCCGGAGTTTTATTTCTTTTTAAATCCGGACACAGAGGACCATGGAATGATAAACAGCGTATGTTTCGTGACCATAGAGAATGGATGAAACATGGACATTATGGTCATGCGGGCATGAACTTTGCCAACAATCAGCAGCAAAGTGAATCGGAAGATGGCTTTCTGCGTTCTGATAACACTTTTGGAGCTGCACGTCATGTTGTGCTTGATGAACTTTTTAAAGGAGCAGTCGTCCGTACCTCTTGTGGAGGAACAACGATTGACCTGCGCCATACTCATATCGCACCGGGAGAAACATACATCGATTTGGATTGCAGTTGGGGAGGCATCGAAATATATGTCCCTTCTGACTGGAAAGTAGTATTTAAGTGCAATGCTTTCTTTGGCGGTTGTGATGACAAACGCTGGCAAAACGGGAATATTAACAAGGAAAGTGTATTAGTCATTCGGGGAAGGCTTTCTTTTGGCGGACTGGAAGTTAAAGACTAACGTATGAAAACACATCCGATTATAGATTATCCTTATCGTTGGGTGCCGGTATTGGTGGTAGCGCTGGTTCTGGTGTTAGCTCAGGTAATGATAATGAGTGTATACACAGGTGCGGACTATGTGCCTGCTGTCATAGACGGAATAGCGACAATCGGTTGGTTGATGGCATTAGGTTATTTGGTCTGGTTTGTTGTCGGAGTAGTCTCTATCTTTCAGACGGAAGTCATTACTCTGGTGGCAGGAATACTGATCTGGATAGCCGGCAGCTTTATGGTTTACGATATTGTAACAAGGATAACCGGTATACCCTATATCACTTTTGCGTCTACCATCCCTTTTCGTCTGTTGTTTGGCATTCCGACCTGGGTTGCCATTCTTCTTTGGTATCGTTTGATTGTCGCTAAAGAAGATGCACTGAATCAGGAACTGGAAAAAGAATTGATAATGCATCAACCGGTTAGCCTGCCGGAAGAACCGCAGATAGAGCAGATCGACCGTATCACAGTGAAAGACGGTTCGAAAATTCATTTGATTAAAACGGATGAATTAATCTACATACAAGCATGCGGAGACTACGTTATGCTGATTACTCCTTCGGGGGAATATCTGAAGGAACAGACGATGAAGTATTTTGAGACTCATTTGCCTTCCGATACCTTTGTTCGTGTCCATCGCTCAACGATTGTCAATGTCACTCAAATCTCCCGTGTAGAATTGTTTGGGAAGGAAACGTACCAGCTATTATTGAAAAATGGGGTTAAACTTCGGGTAAGCCTTTCGGGTTACAGGTTATTAAAAGAACGTTTAGGACTATAAGAAATAGCTATTTGATCAACGGATGATTCATTTTCGTTCGTTATCAGCTAAAATTTGAGTGTCCATCAGGCGGCTAGCATTTAGAGTAATGAATGCTAGTCGCCTGATGGACACTTTTATTCTAATCCAAGCAAATACTGAAAATGACTAGTCGAAATTACTATGTAAAGTAAAATATGGAATTTTTGGTATTTTAATCCCAAAATCTCGTATCTGATATTTTAGTGATAAAATAGTGCACCTAAACGCTCAAAAAGTCCCCTCGCTTTATGTTTTATATAACTTCTTTTGCACATATGAAACAAAAAATAAGAACTATAAACCAGGAATATTAATGAATAAACATAAGATAATTCCTGTTTCAATTTTCCCCATGTTTTCAACGATTGATTTGCATGTAATATAAGTATTGATTAGATAGTAATATGTATTAACTTTAAATTGAAATGAATGAAAAATTGTGCATTTATTAAGAAATGGAAATCCTGGTATCAACGCTTTCCTGTGCTTATTAGAACGACGTTTGTGGTAACTCCAGTCTTTTTCAGACGTTACCTGGTACAATATCCTTTTTGTGCTTGTCTTTTATTTTTAGGGGCGTGTACCGATGTCAAAGGGTTTAGGCTTTCCCTACAGCTGAAGGCTTCGGTAAAAATGCTACGGGAGGTCGTGGAGGAAAAGTCGTTATAGTGACCAATACCAACGATGACGGAGAGGGCTCTTTTAGATGGGCATTGCAGCAATGCTCACAAAACGAAGCAACTACTGTTGTTTTTGCAGTTTCGGGCAAAATAGAATTAAAGTCGGAAATCCGTTGCAAAGCTAAGAACTTCACGCTGGCTGGACAAACAGCTCCCGGTGATGGTGTTTGTATCATAAAGAATGAAATAAATTTTGGTGGTTCGGAGAACTTTATTATTCGGCATATGCGTTTTCGTGTCGGTGAAAAAGATGCGAGTGGAAAGGAACATAATGCTGCCTGTCTGCGGGTGGAAAATGCGAATAACTTTATAATTGACCACTGTTCCTTCAGCTGGGCTAGTGAAGAGAATACCGATTTTATTGATACTCATTTTTCTACAGTGCAATGGTGCATTTCCAGCGAGGGGCTTTATTATTCGGTCAATAAAAAAGGTGCACGTGCTTATGGTGGTGCGTGGGGAGGAACTTCATCTACTTATCACCATAATCTGTTTGCTCATTGTAATAGCCGGACACCATTGATGAATGGCGCACGGGGGAAGGATCCCGGACAGGATATCGTTGTTTATATGGAATATATTAATAATGTGAATTATAATTGGGGCAGCCAAATGGCTACTTATGGAGGTATGGACGAGTCTCAGGATCCGGAACATCATGGATGGTCATGTAACTTTGTGAATAATTATTATAAACCGGGGCCCGCTACGACAGCCCGGGTAAAAGAACTGAAATTCTTCCGGCAATCAAGTGCCCGTGAACCCAATAAAGCACCTTTACGTGCCGTTTCAAAGTGGTACTTTCATGGCAATGTAATGGAGGGTAATTCTCAACTGACTTCCGACAATTGGGAAGGTGTATATACGGATGGTAATTATATTTCAGGGAAAGAGAATTATGAACAATATTGGTTCGACTGGGAATCATACACTTTATCTGACCAATATGAATCTGCGGAGAAAGCTTATCAATCTGTGTTGGCTGATAAAAGTGGTGCCGGCGCATTTCCCCGTGATAAAGTAGATGCGCGTATTGTAAAAGAAGTGAAGAGCGGACTTTGTACTTATACAGGAGCCGGAGACGCCAATAGTGGTGCTATCCCGGGCATAATAAATAGCCCGGATGAGGCTGAAGGTCTGGATGGACTGACGTATAAAACCAGCGGAACCATTACGGATGCGGATCAGGATGGCATGGATGATGCCTGGGAGAAAAAGGTTGGTTTGGACCCTGCTAATCCGGAAGACCGTAACAGGACAACAGAGGTTGGTTATACAGCTTTGGAAGTATATCTTAATAGTCTGGTAGGTGAAAGTATTTCCTACAACTTTAAGAAGTGAAATCAGTGTTAATATTAAAATAGAATGCTATGAATTTATTGAAATTAATGACAGTAGGGTGCCTGTTAAGTTGTTTTTCAGGACTAATGACAAGCTGTTCGGACGATGATGATGCCGGCTCAAAAGTATTGTTACGACCGGTTACTGCTATGGAGATAGTGCAAAACAAGGCATATCTTAGTTGGAAAAGCGTAGAAGGAGCGACCGAATATATCGTCGAGGTGTATAAGGTGGTGGATAAAGGGGAAGAACTTTATAAGACGGAGACCGTGCCGGGTGACCGTTCTTCCTGTGTGATAGATTTAGACTGGGAAGAAAACTACAAGTTTAAGGTGAAATGTGAAGGTAACGGAAGGCTGTCCGGTTATTGGGAAACAGAGGTGACGGGTGTTCTTTACCGCCCTTTGTCGATAGAGTTAGGAGAAGCTCGTACTATAGATACACAGGCTCTTATTTCGTGGACGCCTAATGATACTGTTGTGATTACAGCTCTGACTGCTGTTCCGATGGGGCTGGAGACTGTTAATTCTCAAGATATAAAGGTTTATAACGTTTCTTCCGAAGAATATCTGGCCGGCTCCAAAATTATAGATGATTTAACTCCGGAGACTTCTTATCGTGTTAGTTTTTATTCGGGTGATGAACAGAGTTCGGATACTTATCAGGCACGCATAGAAGTAAAGACAACTGTAACCGAAAATCTGGATGAAGATTATGGGACGGCAAACCGGATAGATTTGCGTAACGAAGCATTTGATCCTGATTATTTTAATAAACTTGACTGGAACTCTCTGGCAGAAGGTACAACCTTTGTGCTTCCGGCAGGTAAGACGTACGTGTTGAATAGTGGAGAAACTGTTATTGAGTTTGCACATTCAGTTCATTTTGTTACTCCGCAAACGTTGGAAGATTATCCGACATTTAGTTTTGATAACGCTTTCCGTATAGTAGAAGGCGGAGTTGTAGACAAGGTTACTTTTAAACGCATCAATCTTAGGGCTTCCAAATCATTAAGTGAGGTTGCTGATAACAGTTTGAGTGGTAAACAAGTGATTTGTCCGGAGTCCGATGTTTTTCTGATTAACACGATTGATTTCACTAATTGCTATATTGAGAATTTCCGTTCTATTGTCCGTTCAAAAAAGGCTACAGGAAATGTAGGAGCTATTGCTTTCAAAGAATGTACCATTAACGCAATCGGTAATCAGGGTATAGTTTCGACTGATGGCAAAAATGGAAATTACATCAATGATGTCTCTTTTGATGAGTGTACTATCACTAATATTTGCGGTATTGCAGATTTGCGGAATAGTAGCAGCGGAAAGAGTATTTCGATTACAAATACTACATTCTGTTATGCGCCGATGGAAAACTCCTTCTTATTCCGGGTAGATCCGAGTATTGCTGTCAAGATTGAAAATTGTGTATTTGGCGGTTCCATGAAAATAGACGGAAAACTTCCGAAATTTAATGAACTGGGGTCCGGAGGACAGGATGATTATACCGGCGTATATCCTTTCAGTTCGGTTAATAGTTTTCAGGCTAATGATCGTACCTCAAGCAAAGGAAGCCTCGGACTGAGTGATTCTAAAATGTCAACTGCCACTCTGTTCACTGCTCCGGGGACTAACAATTTTAAATTGAACGAGTTATTCACAGGTTGTTCCAGCGTAGGTGCTTCAAAATGGAGACGATGAACCGCGCATTAAATAATATATATAATATGAATAAACACATTGTATTTATGAAGTTCAAGAGATCTTCATTCATTAAAAAGGTAGGCGTGCTATTGTGTTTCGTAGCATTTGCGCTGTCAGCCAATGCACAGACCCGAAAGGTTACAGGACAGATAGTGGACGAAAGTGGCCAGCCGATTATCGGAGCTACTATACGGTTACAGGATGCTACGACAGGTACTATTACTGATATTGACGGTCACTTTTCGCTGAATGTGCCGGATGGGAAAAAGGTGGTAATATCTTATATCGGATATCTGAAACAAGTAATCCTGCCGAAAGGCGATACTTTGAAAGTCATTCTTCAGGAAGATAACCAGAAACTTGATGAAGTAGTCGTAGTAGGTTACGGTAGTATGAAACAGAAAAACATTACCGGTTCCGTATCGACTATTTCTGCTGAAGAACTGGAAGATCTTCCGGTATCCAATCTTTCGGAAGCCTTGCAGGGAATGGTGAATGGCTTGAATGTACAGTTAGGCTCCAGCCGTCCGGGTACGAATGCCAATGAGGTTTATATCCGTCAGAACCGGACTTTCACCGGAATATCCAAGGATGGCGGTAATTCCACCCCTTTGATTATTATTGATGATGTCATTCAGTTAGGAACGAATGGACAGCCGAGTATGGAGCAGTTTAATATGCTGGACCCTTCGGAAGTAGAAAGTATAACTGTGTTACGTGATGCCAGCGCAGCGATTTACGGTTCTCGTGCTGCCAATGGTGCAATTCTTGTAAAGACCAAAAGAGGGAAAAAAGGAGTACCTGTTATTTCCTATTCAGGTAAATTTGCCGTGAATGATGCCGTTAGTCACTCCAAGGTGCTGAAAGGTTCTGCTTATGGACGTTTCTATAATGCTTTGGCGATAGGTTCCAATAAAGCGAGTGGTTATGATGACCTCGACGTGCTGTATAGTGATATGGAATTGGCTGAGATGGATAACCTGAATTATGATTGGCTGGATAAAGCAGGCTGGAAATCGGCTTTCCAACAGACACATACACTGAATGTTACCGGTGGAAGTGAACGTGCTACATATTATGCCGGAGCTACTTATTTTGACCAGGGAGCAAATTTGGGTGATCAAAGCTATAAGCGTTATACTTACCGTGCCGGTGTTGATGTGCGTTTGACGAATGATATTAAATTATCAGCCACGGTTGCCGGTAATGAGGGTAAATCCGATCAGATCTATACAAAAGGAGCCCGCTTTAAACTGTACGGGATGAGTGGAAGTACGGAAAAATCAGACTATAGTGCTTTGCATCATATGCCCAACCATATGCCTTGGAGTGTGACTTTACCGGATGAGAACGGGCAAGATCAGGAATATTGGTTGGGACCTATAGAGAATACATATAGTAGTCCGAGTTTTAATAGAGATTATGTCACTTCCTGGAATTATTTTGCGTTGAATAATAGTGGTTCGTTCAGTAAGAACAGAAGCAACAGCTGGAATGCTGATATTTCATTGACCTATGAAGTTCCTTTTGTGAAAGGTTTGTCACTCCGTGCCACTTATTCGTCTTCGCACTCAAGTGAAGCAACCGAGCAGGCTAGTTTCCCTTATGAACTGGCGTATGTAGGCGGCAGAATGCCTGCCGACCAGCATTTGGTTTATACCATCCCGAGCAGTTCCTTTAAAACAGCTATATTTGATAAGAACAGTACATTATCATTTAAAGATAAACAGGCGGAAAGACGTCAGATGAACTTTTACGTAAACTATGACCGTACGTTTGGCCAACATAGCATTTCGGCTATGGCTTCCATCGAGCGTTATGAATCATTCTATGACTCTCGTGATATTGAATATGCCGATCTGGCTCATGACATTTCTGATACTTATCTGGGAGTCGGCGGTCCCTCCATCGTCGGGCCGGACGGCAAGTCAGCTCTGGCTTCCGACAATACAGTGACGCTTAAAGGTGAATCGGGCTCGCTTTCTTACTTGGGACGTGTGGCATATTCTTATGCTGACCGCTATATGTTGCAGTTTATTTTCCGTTCGGACGCTTCGACTAAGTTTGCTCCGGAGAATTACTGGGGATTCTTTCCCGGTATCTCTGCAGGATGGATCATGTCTGAAGAATCATGGTTCAAACGCTCGCTTCCTTGGTTTGAATTCTTGAAGGTACGTGCATCCTGGGGACGTACGGGACGTGACAATATCAAGATGTGGAAATGGAAAGAACAGTACAAGATGGACTTGAAAGGAATGCAGTTCGGTGCCGAAAGCGGAAAGCCAGGTACCAGTCTGATCCCGCAGTCATCTCCGAACCGTAATGTGAAATGGGATGTTTCCGACAAGTTTAATCTTGGTTTTGATACTCGTTTCTTTGATGGTCGTTTAAGTGCGGTATTCGATTTCTACTATGATATCAATGATAACATCTTGAATCAGTTTATGGCTAGCCAACCGGGAATTCCCGTGTATGCCGGTGGTTCGTATGCTGAAGAAAATTTTGGCCGTGTTGATACATATGGCGGCGAGTTGTCTTTGACATGGCGTGACAAGGTAGGACAGGTGAACTATAATATCGGTATGGATTTCGGTCTGAACGGTAGTAGAGTAAAAGAGTGGGTGCCGGGTTTGCGCTATAACAAATATCCGTCCAGCTCAAGCTGGGAAGAAGGAATGTCTACTTATCTGCCGGTATGGGGATTCAAGGTATGGAAAGGAACCTCGAATGGTGACGGAATTTTGCGTACGCAGGATGATATTAACAGGTACTGGTCTTATCTGGAATCATATACTCCCGAAGGCGGACAAACTAAATATCTGGATAAGACAAGTAAAGACGATTTGCGTCCGGGTATGCTGGCTTACCAGGATTTAGGGGGCGAAATGGTTAATGGAGTTCAACAAGGTCCCAACGGACAGATTGTATTGGAACAGGATTATGGAAAGTTATGTGAAAAGAATAAGACTTATAATGTCTCGACAAGGCTGGGTGCCAGTTGGAAAGGACTTGCTATCAGTGCCAATATCGCTACTTCATGGGGTGGAGTACGCTTCATAGACCGTGCTTCTATGGGTGGTAATAAGAGTACAATGATATGGGCACCGGATTCTTTCTGGGGAGATATGTTTGACGAAATGTACAATCCGAATGGTAAATATCCTAACTTGGGAACAGAATCTCTGATTTCCAGTTCGGCTATCGCCAACTCTGATTTCTGGATGATTAGTACCTTCCGTTGTTACATACGTAATCTGTCTGTCAGCTATACACTTCCTAAAAAGTGGATTGCTCCGTTGAAAATGTCAGCTGTCCGTCTGAATCTGACCGGTAATAATTTGTGGGATTTGTACAATCCGTACCCTGACCATTACCGTAATATGTATGATGCTTCTTCTACAGATTATCCTACTTTGAGAACTTGGTCATTAGGTGTTAATGTTACATTTTAATAATTGTATCAACGATGAAAAAGAAAAACTTTTTATATACAGGAACTTTAGCCCTCGGTATGTTTATGTCCGGTTGCAGTGATTCATTTTTGGATATGAATAATTACGGAGCTTATGATGATTTTAATTCTGAAACGAAAATCACCTGGTATCTGGCCGGATTATACCAGACAAGTTTTGAAAACTATACATCTCCGACGTCGCAGTATTTGGGATTGTATACTTCTTATGCGCAGGATTTTAACGAATTCACGGATGAGATGTGGGGAATCACGTCTACCAGCCGGATTGACCCGAGTACGCAATATTCGACCATTGATGATATAAAAACACAGACAGATGCATCCAGCGGTAAAAGTTACGACCCCTTGTTTGCCGGTTATTTCGGCAAGGCACTAGGTTCAAGTGTTACAAACAATGCTTATACGCGTATACGTAACTGCAATATCCTGCTTCGTGACATTGATGCTTCCTCGGTTTCGCAGGATACCAAAGATAAGGCAAAAGGGCAGGCCCTCTTTCTACGTGCCATGCAGTTGTTTGATTTGGTTCGTATGTATGGTTGCGTACCTATTGTGACAACAGTGCTGAATGCTGAGGTGACCGATGCAGGACTGCCAAGATCCTCTGTGACCCAATGTGTGGAACAGATTGTGAAAGACTTGACCGATGCGGCCGCTTTGCTGCCGGATGAATGGGGAACAAACGATTACGGACGTCTCACACGTGGCGGAGCATTGGCATACAAGAGCCGTGTGTTATTATTCTATGCCAGCCCCATCTTTAATAAGAATTGGAATGATCCGGGCAACCTTCGTTGGCAAAAAGCCCTGGAAGCTACTCAGAACGCTATTTCCGGTATTACTGCCAGTGGATTGGACGGTGTGACGGATGCTGCAAGCTGGAGTAAAATATTGGCGGATGACGATAATGAACATTCTAACAGAGAAACATTAGTTGTCCGACTATTGGCTAAGGAAAGCAACTCGTCATTAGGTTACAAGAATAATCGCTGGGAGAAGAATATCCGTTTGAGTTCTCAAGGAGGAAGCGGTGGAAAAGGTGCTCCTATTGAGTTGATCGATGTATTCCCTATGGCTGACGGTACACTTCCCGATGCCGCTCATCAGGTTACCGAAGGTAGTTTGCGCTTTATGGAAAACCGTGATCCGCGTTTCTACCAGACATTTGCCTTTAATGGTTTGAAGTGGGGACATAAAGATGTCACCAATGATACGGTCTGGGCTTATCGTTGGCGAACTTCGGAGTCAACTACCAGCGGCTTTGCCTATAGTGAAGGAGTAAATATAACCAGTCCGGTATTCGTACGTAAGATGAGTGGACTCAATACTGCTTCTGCCAACAACTACGAAGCTTCGGGAGTGCATATCTATGATTTCCGTTATGCGGAATTGCAATTGAATCTTGCCGAGTGTTATGCGGCAACCAATCAGATTGATTTATGTAAACAGGCAATCGGGAAATTGCGTGCGCGGGTTGGGATTCCTTCCACTAATAATTACGGTTTGGATACTTATGTGTTTGACCGGGCATCGGCGTTGGCTGCCTGTTTGCGTGAACGTCAGGTCGAACTGGCATATGAAGGCAAAAGATATTGGGATATTTGGCGTTGGATGCTTTATGATGGAGGACGGGGAGAAGCTATGCAGTTGAGTACCACTAATACCTGTTCATTCCTGGGAGTAACTCCGTTGACCGAAAGATATCGTACAGCTAAATATGTGGATGTAAAAGATGGATATACTCCAGGCAGTAAAGATGTGTTGTCGGAACTGCGTAAGAATATATTTGCAGACCCTGAATCTGCCGATTTCCAGAAGCAACTTAAAGAAGTGGCTGATTTTTGGGAGTCTAATTTCCAGTACGGGGAGCCCAATGTGCAACCTGATAAGAACAACAGCAATGAATGGATTAAGATCGGATGGCGATCTAATTATTATATAATGGGTCTGTCAAAAGATATTTTGGACAATAACTCCTGGCTCGGACAGACCAAAGGCTGGACAGACCAAAATGGTGCTGCCGGAACTATAGATTGGCAAGATGATGAAACTCTGACCATAGATTAAAACTGTTTTCAGGATTAGATTAAGGGCCATAGTAAGGAAGAATTTTATAATACTTTTCTACTATGGCTTTTTTATGAATTATTTTCCGGAGATATACTTTGTTTGAGTACAATTTTAATAGACGAACAGGTAAATGACTATTTTTTACTCCTAATCTGTCAATAATTGAACTTAGGGGGAGTAGACTTCCATTACTTTTGCTTGTGAAATGGGAAAAACATATCAATGAAGATATGGATATTTCTGTAAGTAGTTATCAATAGGAACCCGATAAAATAAATTAAAAAGAGATGAATGGAATTTTGAAAAAGGATTTGAGAGTTGTGCTGACAGGTGTTATGATATTTATATCATATCAGGTTTATTCAAATCCGGAAAGTGGAACAAAAGAACAGGGAGACGTATACAGGAATCTTCCGTTTTCAATGCCTGAAGTGAGCCAACCTTCCTTTCCCGATTATGAGGTTAATATCCGTGATTTCGGCGCACTCAGCGATGGTGTGACCTTGAACACAGAGGCGATAAACAATGCAATCAAGGCGGTAAGTTCCAAAGGAGGGGGGAAAGTTATCATACCCGAAGGATTATGGTTGACGGGGCCCGTCGTACTTTTGAGTAACGTTAATCTATATGTCGAGAAGAATGCTCTCATTGTATTTAGCAGCGATACATCTCTATATCCCATTATCGACACTTCTTTCGAAGGGCTGGAAACTAAGCGCTGCCAATCGCCGATTTCGGCAATGAATGCTGAAAATATAGCCATCACCGGCAATGGTGTTTTCGATGGGGCAGGAGATAGATGGCGTCCGGTCAAGAAAGACAAGATGACGGAACGGCAATGGAAAAATCTGGTGAGTTCGGGTGGTAAAGTGGATGAGAACGGAAAAGTATGGTATCCTGATGCGGGTGCTTTGAAAGCTTCTGTACTTATGACCGGACAAAATAACGGGCAGAAAGAAATAACCGATGAAGAGTGGACTTACATGAAAAGCTGGTTGCGCCCTGTCATGCTGAGTATAGTAAAGAGCAAACGGATTCTGCTGGAAGGGGTGACTTTCAAGAACTCACCGGGCTGGTGTATCCATCCTTTGTCCTGCGAATCTTTGACTTTGAACGATGTGAAGGTGTTCAATCCCTGGTATTCGCAAAATGGCGATGCGCTGGATGTGGAGTCGTGTAAAAACGTACTGGTCACTAATTGTTTTTTTGATGCGGGGGATGATGCTATCTGTCTGAAATCGGGTAAAGATGAGGATGGACGCAGGCGGGGAGAACCTTGTGAGAATGTGATTATTAAGAATAATACGGTTTTGCATGGGCATGGCGGATTTGTAATCGGCAGCGAAATGTCCGGTGGTGTCCGGAATGTATACGTATCGGGCTGTTCTTTCGTGGGCACAGATGTCGGTTTGCGGTTTAAGAGTACCCGCGGACGTGGTGGCGTAGTGGAGAACATTTTCATAGATAATATCAACATGATTGATATTCCCAATGATGCTCTGACGATGGATTTGTATTATGCTGTCAATGACTTTCCGGAAACTCCGATACCGGATGTGAATGAGGAAACTCCTGTTTTCAGGAACATTTATATTTCAAATGTTCTTTGTAGAGGTGCGGGACGGGCAGTATATTTCAACGGGCTGCCGGAAATGCCTCTTAAGAATATCTTTATCAAGAACATGACTGTAACTAATGCCAAGAAAGGTATTGTAATCAATCAGGCTTCTCAGGTGAATATGGAGAATATCAAAGTGGAGGATCCCGAGGCTCCGGGCATACAGATAAAAAATGCTACAGGCATTATTATTAACGGGAAAGAATATAAAAAGGATTCCGGAAAAATGCTGCTTTCCGGAAATCAGCGGAATTAACAGATACGGAACTGCTGCTAACTTATTGGAACATAGGGATAAATAAGTATCCTGCTAGCCAAAATCTTTTATGTCTTTAGTCGTTTTTCTTTCGTTGCACCTAGGTGAGACGAATGTGTTACCTAGGTGCTTCAGTTATCTGACCTGGGTGCTACAATTGTCTGACCTAGGTGCTACGAAAGAAAATAGCCGGTTATGGTGATTAATGAATGCGTACGGTCGGCTTCTTTTTTTATTTATTCTTCTCTTTATATTCGGAAGGCGTGATACCTACTACCTTCTTGAAGCATTTACTGAAATACTTCGGGTCATTGAAACCGGTCATATAGGCTACCTGTGAGAAATTATATTCCCCGCTGTCTATTAGCTGTGCTGCACGTTTGATGCGTACTTCACGTATGAAGTCTACAGGAGTCAGTCCGATGATGGACTTCAGTTTCCGATAGAAGATGGTGCGGCTGAGCATCAGATGCTCTGCAAATTCGTCGATGGTCAGTTCGGCATTATCCATCTGTTCTTCTATGAACTCCATTACCTTTTGCATGAATTGCTCGTCGTAGGGAGTAATCTGCGGTTGCGATGGGGTAAGAGCTTCTGCGACAGCTATTTCTTTTCCTTCCGTCAGTTTGGTCATATAGATTTCCTGCAAGGATTTGCGTTGGCGGAGCAGTGAAGCGATACGTGTTTTCAGATATGTGGCGCTGAAAGGTTTTGTGATATAGTCATCTATACCTTGCTCCAGTCCGGCAATCCGGTCATCCAAAGAGGCTTTTGCCGATAATACAATAATGGGAATGTGACAGATGTTATTGTTTTCTTTGATTTTCCGAATCATTTCCAGGCCGTCCATAACCGGCATCATTACGTCACTGATGATAAGATCGGGGATATTATCAACTGCGTGTTGCAATCCTTCTTTTCCGTTCG
>ERZ791622.455-NODE-455-length-17877-cov-11.2784_pt1 | contig 17877 bp, 9 predicted proteins | sample MGYA00510269_ERZ791622 | MGnify/ENA primary metagenome ERZ791622 (study PRJEB30046, sample SAMN00715191) | human gut metagenome | study: EMG produced TPA metagenomics assembly of the A metagenome-wide association study of gut microbiota in type 2... | reverse complement strand
AAGGTTGTTGCTTGTTGAGAAGCGGACGTGGCTATTTTCTTCCCCTCTTTAAATGCTTCTACATGGTAGGTAAAGGTTTTATCTGCTTTCAGATTATAATCATCGTATGTATTTCCTTTAGCTTCTCCAATACAATTTCCGTCCCGGTAGATTTTATAAAGGTCAGCGTCCTCTCGTTGCATCCAATTCAGTTTTACATTGTTGACGGCTTTTTCACCGACAAGTTTGAATACAGTGGCAGTGGCTGCCCAGATATCTGTTGTTATAACTTCTTTCGATTGAGTTGCGAAAGCAGGTTGCAAAGACAGACTGCATAGATATATAAATAGGAATAGAAAACTATTTTTTGCCTGTTGACTTTTTATGTTCATAATGTAACAAATTTAATTTATCAGAATTACATATGAGAAATTTATTGGGCTTCCATCTGTTTTAGATTATTAGCCTTGTAGGCAGCAGAGAATATATCTGCTTCCTTATATTTATATTTATTGGAATCGAAATATACTGCAAAATCTTGCATTAACTTCTTGGATAGTTCAGTAAGATATAAATTACTTCCGGCAAATGTATTTGAACCGGAAACTGTAACATACTTCTTATCCTTCAGATTTTGTATCTGATAATAACCATCTTCCTGTAGGTTGAATACCCAGCATTGAGCATCATCTTTCTTCTCGGGATTGAGGCGTAAAGTTCCGAACAGTGATTCCAAAAACTTTCCGGTTTTGGTATCTTTTATTTTATATACGTTGGGTATATTAGTCTTTATAAACTCCAGACTTAGATTGATGTCATCATCATCATCCGCTATACTGAAACCATTGGCAGGTTTAGACACTAAACGATCAGAGGTCTTTTCTAATAATGAGTATATATTACCAGGTATGATTTCTGCAGCTCTTTTATAACGATACATACTATTAAACACGGTTAAATCCCATTGATCATACCATTTTACGACAGGATAGCCTGAGCGCATACTAATGGGCAACCACACATGATGAGACTTTCCTACATCCTTAGAGTTCCAACGGTCACCCATGTATATATAAGCTTTTTCTTTACCCTCCACTTTAAATACATAACAGCTTTGTGAGTTGTAAGTAACTTGTTTGAGTTTGTCTACAGCAAAATTATTCCCTGTTGTCCAGTTCCCCAGTATATCAGTACTGTAGGCACTTCTCCCGGGATTGGGTTCCCAGCCTGTGCAACCGGAAAACAATCCAAAATACATATCCCCAACCTTAAAAATAGCGGGTGCCTCATATTTTAGTCCCTTTAAAATTTTAGTTTCTGTTGGAGTCGGCTCCAGATAATCGTCTCTAAGTAATGCAATATTCATGTTGGTATTCATATCCGTAGAACAGAAATGATATGCTTTTCCGTCTGTATCTACGAATAACGTCTGATCACGGGACTCGTTTTTATTAGGGCGAAATGTTTTGTAAAGTACATAAGGCCCCATTATCTTATCGCTTGTTGCTACACAAACACGTGCAGCTCCATATCCATCTCCACTTTCCCAATGGCTCCACATTACCCATTTCTTAGTTTGGGGATTATAAATTACTTTAGGACGTTCAAACAAACGTCCCTGCGATATATCATTCATGTCTTCTCTGGCTTCACCTGTCGTTTTCATCGACAACCCCAGCCGTTTCCAGTTGTATAAGTCTTTAGATTGATAACAGCTTACCCCATTTGATTTAAAACCTGTACGATCTTCTCCAAACCAATAATAAGTTCCTTTTTCGTAAACGACACATCCACCGTGCGCGTTAATTTGCTCCCCATCTATGTCATTCCACAAAACACCCGGACTGATCTGGGTGTTTTGTGAAAAAATAGAGGTGAATGAGAACATAAAGCAGATAAATAAAGTTATTCTCATGTTTTCGTTATTTTAGTCTTCAATGTTAATCGTTATTTCAGGCTGTGCTGGTGCATAGGCTCCGGATTCATCAATTGTGAAATATTCCACATCGGCAGTATTATCTATAAAACCGAATTTGGGCGAGTATGTACGTGATGTGCCGGTCAGTTTAGCGTTGTCTACACGGACAGCTCCGATATCATTTCCCCATCCTCCACGTCCTACTGTAAAGGATACACGAATTTGGTTACATTCGGCAGAAGTAGTATAGTCCATTGAATAAGTTTCCCAGTTGTCACTGGCAATTTCTGTGATGACCTTTTTTTCAGGGTCTTGCACTTCTTCTATGATCATTTTACCGGTGAGTTTTCCTTCTTTTTTTGCTATTCCTCCTTTTAATAGAGCAGATAGTGTGTAACTTTCATTCGGTACAACATCTACCACTTGCATTAGGATACCATCACTCCAGCCAGCTGCCCATTTATAGGGTCTAATTTCAAAAACATGATTGTCCAGGTCCTGATTATTATCAATTTCTTCAGGAAGAATTTGTTGTTCTGAATTCCAACGGTCGCCAATAACAACATCCCACCCCTCAACTCTACTAACTAACTTTGTTTCTGGATTTACATCAAATTCTCCTTCGAAGTTTGGGTTCTTCAAAAGATTTTCTACTGGTTTGCCAACTTTCTCTGCAAAGTTTGGCTGGGGAGCGTAGTCTATAATTCTAACGGAATCTACAGGAATTCCATCTCTATAAATGAAGGCACGGTTATCTGGTGTTATGGCAAAACGATAAACATGTGCTTGTCCATCATTATTATAGAACTTGCCTTTTCCCCCTGCTTTTCCATTTGTTGCAGGATTATTGATCTCTTTTTTGTAGGCATTGAATAATCCAATTTCATTAGAGGTAATATACGCTTTGAATCCATAACCTTTTTCGTTTACAAAATAAGGATAAAAGTTTTTCTCCGAGTCATCTGTTTTTATTTTGAACTCAATAGTATATCCTTTTGAATTTGGAGTGAATGCTTTGGTAAATTCCGTATCATTCCCTTTCTTATAAACAGGAGATGCTGCAATGTCTTTCACTGGAAGGGCAGTTCCAAATCCTTTTACTTTTATATATGAACGGATATCTCCACTTCGCAGAATAATTTTCCCTTCAGTCAGTCTTTTAGTACTGTTTAAGGTCACCTTCACTTTTTGTTTCCCAGAGTTGGCTGCTATAACAGTCGGAGTTACGGTGAAACCGTTTGGAGCTGTAATTGTTATTTCTTTGCCGAGTAAAGCCTCGGAATTGACAATGAAGGATGATGATGCGTTTGTACCATTAATCGTTAGTAATGGTAGATGTTCCTCTGTTGAGGTTTGTAAGGCTTCATTTTCTTTTTTATCATCTTCGGGTTGAACTGCATAAGTAGCTGTTGTGCTAATTGTCAGCAATGACAATGATAAAAACATAATCTTTACATATTTTTTTTTCATGATACAGAAATGTTTTATAAATTAATTATTTATGATTGAACTGATAATCAGTGTTTACTTCTTGTTTGCAAAGTTGCTGAATCATATTCATATATAGGTGCTGGAATGATTCAAATACGTATAATTTTAAGTTATCTGTTCAAAGTGGGATAAAAATCATTCAGAAAGGTTTAAAAATAGACCACATATGTTTGTGTTAGTCTTAAATTAATATATTTTAAGGGATTTATGAACAGTGATAGCTTTCTTTATTTTAATATTGCATAGAAAATACGTCTTTATATTTAATTCTACTATGAAACATCAAATAAAATTCTATATAGTACTGTTTTTTATTCAATTGTTTTCGTGTGCCTTTGCACAACAAATGTCGGTATCTACACTTCCATTAAATAATTATTTGCCGTCAAGTACTGTTTTACGGGTTCATTGTGACCGGGAAGGCTTTTTGTGGCTAGGAACCAAAGATGGCTTGTGTCGTTATGATGGCTATCGATTACTTGTTTTTCGTTCTGGGTTGAAATCACCGGATCTTTTGACGAATAATGAAATTACTTGTATTGCGGAAAATAAAAATGGATATTTATTTATAGGAACTAAAAAAGGGATTAATATACTGGATAAGCGAACTTATCAGATAATACCAGTTATACACAATGATTTGAAAGATCAAGAGATTCGGACAATGATAGTGGATAGTGATGGATGGATATGGGTTGGTACGTTAACTTCTGTTTTTCGTTGTTCTGCCGATTTCTCATTTTGCAAAAGATATGATTCTACTTTACCTGTTACTAGTGTGAATTCTATTTATGAAGATGCAGATAAGAATATTTGGGTAACTTTATGGGAAAGGGGATTACATCGATATAATTCAAAAACAGACTCATTTATTGCTATGCCTCATATTGGAGTTTTAAATAATCCATTTAAAGTTTTTCAAGATAATAAGAAGCAACATTGGATTTTAACATGGGAAAGCGGGATCTTTTTACTTTATCCGGAGGAGAAAGATGATTTAATGTATAGTCATGTGGATATTAAAAGTAATGAGCATTGGGACATGAATGGTTGCTTTAGTATTACTCAGGATGATAAGTATGGTTATATATGGATTGTATCTACACAGGGACTTTATGCACTTCAAAAACGTCCTGGAAATATAATTAATACTGTGGATATATCTCATATTTCTTCTAAGTTAAATAATATTTTTAGTGAAATAGTAAAAGATAAGTCAGGTAATTTATGGATTGCTGCCTTTAATGAAGGAGTATCAATGATTGATTTAAATAAACCTTTAGTACAAAATTACTCTTTTCCAGTTATTCGGGAAAAGACGGGATTTGTTACAAATATAAAGAACATATATGAAGATAAGGAAGGAGATTTATGGATAGACCAGAATCGTTGGGGAATAGGAATTTACAATCCGGATTCTAATAAACTTCTCTTTTATAAAGATATTCCTTCTCTAAAAAACATTACTAACTTGAGAAATGTAAGCTGCATTACTTCTGCTCCATTGCTTAATGAGATATGGCTGGGGTCTGAGTATTATCCGGAAATTTACAGGGTGAAGAAGGATAAAAAAGAAATAGAACTATTGGGGACTTTGAAATTAACTGATTATGTGGATAATTCAGGATTCCCGCGTTTATTTTATGCTGATAGTAACCATAACCTTTGGGTGGGAACAACTAAAGGTATTTTGGTTAAACCGGCAAACGAAAAGATACTTCAAGATGCTAAGTTTCCATTTGTAGATATAATAGGAATTGGAGAAGGTAAAGATGGTTCCCTATGGATTAGTACAAGAAAGCAAGGCGTGTATAATGCAAAAATATCCTCTGATCTGACATTAGAAGAGAAAAATTTAAGAAATCTGAAGACTCACGCAGAGGGAGTAATAAGTGATAATATTGGAGCAATCTGTGTGGATGATAATGGCTTGGTGTGGATGGGTAGCCAGGATGGGGATGTATTCACTTATGACCCTCAAACCAATAAAGTGGAAAACTTATCTGATATGTTTGATATGCTTGAAGAAGGTATTTTTAATATTATAACAGATCAGTTGGGACATATTTGGATTTCTACCAATAAGCGGGTGATTGAATACGACCCTAAAAATGGTGGTATCATGGATTACTCGACAATGACTGATGTGATGGTAAATTCTTTTATGCCTAATTCTTATTATAAAACTCGTTCTGGGAAAATACTGTATGGAGGTAATAAAGGAATCTCAGTATTTACTCCTTATGATCATTTGTCTGATAATCCTCGTAGAATTAGAACGATGGTGTCAGATGTCAAGATAGATGGTGTTTCTAGTCTTTTGGAGAAAAACAACCAACGTTTTAATTTAAGAAGTCAGATCATTTCTTTAAATGCAGGAGATAAAAATATTGAGATAGATTTTTCTTCTTTAAATTATGCGTTTCCTGACAAAATTAAATATGCATATAAAATGGATGGAGTTGATGATGATTGGGTGTATGTCAGAGGCGATCGTCAATTTGCATTTTACAATCAATTACCTAAAGGTAAACGTACTTTTTATCTAAAGACAACTGATGTAAATGGCTTATGGAGCAATTATATAGCAGAAGTTCAGGTGTTTAAACAGCCTGCTTTCTATGAAACATTGTGGGCTTATTTATTTTATATTGTGTTTACACTTTTATGTCTGTATCTTTTCTATCACAGGATGAAGCGTCGTATTCAGTTGCGGCACGAACTGAGAATAGCTCAAATAGATAAAGAGAAGTCAGAAGAATTGGTGCAAACAAAATTACGTTATTTCACAAATATATCGCACGATTTATTAACTCCCTTAACTATTATTACTTGTTTGATTGATGATGCGGAAATGACGAATGGTAGTCGGATTTCGCAGTTAACTATGATTCGTTCTAATGTGAATAAATTACGTAGACTATTACAGCAAATTTTAGATTTCCGTAAGGTGGAAAGTGGGAACATGAAATTATCTGTATCAAAAAGTGATGTCATATCATTTATAGATGATGTTTGTAAGGTGAACTTTACTCCATTGATGAGAAAGAAAAATCAAACCTTTACATTTCTAACTGAAGATAGACATTTGATGGCTTATTTTGATAGAGATAAATTAGATAAGATAGTATCTAATTTATTATCTAATGCTTGTAAATATACAGCTAATGGTGGAGATATAAAATTAATAGTAGATTCATATTGGGAGTCTGAATATCATCATTTACGAATACAGGTCGTTGATACCGGAGAAGGTATTGCTCCTGCTGATTTGGAGAATGTTTTCAAAAGATTTTATACAATAAATAAAGGAGATGAAAGTGAATCTAATGGGATTGGGTTATCCTTAACAAAGGATTTAGTGGAGTTACATCATGGCACTATTAATGTTGAAAGTGAATTAGGTAAGGGAAGTACTTTTACTGTAGATCTTCCCATTAATAAAGATAGTTATCAGGAAGATGAATTAATATCAGAACATATTTCGGTAAATGGCATAAATACGGATCTTATTTTAGAGAAAGAAGAATTGATTGATTCAAAGGTTGGCGAAGGCGAAGATATGCAAATAGCTGACGTTCATTTGTTATTGGTGGAGGATAATGAAGAATTGTTGTTTTTGATGGAGAAAATTCTATCCAAGCATTATCATGTACTTATTGCAAAAGATGGATTAGAAGCTCTGAACGTTATAAAAGATAATGAAATAGATATTATTATAAGTGATGTGATGATGCCTGAAATGGATGGTCTAGAGTTTTGTCGCACTTTAAAGTCAAATTTGGAAACCAGTCACATTCCTATCATATTATTAACAGCTAAAAATACCGTGGAAGATCGCATTGAATGTTATAATGCGGGAGCGGATGGATATATATCCAAGCCATTTGAATTAAAAATATTAGAGGCTCGTATTAATAATTTTATAATGCATAAGAAAAACAAACAAGAAGAGTTTCGATCTAATGTAGAAGTCAATATTGATTCTTTAGAACCTTCTTCTATGGATAAAGAGTTTTTGGATAAAGTGATTTCTGTTATAAAATCAAATATGTCGGAAGGAGATTTTGATGTGGTTCAATTAGCGGATGCATTAGCTGTGTCTAAGTCTTCTCTATATAGGAAAATGAAAATAGCAACAGGACTGTCACCCATTGAGTTTATTCGAAATATAAGACTAAAACATGGTAGTCAGTTATTGAAGGATAAATCAATATCTGTAGCAGAGGTAGCTTATGAATGTGGATTTTCTAATCCTAAATATTTTGCAACTTGTTTTAAAGAAGAATTTGGTGTAACTCCAAAGGAATATCAAAAATCTTGTTAGGATAAAAAATAATATGAACTTAAAATGCACAAGTACGTATCTTAATGGAAGATGCGTACTTTTCTATATATCAATGATCTATCCCTTTTGAATGATTTCTGAACTTATATTGAACGATTTTTAGACCTATGATAGTTAATAGCGATTATGGTCCAATTTTGGAGGTTTTTGAATGATTAGAGAACTTCTTTCTACTGGATAACTCGCACTTTTGTGATGCATTTGATGCACAACTAATACTTATTTGGTCTAAATAACTTTATAAATCTAATAGTATGGTGATAATTTTACCTAATTTCTTTTTGCAGAAGCCTGTTTGTCGTTTACTGGCTGTCATGGGCTTTTTAGGATTTAGTGGAGCGATAGCGTCTCAATCAAGTTCGCCTGTGAATATTGATTCTGTGGAGACCTATATGAAAAAAGACTCTTTTGAGAAGAATGTAGGATCTCGTTTCGTTACTAATCGTAGTATAGACTCCTTTGGGGTGAGTGATACTGTTGATATCAGGATGTTGCAGCGCTCTCAATTTTTATCTATTCAGCAATTACTGAAAGGGAATGTGGCCGGTGTATATGTACAGGAAAATAATGGAGAGCCTGGTACCATTCAAAGCATGCTGGTTCGTGGCTTATCTTCACCTGTCTTTTCAAATAAAGATGTGTCCGGTGTTCAGCCGACGATTTATTTGAATGGTGTTCCTTTGATGTTGGAAAACAGCTATGTGTACGATATCAAACAGTTTGATATTAATCCGATAGGAGCTGCTGCCAATATGTTGGCGGGACTGGATATATCTTCCATAGAGTCAATAGAAATTATCAAGGATCCGCTTCAGCTTGCCAAATTAGGTCCTTTAGCTGCCAATGGCGCCATCTGGATAACGACCAAAGACGGTTATTATGGTGGGGAGAACGTCTCTATCGGAGTTTCGGCAGGAATGGCCTTTGCTCCGTCTTCGGTTCGTATGACGAATGGATCATACGAAAAAGCATTCCGTCAACGTTTCTATGATACGTATTCTCTTACACCGGGTAAACAACCCGATTATCTTATGGATACAAGAGATGTACGTTATTTTGGTAAACCGGACTGGGCAGACGATTATTATCAGTTATCACTCTTATATAATGTAAATGCTTCTATCGGTGGTGGTTCAAAGAAAGCGAATTATGTATTTACACTCGCAACGACAAAAGATGCGGGAGCAGCGGACAATACCTCTTATACGAAATATAATATTGGCTTTGCCTTGAATATGGTTCCTTTGGATGGCTTGAATGTTAGTACAATTATTAATGCCGCTAAGATAGACCGTGTCAGGAATCGGAATTTTAGAGACAGGTTTGCTGAGATGGAGTATATGGTTGATTTTTCAACTCCGCTTGCACCTGCCGGCAATTTGTATAATGACTTTTTAATATCCAATGATTTGACTAAAGATGATAATTATAACAATTTACTGAATGGATTGTTGGCTTTGAGCTATACTAAGCAAAGATTCAATGCTACAGCCAGCATCAAACTTGATTATACAACAAATGTTCGTCGCGCTTTTTGGCCTATGGCTTTGTTGGAGTCCGTCAACTTTGTATCTAACTATTCAGGATACAATCAACGGATTATAGGTGAAACTTCAGCGAGCTATTTGTTGCCTTTAGCTGATATTCATAAGTTGAATATTCAGTGGAATGGCTCTATAACCAGCGATTTGTATCACTATAATTATACTCGTGCCTATGATGGTGATGATGATATGAAGCCGACAACAAGTACCGGGAACTTCAAGCAGTATCGTTATGTTGATCGTTTGGAGAATAGGTGGGTATCGACTTCAATAGCTTTAGATTATAAGTATAAGAATTTGCTTAATGTGGGATTATTGGCAAGATACGACGGAAATTCCGCTATCCAGTCGGATCACAGATGGATGTTTACACCCGCTGCCTCTGCTGAATGGAATTTAAAGAATCATTTTTTTACAGGTAGTACTGCATTGTCTGGATTGTCTTTGCGTGCATCTTATGCACGAATAGCCAAATCATTCCAGTCCGATAGATATGAATTAGGTCCTCAATACTTGGCTACAAGTATCACATGGAGTGGCGAACCGTTACTTTCCTCAGCTAATGGATTTGCAACAATCACTCGTCCGTATGCATCGGGTTGGGTTGGTTATGATTTAAAGCTTCCCTATTCTGATAAAATGGAGCTTGCTTTGAAAGGTTCTTTTTTCGACAATCGCATTATTGCGGAAATAAGTCTGTATAAGAATTATGAAAAGAATTTATTGACATATTTGCCTGTCACTCAAGAAATGGGATATGAGTATAAACTGGCCAGTGGAATGGATATCAGTAATCAGGGATTGGAATTAAATCTTTCGGCATCCATTTTGAAGAACACTCCGTTGAAGTGGGATTTGTCTTTCAATGCAAGTTATAATAAGAACAAACTAGAGAAACTTCCCGAAAACCAGAAGACAACTGTGATAGGCGACCATAAACTACAAGTAGGACAGTCAGTTGATGCCTTTTGGGTGTATCAAAATAAAGGCATTTATACAAACGACTCAGAAGTTCCTGTTATGAATGGGAAACCACTGAACATAAATGGAGTTCCTTTTAAAGCAGGAGATCCTGTTTGGACAGACGTTGACGGAAATAATCAGATTAACGACAATGACCGTGTGCTGACCGGACATGCCATTCCACCCTATACAGGAGGATTGACTAACCAGTTTGCTTATAAAAGATTCGATTTCAGCTTCAATCTCTTCTTTGCTTTGGGGCATAGTGCTTTAAATCTGCGCGATCAGCAACGTTACGACTTTGCGACTTTGGATAATATTCAGTCCTTGCAGTCTGTCAAGGAGATTTTCTTTTGGCAAAACACTAATCAGCGTGACGATTATCCTATATACAATCCGCAAAGCAGTGTTCATCCTTACCGTGCAGAACAGGATTTGTTCCTTGAAAAGCTGTCATACCTGAAACTGAGAAATATAACTGTTGGTTACACACTTCCTATAAAGAAAGTTGGTAGTAATATACCTAAAAGTTTGTATTTCTATCTGACAGGATCTAATCTGTTATCTTTCAGTAATTTTTCAGCAGGTGATCCGGAATTAGTTAACTTCAATGGTACCTATGACGGGTATTCGCTTCCCATTCCTCGTTCCATTTCTTTGGGACTGAGATTTAAGTTCTAAAAATATCGGAGATGATAAAAAATGAAAAACAATATGAAAAACAATATGAAAAAATTGCGATTAGCTCTTTTCTCCGCACTTGCCTGTTTATTTTTGCAGTCCTGCAATGACTTTCTGGATGTAGATCCCAAACATGCAGCTTCGGAAACCCAACAATGGAAGACCCTTGAAGATACTCGATCAGCATTGATGGGAGTATATGGCTTGACACGCGCAGCCTTAGCCGATAACAATACTCATTGGATATGTGGTGATTTGCGGAAGGGGGATTTTACGGTTTATAAGCGTAGTGATTTACAAGCTGTGTCTGATAATGAATTGAACAAGCCATATGACTTGTTGAAGAAAGTATCTAACTGGAGAAGATTTTATGCGGTAATCAATGCGGCATCTGTTTTTATGGAAAAAGCTCCACGAACTGTCGAACTTGACCGGTCGTATTCTGAACAAAACTTGAAATATGACATTGCTCAAGTACGCGCTTTGAGGGCATTTGCTTATTTTTATATGGTAAGAATCTGGGGAGATGTGCCGTTAGTCACCTATTCTTATGATAACGGAACTTTTCCGTCTATGCCTCGTACAGACGCTCAAACGGTGCTGAGTTACGCTAAGGCAGAACTGTTGACAGCTATAAAGGATTTACCCTATCAATATGGTACTCAAACGAATTTATATTATGGTTCATATGGGGCCCAATGGCAGGGAAAACTGTTCAATAAGTTATCTGCATACTCTGTATTAGCTCACATCTGTGCTTGGCAGGGAAATTATGCAGAAGCCGAGACATATTCTTCATTTATACTAGATCATGCATCTGAGATTAATGCAAAATATACTTCTATTGCCGACTTGACTTCAGAAACAGGGCTGTTTTACTCGAATGCGAGTGTAAAAGGTTCAAGGATTTTAGGATTTAATTTTGCTCACAATGATAACGAAGCAACTCAAAGCGGACATCTTGAACAGTTGACTTTAGCTTATCCATTGGTACAAAAATCCTATCCTGAAATATACATTTCAAAGGACAGCTTATTTTCGATTTTTACCAATTTTGATGACTTGCGGTTTGGAATCATAGATACCATCAAATATTCATCCTATTATGTTCAGAATTTGAATGAAGAAACTCCGGTGTTCAGTAAAATAAAGATTATTCAGGATGGATCGGCGAAAGACAATGATTTCGGAGTCTTTGGCTCGTCTATTGTTTTCACTCGCCTTGAAGATATCACCTTGCTACGGGCTGAAGCATTATGCGCACTAAATAGAAGCACAGAAGCTGTATCCTACTTGAATATGATCCGAACAAATCGTGGATTGAGAGAAGTATCTTTTAGCGTCGCAGAGAGCTTATGGGAGAAGGCTGGAGGTGGTATGACCTTGTCCGTCGGCAAAAGCTGATGAAAGATAATGAGGCATTCTTGCGACTGATCAGCAGTGGTGGAATCTACTGGCCGGTATCGGAAGATATCATTACTGCTAATTCACAGATTGAACAAAATGAGTTTTGGAAATAAAAAGAAAACGACAATGAATAAGATACTATTTATTTTATGTCTGACTTCGGCTTCCCTTTGGATGCTGTCTTGTACAGATTACGAAGTGGCTTCATATCCTGAGGAAAATGAAACCGAAGTATTTAATGGAACGGTTCTGGATTATTTGTCCACAGGGAATGAAAGGCTGAATTTGAAATTTGATTCTATGATGGTTCTTGTCAACAATATTCCCGATTTCATACAACAGATGGAACAGACGGATGTGCAATATACAGTTTTTGCCATACCGGATGCATGTATCCGTTCCTCATTGGCGCAACTTAACGAGTACCGTAAACAAAAGGAGTTGGGTGAAGCGATTTATTTGAGTGATTTATTAATTGAACCGTTTGTTGTTAAAGATACGATCGTTAATGTTATAACACCGACTTTAAATGATACGATCATTAACGAATATCATTATGATTATAGAGCTGACCTTGAGCGAATGTTATGCAAGTACATTATTAAAGGTAGTTACGATACCGATAATATTCTAGCCAATGAAGGAAATAACTCCTTAAATTCTTTGAAGTACAATTATCAAATGAATATAGAATGTTCTCGCAAACCGGCATCCGGATTTGTAGGCGGAGGAGTCAAACAGCTTATTTTCAGTGATATGAAAAACTCTCAGGTAAAAGATAACTGGAACAGAGTTTCTACGGTATGGAATGATGTTTATACAAATAATGGTATCATTCACATCCTTTCTCCCCAACACAGTTTCGGTTTTGATGAATTTATTTACGTATTTAATAATTATGGCAATGAATATAAGAAGTAAAAATATTGCGCTGCTGTTTTCCTGCGTATTATTAAGCATATCGTGTGTCGATAAATATTTGCCGGATAGTTTGGATGCTTTCGACAGAGACGTCAATTTTACTACAAAACTATATCGTCCTCAACTAGGAAAAAATACTTTGATGTCCGACAACTTTTCATCGGGTAATTCAACGCTTCCTCTTACTTTCGAAATATCACGAATCGTGAGGGCCGACGGAAGTCCTGCACCTGAATTGACGGAATATTTCCCGGTAAAAGTTTGGAAAACTCCATATATGGGTACCGAAAAGTCTATAGAAGAAATAGAAGCTAAAAGAGAAATAGAATATCGTACTCTTTTTCAGGTTAAAAAGCATTCCGGAGAATTTATGATGTGGTCCAATGCCGAATCTTCTTTTGTGCAGTGTGCTCCGAGTGACGGTTATATTTTTGATGTGCTGGTGAAAAACTCGGGAGGATATAAAACTTTTACCGATATGCAGCTTATACCTGTCAGAGAAAGTGATTACGAACCGAGTATATACGATCCGGAAACAGGGTTGGTGCAGGGACAGGACTATGTTACACCAAATTCGTTAACCCTTTTTCAAACAGAAAGTGGAGACTATATGTTTCCTGAAGATGTACATATTTATTTTCGTGAGAACCAAGATAATGATGATGATGTAAAAAGTTTGACTTTTCGTTTTTATGGACCGGATTATACACCGATCTCTCCTTCATCTTTTAATCAGACAGACTGGGCTAATCTGATTCATGGTTTCAACATGGAGAAAACAGATGAATATGTAAAGTACGATGTAGTTTATCCGATGCCATTGGTTGAAATGAAATCAAAATATACCAATAAAGATGGTAATAGAATAAATGTCAATTTTTTATATGACCGTATTACAGCAAGTGGTTATCGTATGACATCCACTATGTCATTTGAATTTGCGATATACAAGGAAGCTCATTGGGAGATAATAGTTGTATTTACAGCAGGAGCCCCCTTGTTTGAAGATGGAAAATAACTAATTAATACCATGATTCTAATATGAGAAATATATTTAAATATGGCTTGTTGGCTATGGCGATTGCCGTCACCTCGGTTGGTGTTCGGGCTCAGGATATTCCTGTCAGTGGTGTAGTCAAAGATAAAAGCAATAATTCTACATTGCCTTATGCTTCTGTTATTGTTAAAAATGAAAGTGGAAAAACGGTGCCTCAGCTTTCAACCACAACTGATGATAACGGACGATTCTCTACAAAAGTTAAGAGTGGTTACCGACTTGTATTCTCTTTCCTGGCGTTCGACAGTCTTTCAGTCAAAGTTACTAAACCTTCAGAACGCATGCAAATATATCTGAGTCCGACAGAGAATATGCTTGATGAAACAGTTGTAGTCGGATTTAAAAGAGTTAGCAAGGCTGCGGTAACAGCATCGGTTACGGTTATTAAAGCAGAAGATCTGGTCAATACTCCTGTTGCTAATCCAATGGAGTTGCTTCAAGGGCGTGTTCCCGGATTAAATATTCAGATGAATAATGGTACTCCCGGAGGTCTTCCAAGTTTTTCAATTCGAGGAGTCTCGGATATTTCCGTTCAATCTTCCGGTGATGGCGAGTTTATGATGGGGCTGACTCCTCCTTTGTTTGTAGTTGACGGTATACCGCAGGAAGACGTAACGGGCTATGATGCAGCTGGTTTGCTGTCAGGTGCAACAGTCAGTCCGTTGGCTATGATTCCACTTGAAGATATTGCGAATATCCAAGTATTGAAAGATGCAGCTGCAACTTCCCTGTATGGTTCAAAAGGTGCTTATGGAGTAATTCTTATAGAAACTAAAAGAGGAGAAACAGCCAAACCGAAAGTTTCTTATTCGGCTAACTTTGTAGTGAAAACACCACCGAGGTTGAGAGATGTACTTGCAGGCGGGGCGGAGAGAGCGCTCAGAATTATGCAAATTTTGGGAAATGATACATCCGCCTATCATGGATATAATGAAATCCATAAATTGCAGGCACTGTCAGATAGCTTGAATCCTTATTACAATAATAATACGGATTGGCAGGGTGTCTTTTATCAGACGACTTACAATCAAACTCATAATCTTAGTTTCTCTGGTAAACCTAATGAGAAATTTGACTATAAGATCAATGCAAACTATTATACGGAAAAAGGAATTGTGAAAAACACGGACTTTAACCGATACGGTATCAGGGCAGCAGTAGGATATAAGCCTAATGATAGATTTCATTTGGATCTAAATCTTGCCACTACATTAACCCGAAATAGTAATGGTAGCGGAAATGCTTTCTCACAATCCGGCGTAGCCGCAGGTTCGGCAGCTTCTTCCTTGTTGCCTCCACCGTCTATGTATACAGCTTCCAATTCTGCATTGTCTGTTTTTTCTGTCCAGGCAGATAATCAGAATGTAGTCTATGATGCAAGTATGAATATCATGTATCTGTTGCCATTTGATATAAGATGGAGAAGTACTTTAGGATATAAATACGGAACTGTGGAGAATGAGAAATTTACGCCGGGTATTTTGAATGCCAATAGGGCTACTTGGAATAACGGTAGTGAATATAGTTATAATATGTATGTTCGTTCATTATTGTCAAGAACCGTAAAATTGGGAATTGTAAATTTTGATTTACAGGGAGGTTTTGAACTTTCATCCGAAAAGTATAGCGGTAACTTTATTATGCTGAATGGATTGGCAAGTGACCATATATGGTCGTCCGGTATGCCGTCCATGGCAGCTGGAAGGTCGAATTTTTCAGATAAAAAGAATACGTTTGCACTTATTATAGATCCTCAGTTATCGCTGCCTGGTGGGAAATACGTATTTACTCCCAATATTCGTCCTGAAATAAATTCATCTTATGGGTCGCAGGCGAAATGGGCAATAAATCCTTCATTAGGATTTCGCTGGAACTTCAGCCGTGAATCTTTTGCTAAAAAATGGAAGTTTCTGGATGCCGGAGCTCTTCGTGTAACTTGGGGACGTAGTACCACTTATAAAGCTAGTATTTATGATATATGGGGAAGTTACAATCTGAGCAAAGATACTTATAATGGAGTTTCTATTATTCCTATTGATAAAAACGCTATGCCGAATCCGGATTTGAAGCCGGTAACGTCAACATCATGGAATCTCGGAACAGACTTATCATTCCTTAATAATAAAATTATGTTCGTTGCCGAGGCGTATTACAAACAAATTGACAATCAGCTAAGTTCGATAGAGTTGGCTAACCACAATGCTTTTAATTCCGTAAGAAGTACGAAAACGAGTCTGGTTAACTATGGATTGGAGTTTTCGTTGAACGTCCGTCCGTTGTCAAGGCAAAGTAATTGGGATTTGAATGTAGCGACTTCACTGGCAATTAATAAAGACGTGATCGCAAAGCTGCCTAACGAGGTGCGGCAGATTATTAACAGTGATGCGGAAGTGGTGAATAAATTAGGTTCTAACGCGATGGGGAATTATCTCTATGTGTATAAAGGCGTATATGCGACTGACGAAGACGTGCCTGTTAATCCGCTGACCGGAGAACGCTTGCGGATGGGAGGGAATACTTCTACTCAAGCATACTTTAAGGCGGGAGACCCTATTTGGGTGGATGTAAATGGTGATTATATCATCGATGAAAAAGACAAGGTGATTGTAGGTAATTCACAGCCGCGAATGACCGGTGGTATTAGTATCAATCTTCGTTATAAAGCGTTTTCTATCAACACTAACTGCTCGTTTACGTTGAGACGTGATATTATCAACAAGGCTCTGGCAGACCGTTTTAGGGCTTATGGAACACCTGTAGCAGGTAAGGTGAACCTTACAGGTAGTGGAGCTTTAACACCTATTGAGGCATATAATTTCTGGACAGAAGATAATATCTATGCCCAATATCCTAATCCGTTTGATTATACCCGTTCAAGTATTATTCAGCCTTTCAGATACGACCAGACATTGTTTATGGAAGATGGCTCTTATTTTAAAATTAACGGTATATCTGTGGCTTATACTATTCCAAAGAAAATGCTGGATTTTTTTAGGATCAGCCGATGTCAGCTTAATTTTAGTATGAACAATATTTATACTTTCTCCAAATATTCAGGCATCAATCCCGAAAATGTAAACAATTTGGGATATGACACATCCGGTGGTTATCCCAATGGTCGTACTGTGACATTTGGTGTCTCAATGGATTTTTAGATGAACGATTAAATATAGAAGAATATGAAAAATATAGTTTTAATAATGACTTTGATAGTATCTTGCCTGTTTGCCGGTTGTGACTCGCTTGCAAATAAGAGTGAAGATAAATTATCGGGTGATGATTTTTGGGCGCAGGGAAATGAGACGAATGCGGAAGCTTTTTTGTTAAGCATATACAATTCGTTTCGGAATGCAACAATGTCACAACGTCCTTTCCTTACGTATAGCGGAGATATGCGGTGCGCTCCAATAACAGCCTACAGCACTGGGGATAAATATGTAGCTTATCTGGCTAACAACGATATGGGTGAATTGCGTAATACATATCCCGATGATGCTAGGGGCGGTTTAATAATGCAATGGGATGTGTTTTATACTGCTATTCAGGATGCCAATATTCTGCTTGCTGA
>ERZ791622.431-NODE-431-length-18485-cov-2.36945_pt1 | contig 18485 bp, 15 predicted proteins | sample MGYA00510269_ERZ791622 | MGnify/ENA primary metagenome ERZ791622 (study PRJEB30046, sample SAMN00715191) | human gut metagenome | study: EMG produced TPA metagenomics assembly of the A metagenome-wide association study of gut microbiota in type 2... | reverse complement strand
TACTCGCGAACCCAATCCAAAGTCAATTTCTGCCATTCAGAATAACCCTCTGAAGAATCAATGCAAAGCACATCGGCACCGGCATTAACCAAAGCCGGTACACGTTCAGCATAGTCGCGGGTATTAATGCCAGCCCCTACTACGTGACGTTTTTTACTGTCCAAAAGCTCTAAAGGATACTCTTTATGAGTAGCATAATCTTTACGGAAAACCATATACAATAAACGGCCTTCATCATCAATAATAGGCAATGTATTCAGTTTATTATCCCAAATGATATCATTTGCTTCCTGCAGCGAAGTCTCTTTGCCGCCAACAATCATTTCATTGATTGGCGTCATAAAAGTGCTGACCTTCGTATTCAAATCCATACGGCTGACACGATAATCACGACTGGTAACAATGCCTTCCAATTTGCCGTTCACAGTGCCGTCAGAAGTAACCGCTACCGTAGAATGACCTGTTTTTTCTTTCAGAGCAACGATATCTGCCAAAGTGCTGTCTGGTCGGATATTAGAATCACTGCTGACAAAACCGGCACGATGTGTTTTTACACGCGCCACCATAGCAGCTTCATTTTCAATAGTCTGGGAACCATAAATAAAGGATATACCACCCTCTTTGGAAAGCGCTATCGCCATTTTATCATCAGAAACAGACTGCATGATAGCAGAAACGAGAGGAATATTCAATGTAATCGCTGATTCTTCACCTTTTTTAAATTTTACTAAAGGAGTACGTAAATCAACGTTCGTCGGTACACATTCTTTTGAGGAATAACCAGGAACAAGCAGGTATTCACTAAAAGTATGAGCGGGTTCATCATAATAAAATGCCATTGTATTCATCTTCCTTTTCTCGGAATTTTATCTGGAGCTTGTAGGCTTTTTAAGCTGATTTAAGTTATACAAAACGTCCCAGTGCCAAAGCATTGGGACGTCATTATTATTTTTTTAATGCGCGCCAGGCAATATCCTTACGATAATGGGCATCAGCAAAGCTGATTTTTCCCGCAGCTTCATAAGCCTTATCTTTCGCCTCACGGATATTTTTCCCAACGGCTGTGACACCAAGCACACGACCGCCAGCAGTAACTATTTGGCCATCAGCACATTTAGTTCCTGCATGGAAAACAACAACGTCTTCCCTTGCAGCAGTCTCTTCCAAGCCACTGATAGGCAAGCCTTGTTTATAGCTTCCAGGGTAACCACCTGAAGCCATAACAACACATACAGCAGCTTTGTCATACCAGCCGATATCAGCCTGAGCTAAAGTACCTGTAGCGCAGCACAGCATTATTTCTGCCAAATCACCATCAAGAAGCGGCATAATAACCTGTGTTTCAGGATCTCCAAAACGGCAGTTAAATTCAACTACTTTAATGTCGTCGCCGTTAATCATCAAACCTGCATATAAACAACCCTGATACGGTCTTCCCTCTGCCTTCATTGCTGCAATAGTCGGCTTTAAAACCTTTTCCACAGCCTTCAGCCGCAGAATATCAGTCATAACAGGAGCAGGAGCATATGTTCCCATACCACCAGTATTTGGCCCTTCATCATTATCGTTTATCCTTTTATGGTCCTGTGCTGCAATCATGGAAACGATAGTATCACCGTCAGTAAACGCCAGTAAGGATGCCTCTTCGCCTTCCATAAACTCTTCTAAAACCACACGTGCGCCGGCACCGCCAAATTTAAGGTCTCCCATCATATCGTCAACAGCAGCAAATGCTTCTGCTTCAGTTATAGCAACAACTACGCGTTTACCTGCTGCCAAACCATCCGCCTTAACAACAATCGGAGCGCCTTTTTCTTTGATATAAGCCTTGGCTGTTTCTATATCCTCGCATACTTTAAAAAAAGCTGTAGGGATCCCGTATTTTTCCATCAGCTGTTTAGAAAAAGCTTTAGAACCTTCCAGCTCTGCAGCCGCCTTACTGGGCCCAAACAATGCCAGACCTCTTGCCTTAAAAACATCGGCAATACCTTCAACAAGACTTGCTTCCGGACCAACAACTGTTAAATCAATACAGTTAGCCTCAGCATAATCAGCAAGTTTTTCTAATTCCTGCAATGGTAAATCAATACATTCACATTTATCAAGCAAAGCGATACCAGGATTTCCCGGTGCCGCATAAATCGTTTCCACCTGAGGGCTTTGCGCCAACTTCCAGGCCAGAGCATGTTCACGTCCGCCGCCGCCGATTAATAATAAACGCATTATTTCATCAACCTTTTCATCTTATTTACCTTCAACCAACTGCTTGGTCAGGTATTCACAGATCATAGCATCATATTCGGAAGTATGGTTAAAGGCTTCTTTGGCCAATGTTTTGCGTGTTTTGATGTCTGCGTCCCCATACTGCTGCAGCATAGCAATCAGGCTGGTATAACGGGCTGGGTTAGTAACAATAATTACATCACGGAAATTTTTAGCAGAGGCACGCACCATTGCCGGACCGCCAATATCAATATTTTGTATCGCTTCTGCCTCTGTAACGTTTGGTTTAGCAATTGTTTCTTTAAAGGGATACAAATTGACAACCACTAGATCTATCGGTTTTATATCATGTTTTTCCAAAGCTGCCATATGCTCGGGATTACTGCGTACAGCCAAAATACCACCGTGGATCTTAGGATTCAAAGTTTTAACACGACCATCCATAATTTCAGGGAAACCAGTCACATCGCTGACATAAGTTACAGGTATTCCGGCTTCTCTGATAGCAGTCATCGTTCCGCCGGTTGAAATAATCTCTACTCCAATGTCATGTAGAAATTGGGCCAACTTCACAATACCGGTTTTATCAGATACACTCAATAACGCTCTTTTGATTCTCATTATTTATCACCTCATCTCAAGGATGCACGATAACGCGCCTTCCCTGTATTTCCAGCTTGCCTAACGCCCACAAACGTAAAGCCTCCGGCATCGCCTTATGTTCTTCAACTAAAATTCGTGCTGCTAAAGATTCCTCTGTATCGTCATTTAAAACAGGCACAGGTTTCTGTAATATAATCGGACCACTATCTGTTCCTTCATCGACAAAATGTACAGTACAGCCAGCAATCTTCACACCGTATTCCAAAGCCTGCCCCTGGGCATCAAGGCCTGGAAAGCTTGGCAAAAGTGCCGGATGGATATTTATGATTTTCTGTGTCCATTTATTAACAAAATTCCCGCTCAATATCCGCATAAAACCGGCTAAAACAACAAGTTCTGCACCATGAGCGCGCAAAGCTGCATCAATCTTGCCTTCAAACTCTTCCTTAGAAACACATTCTTTACGTGGAATTGCTACAGCAGCTATTCCAGCTTTCTCTGCACGTTCCAAAGCATATGCATCAGCCTTATCACTGATAACAACAGCAATTTCCAAAGGTAAATAGCCGTCGGCTATCCTGTCCAATACGGATTGCAGATTGCTGCCGCGACCGCTGACCAAGACGCCAATTTTACGGCTACTCACTGAAAACGCCGCCTTTCATAATTGCTTTTTTATTACCGGCAACAACATTTCCTAATTCATAGAAAGGTTCACCTACAGAAGTAAGATGACTACGCACGGCATCCGCTTCTTCAGGAGCAACTACTAAAACCATACCTACCCCCATATTGAACGTACGGTACATTTCTGCCCAGGGCACATTGCCCCACTCCTGCAATTTTTTGAAAACCACAGGTATTTCCCAAGCTGCGGCATTGATTTCCGCATCACATTTTTCTGGCAGGATACGTGGAATATTATCGTAGAAACCGCCACCAGTAATATGCACCATACCGTGAAGATCAAATTTTTCGATCAGAGGCAGACAGGATTTAGGATAGAGCCGTGTTGGTGTCAGCAGTTTTTCACCTAAACTGCAGCCAAATTCCGGAATCTCAGTACTCATATCATAATTCATCACTTCGAAACAAATTTTACGAACCAAAGAAAAACCATTGGAATGCACGCCACTGGAAGGCAATCCTAAAAGTACATCACCAGGAGCAACTTTATCCCCGGTAATCATTTTACTTTTTTCAACAACACCTACACAAAAACCCGCAATATCATATTCGCCTTGGGAATAAAAACCCGCTGTTTGCGCCGGGGAAAAAAAAACCCCGCCATTTCAGCAGTTTCACCGCCAATCAACGCGCAACCCGATTCTTGACAGGCTTTGGCGACACCCTGCACTATATTTGCAACTTTCTCTGCATCAACTTTATCGACAGCAATATAATCAAGGAAAAACAGAGGTTCAGCACCTTGCACTAAAATATCATTAACACACATTGCAACGGCATCTTGACCGATAGTATTATGCTTATCGGCCATAAACGCCAATTTTAACTTAGTGCCAACACCATCAGTCCCGGAAACAAGAATCGGTTCCTGATATTTTCCAGAATTCAGTGCAAACAAACCGCCAAACCCGCCCAAATCTCCGATAACCTCAGGACGATAAGTCGCACGAACACTTTCTTTCATTAATTCAACAGCACGATTACCAGCATCAATATCAACACCCGCATCGGCATAAGTCATTTGTTTTTTGCTTTGCTCGCTCATGGGGACCTCCTAATTATTTGTTCTCAAAAATATATTTCGAACCTTGACGGATAGTTTCTTCCGCATTATCGGGATAACCTGCATTGAAGCAAGCATAACACATACCTTCAGGATCCATACTGCTCAAAGAACGTTTTAATCCTTCCAGCGAAATATAGTGTAGAGAATCAGCGCCGATATACTGGCAGATTTCATCTTCTGTATGCGTAGAAGCAATCAATTCCTTTCGCACAGAAGTATCAATGCCATAATAGCAGGGGTCCGTTACAGGAGGGGAACTGATGCAGACATGCACTTCTTTTGCACCGGCATCCTTAAGTAATTTGACGATCTTACCACTGGTAGTACCGCGAACGATAGAATCATCAACCATAACAACGGACTTGCCTGCAACAACACTCTTTACTGGATTTAATTTTAAGCGAACAGCATTTAAACGCTGCTTTTGCGTTGGCTGAATAAAAGTACGGCCAACATAACGATTTTTCGTTAATCCTTCCATAAAAGGTACACCTGACTCTAAGCTATAACCAACAGCTGCCGCAGTACCGGAGTCAGGTACAGAAATAACAATATCCGGATGGATCTCTTTAGTTTCTTTTGCCAGCTCACGCCCCATATTGATTCGTGCCTGATAAACACATTGTTTATCAATAACGCTGTCCGTACGGGCAAAATAAACATATTCAAAAATACAGTGCGCACATTTAGACGGCATCTCTTTGGACCACATCATACTCTTAGGTTCGGCATAGTCATCTTCAAAAACCAGCATTTCACCCGGTTTGACATCACGAATAAATTCTGCGCCAACCAAATCAAAAGCACATGATTCAGAAGCCACTACCCAACCGCCATCAAGCTTACCCAAACATAATGGCCTGAATCCGTAAGGATCACGCACTGCAATCAATTTATGATCAGTCATGATCAAAATAGCAAAAGCACCTTTGATTTCATTAACTGCTTCAGCAACACGGTCTTCAACTTTCTCTTTCCGCGAGCGGGCAATCAGGCTCAAAACAACCTCTGTGTCAACAGTAGTCTGAAAAACCACACCATCTCTGGTCAAGCGAGACCGCAATTCGGCAGCATTAGTCAAATTACCGTTATGCGATAAAGCCAAGTTACCGCCGTCAAAATAAACGCGCAGCGGTTGAGTATTGTATGCCATACTGGAACCAGTTGTTGAATAGCGTACATGTCCGATAGCTATGTGTCCAGTAAGATCACCGACACCGTCTTTATAAACGTCAGCTACCAGACCCATGCCTTTTTTGACCTGCATATTGCTGCCATCAGTAGTAACAATACCGGTACTTTCCTGCCCACGATGCTGCAATGCATACAATCCCCAATAAGTATTGAGTGCAACATCGTCTTTATGCGAATAAATACCAAAAACACCGCATTCTTCATGTAATTTGTCTAATTCAAAGTCAATACCAGGCACAGTTAATTCTCCTTTTTCAACCATTTCTTACTTACCCTCAGCACGCATTTTTGCGAGCTTCTCACCTTTGGCTTTTACCTCTTCCTGCATCTGCAAACGATTTTCTGCTAATTTAGTAACCAGTTCAGGGTATTTTACAGACAGTATCTGTACTGCAAACAAAGCAGCATTTTTAGCGCCATTAATAGCCATCGTCGCTACAGGAATACCTGCAGGCATTTGCACAAAGCTTAAAAGCGCATCCATACCATTCAAAGGTGTGGCATTGATGGGAATACCGATTACAGGCACTGTAGTGTAAGCAGCAATAACACCGCCTAAATGGGCAGCAGCACCGGCAGCGGCAATAATAGCCTCTACGCCGCGATTGCGTGCGCCAGCAGCAAATTCATGTACCACATCCGGAGTACGGTGTGCCGAAGCAACTATCACCTCTACCTCTACTCCAAATTCTTTCAGAGTTTTTTCTGCCGGCTCAAGAATAGGCCAGTCAGAATTACTTCCCATAATAATAGCAACTTTCATGCTTCTGCCTCCTAAAGTATCTGTGAGAAAAAATAAAACCCAAGTCGAAATCTTTCAACTGCTATATGCGCAACTAAAAATCCTTCTCGGGTCATCTCTACCATCTTATTTATTATTATAATTTTACCAATAGCTTCCCTATGTGTCAATTATAATGTGAACTTTTTAACAAAAAATCATCCTATCGTTCGCTTTTTTCAAAAATTAATGAAATTCTGTTGTTTAATTTGATAAAAACCTCTACTCCTTTATGATAAGGAGTAGAGGTTTTACTTAAAAGTCTGTAATTTTACTGTTGGTCGCTATTAGTAGTGTTATATTTGATTTTGATATCACGATAACGATTCATACCGGTACCAGCCGGAATAAGTTTACCAATGATAACATTTTCTTTAAGTCCTAAAAGCGGATCAACTTTGCCTTTGATTGCGGCATCTGTCAGCACGCGTGTAGTTTCCTGGAAGGATGCAGCAGACAGGAAAGAATCAGTAGCCAGAGATGCTTTGGTAATACCAAGCAGCACCGGACGTCCTTCTGCAGGCTGTAAGCCTTTTTCCAGCATTTCCGCATTCTGTGCTTCAAATTCTGCAACATCGATATATTCACCCGGCAGCATATAAGTATCGCCAGCTTCTTCGATGCGGATTTTACGCATCATTTGGCGAACCATAACTTCGATATGCTTATCGTTAATCTCAACACCCTGAGATTTATAAACTCCCAATACCTGTTGAACCAGATAACGCTGAGTAGCACGCACACCACTAATACGTAAAATATCATGCGGATTGAGTGACCCTTCAGTCAGACGATCGCCGACAGCAATTACCATGCCCTCGGTAACAGCGAGTTTAGACCCATAAGGAATAGTATAAATCTGCTCCCCATCTTCACTGGTAACAGTTACTTTACGGATGCCGTTTTCTTCACCAATGTGTACAGTACCAGCATTTTCAGTAAGTAAACCAGGATGTTTCGGTTTACGGGCTTCAAACAGCTCTTCAACACGGGGTAAGCCCTGAGTGATATCGTCACCTGCTACGCCACCGGTGTGGAACGTACGCATAGTGAGCTGAGTACCAGGTTCACCAATGGATTGAGCAGCAATAGTACCAACAGCTTCGCCAACTTCAACTTTTCTACCTGTAGCCAGATTACGGCCATAACATTTACGGCAAACGCCGACTTTGGCTTTGCAATTGAGTACGGAACGGATTTTTACTTTTTCACGCAACGAAGAAATCTGATCCGCCATATCTTCAGTAACATAATCATTGATATGGTAACAGATATTACCATCATTATCCAAAATATCTTCAGCAAGATAACGTCCTACGATACGGTCGCGCAAAGATTCAATAACAGTTTGTTTATTTTTACCTTCGGTAATCGATTCAATCTCAATACCTTCGATTGCATTATTGCGAACTTTAACATCGCGGACAGTACCATTAGCCAAAATAGCGTCGATAATTGCTTCGTCATAAGTCGCACCGGCTTCGATCAGCACTGTACCATCAGCTGCCACAACATCTTCAGCAACTTCTCGGCCATCAAAATGATGCATCATTGCTTCTTTCAATACAGCATTAGATTGTTCATCGCTGATATTAATCTGAATTGTCTCGGTTTCTTCTCCGCTCATATCGTCAGTAGCATATAAAACTACTTCCATGACCTTTGCTGCAGCTAATTTGTTATACAAATCTTCTGTCACAATCGTATCAGCTTCGACAATTAACTCACCTGTAGCAGGATCAGTAATACCAGCTGCCAAATTACGTCCAATAACAATCTCGCGCAGTTTATTCTGACTGGAACCCAAGGTTGCTTTGCAAAGACGTCCGCGCTCTTTTACAAGATTGATACCAACGATATCACAGTCATCTTCACGTACGATCACATCCTGAGCAACGTCAACCAAACGACGGGTCAGATAACCGGAGTCAGCAGTACGCAATGCTGTATCAGCCAAACCTTTACGAGCACCATGAGTTGAAATAAAGTATTCCAAAACAGTCAGGCCTTCACGGAAATTAGCCTTGATCGGTCGGTCAATGATACGACCGGAAGGATCTGCCATCAAACCACGCATACCAGCCAGCTGACGGATCTGCTGCGTATTACCGCGGGCACCAGAATTAGCCATCATATACACAGAGTTAAACGGATCCATTGTGGACGACATAAGCTTATTGGTTACATCATCAGTAGCCTTGCCCCAAAGTTCGATAACCTTGCGATAACGTTCGTCCTCACTCATCAAACCACGACGGAACATACGCTCAGTTTTATCGATTTCTTTTTCCGTAGCGGCCAAAATCTCTGCCTTTTCAGGCGGAATTTTGATATCGGAAACAGCAATGGAAATACCTGCTTTACAAGCATTGTCATAACCCATTTTCTTAACAACGTCAAGGATTTCAGCCGTACGCAAATTGCCATACAATTTATGTGCCTTAGCAACAAGACGTCCCAATTCTTTTTTATCAAGCAGTTTATTCAAATGCCATACTTTAACTTTTTTACCGGCTTCGTTTACTTCATCTTCTAAATGGAAGTACCGCATTTCAACCGGCAGTTCTTCATTAAGTATCGCATTGCCGACAGTAGTCGTTACCAGACTTACCCCTTCGCTGGAAGGTTCTTCATAAATATCCTTATTCGGGATATAAATCTTAATGCGTGCCTGCAGTTCAACTTCACCATGGAAATAAGCCAGCAAAGCTTCATTAAAGCTGCTGAAACGCATCCCTTCGCCTTTAGCGCCTTCTTTGATGATTGTCAGGTAATATGAACCTAAAACCATATCCTGCGAAGGTACAGCAACAGGTTTTCCGTCTTTCGGGGCCAGAATATTATTAACCGAAAGCATCAGCATCCTGGCCTCGGCCTGTGCTTCAGCAGACAGCGGCAGATGGACTGCCATTTGGTCACCGTCAAAGTCGGCATTGTATGCAGTGCATACCAGAGGATGCAGTTTGATTGCACGCCCTTCAGACAAGATCGGCTCAAAAGCCTGGATACCAAGCCTATGCAAAGTCGGTGCACGGTTCAAAAGCACAGGATGTTCTTTGATTACATCTTCCAAAACATCCCAAACAGCAGTAGTAGCACGTTCTACCATGCGTTTTGCACTTTTGATATTAGTAGCCTGACCGCTGTTAACCAAGCGTTTCATGACAAAAGGCTTAAACAATTCCAGTGCCATTTCTTTAGGCAGACCACATTGATGCATTTTCAATTCAGGCCCTACTACAATAACAGAACGACCGGAATAGTCAACACGTTTACCTAACAGGTTCTGACGGAAACGACCTTGTTTACCTTTCAGCATATCAGAAAGAGATTTTAAAGGACGATTACCAGGACCTGTTACTGGACGGCCACGGCGTCCGTTGTCAATCAAAGCATCAACAGCTTCCTGAAGCATACGTTTTTCATTACGTACGATGATATCAGGAGCATTGAGTTCAAGCAATCTTTTTAACCGATTATTACGGTTGATGACACGACGATACAAATCATTAAGGTCAGAAGTCGCAAAACGTCCGCCGTCTAATTGTACCATCGGACGCAGTTCCGGAGGAATTACAGGAACAACATCCAAAATCATCCATTCAGGGCGATTGCCTGATTTAAGGAAAGCTTCACAGACTTCTAAACGGCGTACGGCACGAATTTTTCTTTGTCCGCTTACCTCTTTCAATTCAGCACGCAGTTCCGCAGTTAATGCAGATAAATCGATCTCTTCCAGCAGTGCTTTGATAGCAGTAGCGCCCATACCAACTTTAAAACCGCTGCCATATTTGTCGCGGGCTTCGATATATTCGCCTTCGCTCAATAACTGTTTTTTTACCAAAGGAGTATCACCGGCATCAAGTACGATGTAATTAGCAAAATACAGTACTTTTTCAAGCGACCTGGGCGAAATATCAAGAATCAATCCCATCCGGCTCGGGATACCCTTAAAGTACCAGATATGAGAAACAGGTGCAGCCAGTTCGATATGACCCATACGGTCACGACGAACTTTGGAGCGGGTAACTTCAACGCCGCACTTATCGCAGACGATACCTTTATAACGAATTCTTTTGTATTTACCGCAATGGCATTCCCAGTCTTTGGTAGGTCCAAATATTCTTTCGCAGAACAAACCGTCGCGTTCCGGTTTCAAAGTTCTGTAGTTAATAGTTTCCGGTTTCTTTACTTCGCCATAGGACCAAGTTCTGATTTGTTCCGGTGAAGCCAGACCGATACGCATAGACTCAAAATTATTTACATCCAACAAGAATCGATCGCTCCCTTCTATTCAATATCGTCGGAGTTATTTACATCTCCGTCCAACTCATCTTTAGCTTCCATGTTAAAGTTGCCAATATCTGCAACTAAATCAAATTCCGCATCTTCAACGCTATTTTCATCAACAGTATATTCATCTGTTTCAACAGCAGCAACAGCCGGAATCTCGCCGTCGATGTTCAAATCGAGGTCACGTGCAGTTTCAGTGACATCATCATCACTGTCGCGCATGGAAATCTCTTCTTCGTCTTCATTGAGCACCTTAATATCGAGACCGATACTTTGCAGCTCTTTGATAAGAACTTTAAAGGATTCGGGCACACCAGGTTCAGGAACGTTCTCACCCTTAACAATAGCTTCATAAGTTTTTACACGGCCCACAACATCGTCAGATTTGACTGTGAGAATTTCCTGCAGAGTATAAGCGGCACCATAAGCTTCCAGGGCCCAAACCTCCATCTCACCAAAACGTTGCCCGCCAAACTGAGCTTTACCACCAAGAGGCTGTTGGGTAACCAAAGAGTACGGACCGGTAGAACGGGCATGTATCTTGTCGTCAACCAAGTGATGCAACTTCAGCATATATACGCAGCCAACTGTAACCTTGTTATCAAAAGGTTCACCTGTACGACCGTCATACAACCTTGTTTTACCACTCGGATCTACTCCAGCCAAATCAAGAGTAGCATTCATATCTTCTTCATGAGCACCGTCAAAAACAGGTACGGACATCTTCATTGCTTTGATGCTTTCTTCACCGAACTTATCGATTTCTACAGTTTCAGGCATTCCATATTTTTCAACATCATAACCGGCTTTCTCAAAACGATCAGCCAAACCTTCAGCACCGGCTTCAATCTGCATGCCTAGAGCGCGTGCAGCCCAGCCTAAATGAGTTTCCAAAATCTGTCCGATATTCATACGGGAAGGTACGCCCAAAGGATTCAATACGATTTGAACCGGCTCTCCGCTTGGCAGAAACGGCATATCTTCACGCGGCATGATGCGGGAAACTACACCCTTATTACCATGGCGGCCTGCCATCTTATCGCCTTCAGAAATCTTACGTTTTTGCGCGATATGCACACGAACTTGTTCATTTACACCAGGCGGCAGCTCATCGCCGTTTTCACGGGTAAATACTTTAACGCTGACAATTTTACCAGCTTCGCCATGTGGCACACGCAGCGAGCTATCACGAACTTCGCGGGCTTTTTCACCAAAGATGGCTCTCAACAAACGTTCTTCTGCAGTCAGCTCAGTTTCGCCTTTCGGCGTAACCTTACCAACAAGGATATCGCCAGGACGTACTTCTGCTCCGATACGGATAATCCCGCGTTCATCAAGATCTTTCAATGCTTCTTCGGAAACGTTGGGAATATCACGGGTAATTTCTTCCTGGCCAAGCTTAGTATCACGGGCATCACAATCATATTCTTCGATATGGATAGATGTAAAGATATCCGCTTTGACCAGATCTTCGCTCAGCAAAATAGCATCCTCGTAGTTATAGCCTTCCCACGGCATATAAGCAACAATTACATTGTGTCCAAGCGCCAATTCACCATGATCAGTCGCCGGGCCATCTGCCAGCACCTGCTTCTCAACTACTTTATCGCCTTTATTGACGATAGGACGCTGATTGACACAAGTTCCCTGATTAGAACGCTTAAATTTTAAAAGTTCATAAACATCAACACTGCCATCTTCCGCACGTACACGGATTTCATTGCCAACAACACGCTCAACAATACCCGCACGTTTAGCAAGTACGCATACGCCAGAGTCAACGGCGACCTTATATTCCATACCAGTACCAACAACAGGCGACTGCGTACATAAAAGCGGCACAGCCTGACGCTGCATATTAGCACCCATCAATGCGCGGTTCGCATCGTCGTTTTCCAAGAACGGTATCAGCGCCGTAGCAATAGATACAACCTGTTTCGGAGAAACGTCCATATAGTCAACCTGATTCGGAGGCAAAGACAAAACTTCATTCAGATAACGTGCCGTAACACGTTCACCCAAGAAATAACCGTTTTCATCAAGCGGTTCATTGGCCTGGGCACAAATATATTCGTCCTCTTCATCAGCCGTCAGATAAACGATTTCGTCAGTAACACGTCCCTCTTCTTTATCAACCTTACGATATGGCGTTTCCATAAAACCATATTTATTGATAATAGCAAAGGTAGACAAAGAACCTATAAGTCCAATATTAGGACCTTCAGGCGTTTCGATAGGACACATACGACCATAATGAGAATGATGTACGTCACGTACTTCATAACCGGCGCGTTCGCGGCTCAAACCACCAGGACCAAGTGCAGACAGACGCCTTTTATGTGTTAACTCAGCTAACGGGTTATTCTGATCCATAAACTGAGACAACTGACTGCTGCCAAAGAATTCTTTAATTGCCGCAACAACAGGACGAATATTAATCAAAGCCTGCGGCGTGATTACATCTACGTCTTGGATAGTCATGCGCTCTTTAACAACACGTTCCATACGGGCTAAACCGATCCGGAATTGATTTTGTAATAATTCTCCGACACTACGTACACGACGGTTACCCAAATGGTCAATATCGTCGCCTGTACCTAAACCATCCATCAGGTTGAGCAGATAACCAAAAGATGCCAAAACGTCTTCTACGGTTACAGTACGGTGTTTTTCGGGAATATCAGCAGTACAGATTAATTTCAGTACTTGTTCTTTTACGCGGATGAAAACCTCTTTCAATCCTACGCCGCTGAAAATTTCACTTTGCTCGATGATATCAATAGCTTTATCATCAATTCTAGTACCTGCCGGCAGAATAATTTCTCCGGTAGAAGTATCAACAAGCGGTGCGTCAAGAACCTTATCCAGCAAACGACGGCGCCAGCCCAATTTTTTATTGAGTTTATAACGACCTACACTGGCAAGATCATAGCGCTTATTATCAAAAAATGTAGCTTCAATCAACTGCGTAGAATTTTCCAAAGTAGGCGGTTCGCCTGGACGCAGTTTCTTATAAATCTCAATTAAAGCTTCTTCGCGATTGGTAGTTGCATCACGTTCCAAAGTTGCCAAAACGGAAGGATGCTCACCGAACAATGCCAAAATCTCAGCATTGCTGGATAAACCCAAAGCACGCAGTAAAACCGTAGCAGGTAATTTCCTGGTGCGATCTACACGAGCATAAATAACATCATTAACATCTGTTTCAAATTCAATCCAGGCACCACGGTTTGGAATAACAGTAGTACCATACATTTTTTTACCACTGGGATCCATGGATACATTGTAGTATACGCCTGGAGAACGAACCAACTGGCTGACAATAACACGTTCAGCACCGTTGATAATAAAAGTACCGGTTTCAGTCATCAGTGGAAAATCACCCATGAAAACTTTAGATTCTTTGATCTCGCCGGTGTCTTTGTAAAGCAAGCGAACGTTTACGTTTAATGGTGCCGAGTAAGAAGCATCACGCTCTTTACATTCTTCAACGCTATATTTAGGATCCCCTAACGTAAAGCCCTCAAACGAAAGTTCTAAATTACCTGTAAAATCCTTGATCGGAGAAATGTCATGAAAAATTTCGCAAAGACCTTCTCGCATGAACCACTCATACGATTTTCTTTGGATGTCAATCAAATGAGGCATTGGTAATACTTCATTGATTCTGGCATAACTGTACCGAGTCCTATCGCCTACGGGAACCGGTTTAAACATGTAATCCCTCACCCCTTCATATTTTGTCAGGCAGGCCAAACTCAGCCCGTTTCACGAATGACAAAAAAAGCAAGGTTCCAGATTGTCTCAAGGACCTTGCGTATTGTCTTCGATGAACGAACTTCATCTTTACCGTATGAGCAGTACACGATTCCCAACCACTGAGCCATCGTGACCGTTATCAAAATACCTGCAATTCATTTATTTACTGTAGTTTATTATGATATCACAAAGTTTTTCTATTGTCAATAGCAAGTAATAAAATAAAAAATAAGCTTCCTGCAAAACAGGAAGCTTATTAAAGTTCTAATTGAAATTATTTCAATTCTACGGAAGCGCCAGCTTCTTCAAGTTTAGCTTTCAAAGCGTCAGCGTCAGCTTTGGAGATTTTTTCTTTAACAGCTTTAGGAGCGCCGTCAACGATTTCTTTTGCTTCTTTCAGGCCAAGACCAGTTGCTTCACGAACAACTTTGATAACGTTGATTTTGCCAGCGCCAGCGGAAGTCAAAACTACGTCAAATTCAGTTTTTTCTTCAGCAGCAGCAGCGCCGCCAGCCGCAAGGTTTTTTCCTCCCGCGGCGCCCGCCCCGCCAGCAGCAGGAGCAGCAGCTACAGCTACAGGAGCAGCAGCGGATACGCCGAATTTTTCTTCCAGAGCTTTTACCAATTCGGAAAGTTCGAGTACGGTCATAGATTCAATAGCTTCGATGATTTGTTCTTTGTTCATTATATATACCTCCATAAATTCAAATGTTTTATTTTTTGTTTTAACTTGCTTGGTTAGACACACTGCTTATGCGGACTCTTTTTGCTGACGAACAGCCTCGAGTGCATAAACAACGTTGCGGATAGTACCTTGCAGTACATTGACAAAACCGCTGATTGGAGCATTCATGCTGCCCAGCATTTTTGCAATGAGGACTTCTTTCGGCGGAAGTTCTGCCAAAGCTTTAATTGCAGCTTCGTCGATAACTTGACCGTCGAGTACACCAGCTTTGATAGTCAGAGCTTTGTTTTCTTTTGCGAAATCGCAAATAATTTTTGCTACAGCAACGGGATCTTCAGGAGCAACTGCAATTGCAGTGTTTTTCTCCAATACAGGCTCTAAACCTTCGATGCCGGCTTCATTTGCAGCAATACGCAGCATTGTATTTTTTACAACGCCATATTTGACGCCAGCTTCGCGCATTTTGCGGCGAAATGCTGTATCCTGAGCTACGGTCAAACCGCAAAAATCAACCAGAATAGTGCACTTGGAAGCTGTCAGCAATTCTTTGATCTCAGCAACTTTAGCTGCTTTTTCAGGTCTAATAACTGCCATGCATCACACCTCCTTCTTAAAAAATGATTTTATAAAATCAAAAAGACCTCTCGGCCTAAGCCGGAGGTCGCGAAGGTCTATCTTCATCGTCTCCAGCCTCGGCAGGTGTATTTCTACTTATGCGTTACCGCACCTGCTGTCTATGGCCCGATTATCTTCTGATTTATAAAGTTGTTACTACATCAAAAATCTTATTTGTCGCTGTTAGCTTTCAAAACGTCAATTTTTACGCCAGGGCCCATAGTGGTAGATACAGTTATAGATTTAATATACTGACCTTTTGCACCAGACGGTTTTACTTTGATCAGAGTATCGACCAAAGTGATGTAGTTTTCCAACAGTTGTTGTTCGGTAAAAGAAGCCTTACCAATAGGAGCTTGAACATTACCAGCTTTATCAGTACGATATTCGATTTTACCGGCTTTAATTTCGTTGATAGCACGTGTTACATCCATAGTAACTGTACCAACCTTCGGGTTAGGCATCAAGCCTTTAGGACCGAGGATTTTACCCAAACGGCCTACAACACCCATCATATCAGGAGTTGCAACGCAGACTTCGAAATCAGTCCAGCCGCCTTGGATTTTAGCAACCAATTCTTCGCCGCCTACATAGTCAGCACCAGCTGCTTCTGCTTCCTGAACTTTAGCGCCTTTAGCAAATACTAAAACAGATTTAGATTTGCCAGTGCCATGAGGAAGAACTAGAGCACCACGAACTTGTTGGTCAGCGTATTTAGGATTTACGCCTAATTTGAAAGCAACTTCTACAGTGCTGTCAAATTTAGTAACAGAAGTTTTTTTAACTAATTCTACTGCTTCTTTAGGAGCATAGAATTTGTCGGCTTCGATAAGTTTCAAAGCGTCTTGATATTTTTTACCAAATTTTGCCATTAAACTTTCCTCCTTGTGGTACAAACGGATAATTCCTCCCACATAAATAGTCGACTATAAATCAGTCAACGATGGTTATACCCATGCTGCGCGCAGTACCTTCTACCATTCTCATAGCAGCTTCGATATCAGCAGCATTCAGGTCAGCCATTTTAGCTTCAGCGATTTCGCGAACTTTATCGCGGCTCAATTGAGCAACTTTCTTTTTGTTTGGTTCGCCGGAACCTTTTTCCAGACCAGCAGCTTTTTTCAGCAAAACCGGTGCCGGAGGAGTTTTTGTAATGAAAGTAAAGGAACGATCTTCAAATACGGTAATTTCTACCGGAATGATCAAACCTGCTTGTTGAGCAGTACGTTCATTGAACTCCTTAACAAAAGCCATGATGTTTACACCAGCTTGGCCAAGTGCAGGGCCTACAGGAGGAGCCGGAGTAGCTTTACCAGCCGGTACCTGTAATTTTACCATTTTTACGACTTTTTTCGGCATTTATTACACCTCCTTATTATTCAGCTTCTTCAACCTGAGTAAAATCAATCTCAACAGGTGTTTCGCGTCCGAACATGCTAACCAGAACTTTCAGTTTACCACGTTCTTCATTGATTTCAGAAACGCTGCCGACACAGCCGGCAAACGGACCAGTTTTCAAACGAACCATCTGTTGTAATTGTAAATCAATTTTGGGGCGGCTTTCTTCTACGCCCATGGAGCGCATGATCTGTTTGACTTCTTCATCAGTCAAAGGAATCGGTTTAGTACCGGAACCGACAAAGCCGGTCACACCCGGTGTATTACGCACAGCATACCAAGAGCGATCATTTACAATCATCTCTACAAGCACATAACCAGGAAAAACCTTTCTCTGGACGCTGCGTTTTTTACCGTCTTTTACTTCAACCTCATTTTCCATAGGTATCACAATACGGAAAATTTCATTTTCCATACCCAAGGAATGAACTTTACGTTCCAGATTTGCGCTTACCTTATTCTCATAACCGGAATAAGTGTGGATTACATACCAACGTTTTTCTGATTCCATATTAATGATAGGGAAGCTTCCCTTTCCTCCTTACGCAGCCTTATTGCAAAATCAAGCGAAAAACAACATTGAAGAAGGAATCAATGACCCAAATCAATGCTGCACAAATAACAACCGCAATCAAAACCACTGCAGTATTAGCAATAAGCTCTTGTTTGGTAGGCCAGGTTACTTTTTTCAGTTCTACTTTAGTTTCACGCATAAAGCGTGTAATACCGCCTGCGTTCTTCACACCCGTAGTTTCCGGAACGGCCATTTTTTCACATCCTTGCTTGAATACCTGATACTAAATCACACGTTAACAAAAATTATTTAGTTTCTTTATGTAAAGTGTGTTTTTTGCAGAACTTGCAATATTTATTCAGTTCGATACGATCAGGATCGTTCTTTTTGTTTTTGTTGGTTTGATAGTTGCGTTGTTTGCACTCAGTGCAAGCCATGGTAACTAAACTGCGCATATTTAACACCTCTCTTACTCATAGATTACCAATCACAAAATTTCACTAATATAGAGTACCACAGTTAACACTCTATGTCAACAAACTTTCAAAAATATGCTAAGACCGGTCTATGTCGGACCGGTCTTAGCAGAAAACCAAGTTATCGCTCTCTTACTTATTCGTTGATAGCAGCAACAACGCCGGCGCCAACAGTACGGCCGCCTTCGCGA
>ERZ791622.422-NODE-422-length-18787-cov-2.17862_pt1 | contig 18787 bp, 15 predicted proteins | sample MGYA00510269_ERZ791622 | MGnify/ENA primary metagenome ERZ791622 (study PRJEB30046, sample SAMN00715191) | human gut metagenome | study: EMG produced TPA metagenomics assembly of the A metagenome-wide association study of gut microbiota in type 2... | reverse complement strand
CCTTCAGACTCATAATCGCGACCTCCTTCTTTCCTTTGATAAATTTGATACCGGTTTGATTTTTTTATCAAACCGGTATCAAGAAATTTTATTGTAAAAAAATTACCACAAGCCCAGTACTTTCCAATATCCCAGACCGACCGTCATATAAAGGACAAAGTTAAAAGCAACTAAAACTGCTCCTATTTTCCACCATGTCTTTTGCGGCACATAACCGGTCCCAAACAAAACCGGACCTACTGCACCACCGTAATGAGTCAATAAACAGCCATACGCTGAAGATGCACCAAGTAAAAATACCAACGGAAGCGGTGGTACCTGAGCCACAAGCCCTAAAGTGAACAAGACAGGAATAAATGCGCCTACATATGCACCCATGGAAGCAAACACATATCTGACCAGAATACTTATCACAAGCAAAATCCCCATAACAAGAGCTTGATTGACGCCGACAAAATTCATATGCTCACCAACTACTTTTGCCAGCCAAACGAAAAATTTTGCTTTACTCAATATTCCGGAGATCCCCATGATAGCTCCGTACCAGATAAGAGTATTCCATGCACCATTATTCGCAAGTACATTCTTCCAATCAATAAGTTTAAATATAGCACAGCAGGCAAAGAACAATAAGGCTACAGCAGTGCCGTCCAGTTTAGTAAAGCTGCTTGTTGCCCAACCAAGAATTGCCAGAACAAAAAATATTACCAGTAATTTCTCTTTTCCTGTCATTGGCCCAATCTCTCGAAGTCCTTGCGCCGACAGTTCTTTATGATTAGAAATCTCTTTAAGCTCAGGCGGATACACTTTGTAAATCAAATACGGAACTACCAGACAGGCCAAAAGCGCAGGAAAAGCAAGACCGATAAACCAGTCCATCCAGCTGATATCTACTTTTAAAATATCTCTGGCAAAACCTACCGTAAGAATATTAGGAGCACAAGCTGTTAGAAAAACTGCCGAAGTAGACAAACTGATCGCGTAACCGCTGATCGTTATATACGAACCGATTCTGCGTGGGTTATCTTCAGGTTCAGAATTCAGAGTGCTGGCAACATTTCTGAAAATCGGATAAACGATACCACCGGAGCGAGCTGTATTAGAAGGTGTCGCAGGGCTTAAAATAAGATCTGTCAGCATCTGTCCATACACCAGCCCCAAGGATGATTTGCCAAATCTTCCGATCATCCAGTAAGCAACACGTCTACCAAGCCCTGTATCAGCAAAAGCCTGCGTAATAAGAAAAGCTGTAAATACCAGCCACACAGTGCCGTTACCATAACCACTGAGTAGTTGACCGACTGGAACGATAAAAGATCCAAAGGCTATCACACTGAGCATTACCACCGCTTCACCCGCCGGCCTCAGGATCAGTCCTAAGATGGCTGCTATATAAACAGCAAATATTTTCCAGGCCAGCGGTGTCAGTCCACTGGGAACAGGTACCATTAAAATAGAAACCGGGACTAATAATAAAAGCAACCACCGTACTACCATAACACTCGCCTTCTTTCTTTATTTATCCAAATAACTTTTATTTAAATCATACCCACAAAAGCTTTCAAGCCTTCAAAATTCAGCATATCGCATTTGTTGACAATAACCCCTTCCGGACTTCTCAGCGTTCCATCGCCTTCTTTAGCATGATTAGCGATAATGTGTGCAACTTCAACAGGCAGTCCATGTTTTACCGCAAGTGCACAGCCAGAAAATGGATGTCGGAGATTTTTTCCCAGCTGTGATTTCTGTGTTTTACCATCAGCAGTCTTTTCATACTCAATCAACTTTCCTACGTCATGTAAAAGTGCTCCTGCCAACAGATAATCTTTATTAAGTTTAAATTTCTCTCCGTATACTTCCCATTCTTCATAAGCTTTCAGAGACATTCTTGTAACCGTTCTGACATGGGTCCTGTAACTGATCATTGTATCCGGTATCAATAAAGTAAAGGGTATTGTATCAATATCATTTAGCTGCCATCCGCCTGTCTTCAACGCTTCCTCGTATGTTTCTACCACCTTTTTCTGCAGCTCCTTGTCACTGATCATTACAATTTCAGGAAAAACATCATACCAACTGTTATACATATTATTCACCTCTTTTTATAAAATCACGGCAAATCGTAAACAACATCAATAATTGTACCATCACGATATTCTACTAAACCACAAACTCTATCACCTAAAATCGTTTTTTCAGCAACTCCAGCCAGTTTTTGCGCTTTCTGATGTAATTCTTCTACTGTCATTACCGGCAGTGATGTTTTTTGTAAAATTTCATATAGATCAAGCCGTTTCGGATTAATTGCAATCCCGTAATCAGTTACTAAAACATCTACAGTTTCACCGGGAGTGACTACTGTTTGTACCTTTTCCAGCAGCATCGGCAGCCGTCCACGCAAAAGCGGCAAAGCTACTATCGTCACCTCAGCTCCAGCAGCTGCATCAGGATGACCACCAGGTGCACCAATCAACTTACCATAAGAATCAGTAAGTACATTAACATTAAAATTAATATCTACTTCCGTAGCACTTAAAACAGCCACATCCAACAGATTGACATAGGGATTGGCACTGAATGGATTCGCATATGCAGAAGCAGAAATCTCGTGATGTCTGCTATTAAAATACAGTGATTCAATAGCTTTTGTATCAAAGTCCTGTGGATCAAAAAACGTCCCGATATAGCCATTTGCAAGCATCTCAGTCAAGAATCCCGAAGCCCCGCCGATCCCGGCTGCAGCTTTTATACCAGTACGCTGCATTTCTGTCTGTACAAAACCAGCAGCAGAAATTGCTATTCCACCGCTGCCAAACTGAAAAATAATCCCTTCCTGTAGAAGCCCTGCATACTTTATGACCTCAGCCACATATTTAGAAATAACCAGCTCTGCAGGATTTTTGCTTATTCGGATCGATCCTGTAGCTATACCAGAAGGATCACCAATACTTTCCACTTCAACTATATAATCAACCTGGGTTTGCGGAATGCTGACATATTCCAAAGGTACTGAAACTAATCCGTCAGTTACAGCTACAACCTGTTCCGCATATTCGGCATCCGGCATTGCATATCCTAATGAACCACAGGCCGACTTTCCCTGCACACCGTTGATATTTCCATATTTATCACAAGTCGGAGCTGCAATAAACGCTACATCTATGTGCAGCTCGCCGCTTTCAATCGCCCGTGCCCGACCGCCATGAGTGCGGAAAATAGCAGGTTTTTTCAATTTATTTTTTTGAATAAATTCTCCTATCCTGCCTCTTGCCCCACTAGTATCTATAGCCGTAATCGTCCCATCTTCAAAATATGGAAGTAATGCATCCTGAACAAGACTCAGTGAACTTGCTGATAATGTAAGATCTTTAATACCTTTTCTGGAAATGGCCGCTACAACTTTTTGCATCACCAAATCGCCATTTCGCAGCGCATGATGAAAGGAAATCGTCATCCCGTCTTTAAGTTCTACTGCATCTAAAACCTTATCCAGCTCCAATACTTTATCTTTACCGGGCACAACACATTTCACCGGTCTTCCTGCCATTCTCCCAAAAGGTTTTACGGCAAACGCTCCCTGATATGGCATTTTATTTTCCCAACCGGGTATTTTATTAATCAACTCTATAATCCCTTTATCCATTTTCAAACCTCCATTCCTGCAGCTTTAGCATATGACAGGATGGACATTGCTCTTGTAACCATTGGTTTATCAATCATTTTCCCATTAAGCGAAGTAACCCCTGAAGCATTTTTTAGTGCGTCTTCATATGCGTTTAAAATCTCTTTAGCAGACTCTATTTCTTTTATAGTTGGTGTGTACAGCTCATGTACCACGCCAATTTGATTAGGATGCACTACTGATTTCCCCGTATAACCTAATTGCTTACCTAGCTTAACATCAGCTCTAAACCCTTCGATATTTTTAATATTACTATAAACATAATCCATTGCCATAATTCCCGTAGCATGTGCGTTCAACGAAATCAAATTCCTTGCAAATAATATCTCAGATGCATCTTCGGAACGTTCCATACGCATATCTGTACGGAAATCTTCTGCGCCTAATCCGATTGCCAGCATACGTTTGGAAGCGCTGGCTATTTTATAAGAATTTACTACCCCCAACGCAGTTTCGATACTGGCAACTATTTTAACAGCCCCAATCTCAATAGCATGTTTTTCTTCTATCTCAGTAATCAATACATCTAATTTTTTTATATCTTCCGCAGTCTCTGCTTTTGGTAATCTAAGAAAATCCGGCTGCAAAGGAACCATACTACTTACATCATCTTCATAATATGGTGAATCCGCTTGATTAATTCTTATCCCAACCCTGCAATCCGGGCGATTATACTGCAAAGCATATTTTACTAAAATTCTGGCACTGTCTTTCTCAAAAATTGATACTGAGTCTTCCAAATCATAAATAATACAATCAGGACGATAAATTTCAGCACCTATAATTTTTTTAGGGTCATTGCCTGGCACAAAAAACATCGTTCTATAAAGAGAATTCATGTTAATACTCCTTTTCTGATAAAAATCTTTGTATTGCCGTTTCCAGTCTGGCTCTTATTACAAAATCCAGGGCACCATGATCTTCAATCAGCACACGCGCATTTCCCAAATTGGCTGCTGCTAAAATTTCCTTGACACTTTTTTCAATAGACTGTCCATATTTAACTAGAACTTTACTGGTGATTTCTATTTTTACACCGTCACTTTTAGTAATTTCCAATGTTATTAAAGCGTCGCCTTTATTAGCTGTTCCCGTAGTTATTTCATGACCTCTGAACACCATATTCACACCGCCTTTTTATGTTTTATCCTAATTCAATTATATATACTTTCCAGATATATGAAAAATAGGCATTTTCGATGTTAATCATCAAAAATGCCTATCTCAAAAGCTCCTGTAAATATTAATGATTTCTCTGAAAACTGTCAAAATCAGAATCAATTACAAATTCTAAAAAGACTTTGGGTAATCTTAAATCGAGCAGCTCTTTTTTATAAATCAGCCATGTTTTTCTTTCCAGCTTAGAACCGTTCTTATGCACTAAAGGAATAGAATATAGTTGAGGATATTCTTCAATTAAAATTGATGGCAAAATTCCATACCCCAATCCGTTGAAAACCATTTCTTTACAAAGATCCAAATTACTGACCCGCGTACCAATAATAGGAGAATCCTCAAAAGTTTCATGCCACCAGCCATCAAGTAAATTTTGATAATATTGGTCTGTATCATAATCTACACGGACCATATGGGGAAGATCCTCCAGTTTAAACGGCTGAGCAGCTACGGCACACACATGATTCGTGGTTAAAAGTACGCGTTCGTCCTCCCGCCAGTCAAAATCATTTCTTACAAAACCGAAATGAATTCCCAAGGAACTGGCAAGGCTTATAACATCACTGCTTTGTGCAATCTGTACATCAAATTTCGTTTTGGGATACATATCCTGGAATCTACCCAGCAGCTTTGGCAAAAAATATCTGGCAAGGATACTTGGAGCAGCAATACGCAGGGTTCCTGCAACATCTTCCTGCATATTGGTAATAGTTTCTCTCAGCTCCTGCATTTCGCCAAGTATATGTTCAGCAAATTTTACCGTATATTCTCCGGTTTCAGTAAAAGTTATACCTTTGTTGCCGCGATATAATAATTTCGTTCCTAAAGACTCTTCAATTTGTTTAATCCGGGCAGTCAATGTCGGCTGAGACATATACAAAACTCTTGCCGTTTTTGTTATATTTTTTTGTTCATACAGTGTTTTGATGATCTGCCAGTCCCGTTCTTCCATAATGCACCGCCTAATATACAACCGTAACTTTCGTTAATTATATCATGTCCGTACCCATATATTCATATAAAATAAGCAACTATAATTCTTTTATTTACTTTTAATATCACAATTACGCCCGGCTCTTAACAAAGCGCTGGAACGGCTCCCACCTATATACCGCTCTACTCTATATCCAAGTTCTAGATATTTCGCTAAATCCGTTCCTGTCATAATTCCCATTTCCTCACACATATTTATCAAGTCTTCAGTGGCAATATTTCCTGAAGCTCCGGGAGCAAACGGACAACCGCCCAAGCCTGCAAAACAAGCGTCATAATTTGTAATTCCTGCCATTAATCCTGCTAAAACATTAGCTAATCCCATACCACGTGTATTATGAAAATGCAGTACCCATTCGATATCAGGAAATAATTTTTTTATATGAACTCCATACTCATAAACTTGCAGAGGATTAGCCATCCCCGTCGTATCTGACAATGATATTTCCTGAATTCCTAATTTTCGCAGCTGAAAAATAATATTGACCACTTGTTCTAATGGTACAATTCCATCTATAGAACAGCCAAAAGATGTTGATATAGCGCCAGACAGCACTATTTTTTTCTGTTCAGCATATTCAGCCAGTTCAGCAAATGACTTTACAGCTTCCTCCGGAGTTTTATTCATATTTCTCAAGCAATGTGATCTACTGGCCGAAACAGTTATTTTAGCTTTACTGATACCAGCAGCTTCCGCCCTTTTCAATCCCTGCATATTGAAAATCAGCCCTCTGTACTCAACGCCCGCTTTTCTGTGCAGTCTTGCAGCGATCTGATCTGTATCAGCCATCTGCGGTACTGCTTTAGGATTGACAAAAGATCCGATTTCAATAACTTTTATACCTGCTTCAGCTGCTGTTTCAATCAGTTCCAGCTTTTGTTCGATCGTCAGAAATACTTTTTCATTCTGCAGACCATCCCTCGGCCCAACTTCACAAATTTTAATAAAATCAGGTAAACTTTTCATCTTAAATCACTCTTTCTGCGTGCAGCTCTGCACATACCGACTGAGAAAATCCCAACAGCCCTTCATATATTGCATCATTATGCTCACCAAGCTGTGGCCCTACCCATTTAATTTCGCCTGGGGTTTCACTGAATACAGGTGTTATTCCCGGCATTTTTATTGTTCCCAATACTGGGTGAGACATCTCAACAATATCATTTCTTGCGGCATAATGCGGATCAGCAAAGATATCTTCGATACTGTAAACTAAATTTACAGGCACCCCAGCTTTATCTACAATCTCTTTCAGCTCAATATACTCTTTACTGCCTATCCAATCACTAACTATTTTATCCAGAGAATTGTCGTTGGTTACTCTTGCCCTCATCGTTTCATAGAGCGGATTTGTCATCAAGTCTTCTCTGTGCATTGCTCCAGCCAAATATTCCCAAGTTCTGTCAGTACTGCAGACCAAAACTACCCACTTACCGTCTTTAGTTTTATACGTACCTCCAGGACTGGAAGTCCCATTCAATTTTGGTTTTCTCTCCCTTATAATACCGTTCTTATCATAATCAGCGCACAATATTTCCATAAACCTAAAAATACCTTCATATAAGCTTACATCTATTTCCTGTCCTTTGCCATGAAGGGCATCCCGGTGATATAAAGCCATCATAGTACCCATAGCTGTATATAACCCTGCAATATAATCTGTAAGCGAAAAAGACGGGCTGACCGGAGGCCTGTCTGGGTATCCCGTAATATATGTCATTCCTGAAAAAGCAGTCGCCGGTGTTCCAAAACCAGGAATATTTTTGTAAGGACCTGTTTGACCATAACCTGTCACATGGCTGAGGATTATATCCTGTTTCCTTAATTTCATCGCCTCATAACCAATGCCCCACTTATCTAATGTCCCAGTTCTAAAATTTTCAATTACAACATCACTTTTTTCTACCAGCTGTAAAAATATTTCTTTACCCTTTTCCATACGCAGATCTAAAGTAATTGATTTTTTATTTCTGCCCATACAGGCAAAACGCATAGCCTGCCCTTCATGATATGGTCCCAGTCTGCGAAAAGGATCTCCTCCGTCCGGCATCTCCACCTTAATAACTTCAGCGCCAAAATCAGCCATCAATCCAGCGGCAAATGGTGCAGCTATTACTGTTGAAATATCTAAAACCCTGATACCTTCCAATAATTTCATACTAATACTCCTCTCATAAAGAAATACTGCGATACACAATTTCTCCACCGGTAATAGTCAGCTGCGGTACAAGCACTTCTCTGCCTATTCTTGTTTCCTTCTGTGTATCACTGAAGCAGATATATTTATCACAACGTTTTAAAATTGCCACATCCGCAAGAAATCCTTCCTGCAGTTGTCCGATTTCGCTTTCCATCCCCATAATCTTTGCCGGAATGCTGGTACAACGCGCAATAATTTCCGGCAGTGGCATTTTTAAGAACAAATACTTTGACATCAGATACGGCATTGAAAACACCGGATCTTTAAACAAAGTTTTTACTGTCAAATCAGTAGAGATGATATCCGGATAAAAGCCTTCAGCTATAGCTTTCTCCGCTACTTTAAATGACCAATGATTGCCTCCATTAGCCGCATCAATAATAACGCCGCGTTTTTGCGCCTCACGAACCGCTGGGAGCACTTTGCCATTATTATCCAAAATCGTATATCCTGTACCATGATAACAATGCGCCAAAACATCGTCAGGACGCAAAAGCTTAACAACTGTTTCCATTGCCTCAGGAGGATTTGTCACATGTACTGCCAGTCTGGTTCCCAGCTTTTCAGCAACATTAACTGCCTGTTTTAAAACATTGATCCCCAAATCGCCAACTATTTCTTTACTGATCCTTATTTTTAATCCCAGCAAAATATCATGGTGCTCTGTCAAAACATCCCTTAATCTTCCAACATCCCAACATGACGGCTCAACATTTTCATGATATTTCATCGTAGCAAGCCCTGCAGGGCAGAGATTCACAAAAGCTTTGATACGCATTTTAGAGCGTTGGATAACATCTTTTTTAAAGCATTCAAAATTTGCAATACCGGTACTACCTGCATCAACAGCAGTTGTAACACCTTGCGGTATAAAACTTAAATCAGGTTCTATTCCTATCTCTGTCCCGTCCGCAAAAACATGACTGTGGAAATCGATCAACCCGGGAACAACCAAATTTCCTGAAGCATCGATAACAATATCAGCGCCCGTAAAATTTTTAGCACTGGCTATTCTTCCGCTTTGGATATAAACATCACGCTGTTCCTGTGTTTTAAATATTGGATCTACAACAACACCATTTTTGATAAGAATATTTTTCTTCATCATTTTACCCTCCTTTAATTTACTGCTTAACAGCAAATAATTTTTTCGTTTCTCTGGCAATCATAAGTTCTTCATTAGTTAAGATCGTCCAAATAGCAACGTCAGAATCAAACTTGCTTAAATCCGCATCCTCTCCGCGCACTTCATTTTTCTTCAGATCCAGATGTGCTCCAACAACTTCCAGCCCACTGCATATTTTAGCGCGCATGTACGGTGAATTTTCACCAAGCCCAGCAGTAAAAACTATTGCATCCAGACCTCCCATTGCAACCACATAACTTCCGATGTATTTTCTTACCTGATAGGCAAAGACATCTATTGCCATCTGTGCTCTCTGGTCTCCTATCTTAGCTGCACTTTCCAGATCTCTAAAATCACTGGATAATCCTGACAATCCAAGTATCCCTGATTTATTGTTCAAATATCTATATACCTGCTTACCAGTCATATCCTCCTGTTCCATAATAAAGGGAATAATAGCCGGATCAATCTCTCCGGACCTTGTTCCCATAATCAAACCCTCCAAAGGAGTAAAGCCCATGCTGGTATCAATTGATCTCCCATCTTTAACAGCAGCAACACTGGCTCCATTTCCCAAATGGCAAGTAATTATTTTCATTTTCTTAAGGGCACGGCCTATTTTCTGCGCTAATGTGTCCGCAACATACTGATGAGAAATTCCATGAAATCCATACCGCCTGATACCATATTTTATATACAATTCATAAGGCAGCCCGTAAAGATAAGCTGTTTCCGGAATAGTCTGATGAAATGCTGTATCAAAAACTGCAACCTGCATAACACCAGGAAACAAATCCTGACAAATTTTTATTCCTTCCAGATTTACAGGATTATGCAAAGGAGCTATGGTTATGCAGGAACTGATTGTTTTCAGTACTTCGTCATTTATAACAACCGACTCTTTAAACCTTTCCCCGCCATGTACCACTCTATGTCCAATACATTCTATCTCTTCCAACGACGCAATAACCCCGTAATTTTCCTGTACGATACTTTCTAAAATCAACTGGATCCCAGTTTTATGATCAGGTATGGTCCTTTTGATTTCAATGACATATTCGTGCTTTCCAAGAAATTTTAAAAGGCTTCCATCCATTCCTATGCGTTCTACTTGCCCTTTAGCCAATAACATTTCGTTTTCCATTTCCAGCAGTTGAAATTTAATAGAGGAACTACCGCAGTTTATCACTAACACTTTCATAATATCAGCGCTCCAAATTGTATAATTTCCTTAAATTCATTATATTCTAAGCCTCATTAAATGAAAAATAGGCAATTTCTATATTGAATATAGAAATTGCCTATTACAAATTTTGATGTCACTATTCAGTTAAAATATTTCAAATATAACTATTCTTTCTTTTCGCCGCTTTCAGTTTCATAAGGCCAGCTGCTCATGCTTCCTTCCAGGCTTTGGACATTTTTATAACCTAAGGCCCGCAGCATAGTTTCAGCTTCATAACCACGCAGATTGATCTGACAGGAACAAACAAGTTTAGCGTCTTTATCAGCCAGCACATTCTCGGCTTCACTGCGCACCTTGCCCAAAGGTAAATTGATGATATTAGCACAGCCAGCGATACGGTTACTTTTATATTCTCCCGGAGTGCGCACATCTACCAAAGTATATTCACCGCTTTTACGCAATTCTTTAAAATCTTTCGGATTAATACTGCGCAGGCGTCCTTCTATTTTATTCATCAAAACATTGGCGGCTGTCGCAATATTATCTATTGGCCCGTTAAAAGGCGGCGCATATGCGAAATCAATATTGCTCAAATCTTCTAATGTCGCTCCGAAGCTCATGGCAGCAGCCAAAGCATCTACACGTTTATCAACGCCGCCGGTTCCTACAACCTGAGCCCCTATAACCTTCTGAGTCTTAATTTCCGCCAGCAGCTTCAGCACCAAACGCTGCGCTCCGGGCATATAACCTAATCTGTCAAATCCAGGTACGACCACAGACTCAAACTCAATCCCTGCGGCTTTGGCCGTTTTTTCGTTCAAACCCGTACTTCCGGCTTGCCAGTTCAATATCTGACAGATCCCTGTTCCTAAAACACCGGGATATTTTATCATGTCACCACAAATATTGTCCGCAATAACACGTCCATGTTTATTCGCAGTGGAACCCATTGGTGCAAATATTCTTTTCTTGCTGATAAGATTCATATTTTCTGCACAGTCACCGCCGGCATAAATATCAGGATCACTGGTCTGCAAATATTCATTAACAGCAATCGCCCCGCTTGTACCTAGCTCCAGTCCGGCTTCTTTTCCCACCTCTGTTTCCGGGCGTACCCCTACCGCCACAATAACCAACTGAGCCGGAATCGTACGTTTATCAGTCTTTACTGCTGTAACTCGTCCATTTTCGCCTTCAAAACCCAGCGTCTTTTCTTCCAGATATAACCTGATACCGGCTTTTTCTAATGGTTTCTTAACTAAATCAGCCATTTCCAGATCCAGCATCTGCGGCAGGATACGATCCTGCATCTCTACAATATTTACAGTCAGCCCCTGCTTATGAAAAGCCTCCGCCAGTTCCATGCCTATCAAGCCCGCCCCAACGATAACGACATCGGTGACTTTATAGGCTTCCATCTCTTCCTTAACCTTTAGTGTCTCCCAGGGGAACCAGAAATTATGTATCCCTCCCAGTTCAGCTCCAGGTAAAGACAGTTTTACAGGCGTAGCCCCAGTCCCTAACACTAATACGTCGTATGACATTTCCTGTATTGCCCCAGTTTCTTTATCCATTACGGTTACCGTTTTATTCGCGCGGTCTATTTTTTGAGCTTCATGCCCGGTAACAACATCAAAGCCTTTAACATTTTTAAAAAATTCCGCATCACGTGCAAACCCCTGCGGTGTATGAGTAAAACTGGAAAAATCCTTTACATCTCCGCCAATGTAATAAGGAAAACCGCAGGCTCCATAACTTACCTGCTGTCCACGTTCCACTACTGTGATTTCTGCGTCCTTATCTCTGCGGCGCAGGCGTGAAGCTGTTTTCATTCCAGCAGCAACACCGCCAATAATCACTACCTTTTTAGCCATTCTGATCGCTCCTTCCAATAAAAAAATTCCTTATATACTCATTATATACGTAAACAAGGCTGTGTTCAACGAACACAGCCTTGTTTTACAGAAATCTTTACTTTTTAAATACTTAGGAAACCTGCTCAATATCAATTACACCATTCTTCAGGACTACTCTTACAGTTTCACCGCTCTTGATCTCTCCGCTGACAATTTTTCTTCCCAGCAGATTTTCAACAGTATGTACGATCAAGCGTTTTAAAGGACGGGCACCAAAAGCGGGGTCAAACCCTGTATCCGCCAGATATGCCACAGCTTCATCACTGCATACCAGCGTCAGATCAAGCTGTTTTTCCAGTCTTTCACCAAGCTCTTTCAGAATCATTTTCACGATATCATTAATCTGCTCTTTTTCCAAAGCCTTAAAGACCACGATATCATCCACACGATTCAAAAATTCCGGTCTGAAAAACTGCATCAGCATACTCTGGATATCTTCTCTGGAAATTTGTCCCTGCTTTTTCATGATCTCGGCCGAACCAAGATTACTCGTCATAATAATCAACGTGTTTTTGAAATCAACATTGCGTCCCTGTCCGTCGGTCAACCGGCCATCATCCAGTACCTGCAGCAGTACATTAAACACATCAGCATGTGCTTTCTCGATTTCATCCAGTAAAATTACAGAATAAGGATGGCGACGCACTGCTTCAGTCAGCTGTCCGCCTTCATCATAGCCTACATAGCCTGGAGGTGCACCGATAAGACGGGAAACGGTATGTTTTTCCATATATTCACTCATATCGATACGAATCATATTGCGTTCGTCGTCAAACAATATCTCGGCTAAAGCCTTAGCCAGCTCTGTTTTGCCAACGCCGGTAGGACCAAGGAAAATAAATGAACCGATCGGACGATCAGGATCTTTTATGCCGGCACGGGCACGAACGACAGCTTCGCTGACAGCCTTAACCGCATCGTCCTGACCGACAACGCGCTGATGCAGGATATCTTCAACAATTTACGAGCTTTTCGCTTCCGCCGCCGCTAAGACGCGAAACAGGGATCCCTGTCCAAGTACTGACCACCTTAGCGATATCTTCTTCATCTACTTCTTCTTTCAGCAGCACATTCTCTTTATCATTTTTATTGTTTGCTTCGACTTCTGCAAGTTCCTTCTCCAAAGCCGGCAGCCGTCCATACTTAAGTTCTGCCAGTTTATTCAGATCATAGCTGCGCTCAGCGCCTTCCATTTCCTGTTTAACTGCATCGATCTCTTTTTTCACTTCGCGCACACGGGCAATAGAAGCTTTTTCGCCGTCCCAGCGTTTAACGAGCTCTTCATTTTCCTTTCTCAGCTCAGACAGCTCTTCTTCAATTTTCACCAGCCGTTCTTTAGACTGCTCATCCTGTTCTTTGCCAAGGGCCTGAGCCTCGATCTCTAGCTGCAGTATCCGCCGCTTACTTTCGTCAAGCGCTGCCGGAAGCGAATCGATCTCGGTCCTCAATCGTGCTGCCGCCTCATCGACCAGATCAATCGCCTTATCAGGCAAAAAACGATCGTTGATATAACGGTTACTCATTACAGCAGCCGCAACTAAAGCCGCATCCTTAATCCTTACACCGTGATGCACCTCATAACGTTCTTTCAATCCACGCAGAATCGAAATCGTATCCTCAACGCCTGGCTGTTTGACCATTACCGGTTGGAAACGACGCTCTAAAGCGCTGTCTTTTTCAATATACTTGCGGTACTCATTTAATGTAGTCGCGCCGATACAACGCAATTCACCGCGGGCCAGCATCGGTTTCAGTATGTTACCCGCATCCATGGCTCCTTCGGCTGCACCAGCACCAACCACGGTATGCAGCTCATCAATAAACATAATGATCTGTCCTGCAGAATCGGAAATAACCTTCAAAACCTTTTTCAAACGTTCTTCAAACTCTCCGCGATATTTAGCACCGGCAACCAAAGCTGCCAGGTCTAAAGCGTATAAAGTCTTGTTTTTCAGATTTTCAGGTACATCACCTGCTACGATACGTCTTGCCAAACCTTCAGCGATTGCCGTTTTACCAACGCCAGGCTCACCTATCAGCACCGGATTATTTTTCTTACGACGCGATAAAATTTCAATTACACGGCGAATTTCCTCATCACGGCCAATAACTGGATCCAACTTGCCTTCCATCGCTTTAGCAGTAAGATCCTGTCCATATTTTTCAAGTGTCTGTTTGCTTTCTTCATCAGCTTGCCCATTAGTATAAGCCATATACAAGCCCTCAACCTTTTTCTTATCAATACCATACTTTTTAAGCAGAGAAACAGTCTCGCTGTCACCGTCACCGGCTAAAGCTGCAACCAAATTGCCAACATTCACTTCACCTTGACCGGCGGCCTGCGCTGCCAGCCCTAATACTCTGGCTAAAGCTGTGCTCATCACCAGCTGACGATCCTGTCCCTTTACAGAAGGAATGCGCTGCATCAACGCTTTAGCCTCCTGTGCAAAGTTTCTTTCATCTGCCTTGACATTAGCGAGTAAAAATCTGAAAAAACCTTCACTGCTGCTTAAGGCCACTAAAATATGCGCACATGACAGCTCCTGCTGATAATTCATTACAGCCTGCTGCTGCGCTGCTTCCAAAATACTTTTTACTTCTTCACTGTAGCGTTCCTGCATATCGCTACACCTCCTGACTATAATCTAATTTAGAATTTATTAACTTATTTTTACAGAAAATTTTTATCGTCACGCAGGGAAACTAAACTCTGCGGCGAATAAACCAATTAAGTAAGCTGCTTTTGCATAGTAAACGAGATAATATCTCTCTACGCCAATGGGCTTCTGCACTTGTTGCTGACCTGTATCATTCAATATCAACCAGCAAATCATCAAAGTAATATAATATGGAGGCAAGTATGAATACATCCATGATCGTTTACAGATTGTTTGACGTCGCCGACGAAATCAACCTGGACCTTGTACAGGCCCTGTGGACCAGCCGCAATAAAATAGCTTCACGTCTGCGTCTGGACAGGATCTCGACAAAATCCATTACCTTTAAAGACCCGCCTGTTTTGGTAGAACTTGGTTCACACGAAATGGAACTTGGCGGCAAAACCTATCTGGCTGAAATCAAGGCCCGTATTTTTGATTTGGGAGTTATCAGCCTGATTATCAGAATCCCATTTGAAGACGATGTAACTTACGACGAATATCTCGATATGGCTATCGTCAGCGAAAATATGCCGGAAGACGAGATCCATCATTATCTGGACGCCGTTCTGGAAACGATTCGTCCCGCCTGCTCAAACGAGCGTGTTTCGGATTTCGACGAAGACTTTGTTGTTTATTACTTCAAAGAGAATATCCCTGACTGGGATCTGGTCCCGCTGCTACTTAAAGATAGAACCCCTGTCAGTGAACAAACTCGCAGGGAAACACTGGAAAATCGCTTCTCCTATGCCGAAGACATTACTTATCTGGCCTGGGATTCAGCCGTAGTTTACGACCAAAGTGGAAGCCTTGACGTTCCTGATCTGCTTGAATTTGCCAATGCACAGTTTTTAGAGCTGCGCTATTATGATAACGCTCTCAACAATGCCATTGATAAAACCTATGATGAACTTGAAGAAGCCAATATGACCAGTAAAGCAACGCGGCTCGAAAGCTATCGCCAGATCCGCGGTAACCTGATGGAACTGATGGCCGATGTCAGCAGTCTCACCAGCAATATCAACAATGCCCTGCAGGTAACAGAAGATATTTTCTATGCACGTATCTACACTCGATATCTGTCATTGCTGCGCGCTTCTGTCTGGAAAGACAATATTGAAAATAAAATCCACGTTATCCAGCGCAGTTATACACTGCTCAATGAAGAAGTATCCATGTACCGCTTCGAACTACTGGGACTGTTTGCCATGGGCCTTTTAGGTTTGATTCTTTTAACTAATCTTTATATAGCTTTTAAGTAAGATAATTCGCAAGGAAGCTGGCATCGCCGGCTTCCTTAATTTTTATTATAAACGCCAAAAGTCAAAAAGTCAAATATTTTTATTATTATTTTAATTCATCAAAATCTTGACAAACATATATGCAAGAGTACAATAATAGTTATTCTATACAAATTGAGGGGAAAATTTATGACAGCTGGTTCTATTTTACGTGGTATCGCTATTCTGCTGGCTCTGCAATGGGTCAGTGTTTTATTTTTGCAGGCCCTGCACATTGCTTTTCCACCGGCACTGCTTGGTATGATCCTGTTGGCTGTTTTGCTTTTGACAGGTGTCATCCGTGAGGAAAGCGTCGAAGACGCCTGTACTATCCTGATCGAAAAGATGGGCATGCTGTTTTTACCAGCCGGTATCAGTATGCTGCTTTATCTCGATATTATTAAAGCTGAAAGCATCGCAATTTTCATCACAATCATCGTCAGCAGTCTGATTATTCTTATTACTACTACAGCTTTTGTCGAGCTGGTTTCCAAACACAGCAAAGGAGGAAAACATTGATGTTCTTTCCCGAAGCCTTATTAAATTCACCCATGTTCGGCATTGGACTGACCATTATCGTTTACGTCTTCTGCGAACTGATCGTCAATCGTTTTGAGCTTAACATTATTCCACCTTTCGTACTGGCCTGCCCTATTATTATGGGCATCATTTATTTTCAGTCACCTCATATAACTTATGAACAATACGCTGCCGGAGCAAACTTCATAAACTTCCTTTTAGGACCGGCTACAGTAGCTTTGGCACTCCCTTTATACCGTAACCGTCAGACCCTTAAAAACAATCTTGCCGTCATCGTCAGCGGAGTTGTTGTCGCTACAGTCATCGGCATTGTTTCCATCTTCGTCTGCGGCAAGCTGTTTGGCGCCAGCGAACAGGTTCTGCTTTCTCTGATTCCCAAATCAGTAACAACGCCTATTGCCATGGATATTTCCAGTGTCATTGGCGGTATCCCATCCTTAACCGCTGCCTGTGTTATTTTTACAGGTATGTTTGGTTCTACCTTCAATCATAAAATTTTATCCTGGCTGGGCTTTAAAAATGATATCGCTATCGGTCTGGCTTTTGCTGCCTCAAGTCCCAGTCTCGGAACCAGTGCCTGCGTCAATAAAAGCGCATTGCAACTCGCCATCGGCGGTGTAGCAATTGGTCTTACCGGTATTGCTACTTCTATTTTAGCGCCACTTCTACTGCCATTGCTGACTAATTTGTTTTGAATAAAGCTTTAAATATTTAAGAAATAAAAGAGCCTGTTCTAAAAAGAACAGGCTCTTTTATCATTTTCCTGACAGACTCATTAATTGCCCACAAAAAAACGGAAGCACCGACATGTGCTTCCGTTCTAAAAAGGAGAGATTTATGTACTATTCTTCCGCAGCTGTCCCAATTAACCGGGGAAGAAAGGCCATACCATTGGGATAACTATAATGGAAACGATAAAACAGAGTACTACCAGAGGCACACCGACTTTTACATAGTCCATAAACTTATAACCGCCAGGTCCAAGCACTAAAGTACATGGCGGAGTTCCGACCGGAGTTGCGAATGCACAGGAAGCAGCTACGCCGATCGCCATTAGTACCGCTTTCGGAGAAGCACCCAGCTGCTGAGAAATCGCTACGCCTACCGGAGCCAGCAAGGCGCAGGCTGCTGTATTAGACATAAACTGCGTCAAAGTGCAGGAGATAATAAATAGTACCGAGGTCATAATGATCGGGGTAGGAGATCCACCCATCAGGCTTACTGCCCATTCAGCGATCAATTTGCCGGCACCTGTTTTATCCATAGCAGCCGAAACAGGCATCATACCTGCGAACAGGAAAATAGTTACCCAGTCAATAGCTGAATAAGCCTGCTTTTCAGTCAAACAGCCAGTTAATACACAAACCAGTGCACCAACAATAGCGGTCATTTCCAAAGAAATAGCTTTAAGGTCAAGTGCCATAACAATAATGCACACTGCTAAAATCAAACCAGAAACAATTTGTTTTTTACTGTCAGTCACAGTAGCCTCAATTTCCTGTTCAATTTCCTGGTCAGCGTCCAATTCTGCTTTCGGAAGCAAATACTTACCGATAAACATCATGTAAGCGATAACCACAAAGGTCAAAGGAATACCTATCCAGGCAAACTCGAAGAAAGAAAAGGATTCATATCCAAAGGAAGTAAGAACACCGGATACAATAATATTAGGCGGTGTGCCAACCATCGTAATAACACCGCCGATGCCGGCCGCATAAGCTAAAGGCATCAGCTGGCGGGAAGCAGGAATCTTAGCTGCAGCACAAATACCCAAAACAACGGGCATCAGACATGCTGCTGTGCCAGTGTTAGATAAACAGGAGGACAATGCTGCACTGACAACCATAATACCAAACATTAAACTGCTTTCTTTAGTTCCGGAAATTTTAACAATACCTATACCAATTTTTTGTGCCAGGCCGGTATGAAACAACGCCGCACCCACAACGAACATACCTGCAAAAAGCACTACCGTTGAATCCGAAAGGCCTGAAAAAACCTGTTGAGCCGGAATAAATCCCAAAAGCCTA
>ERZ791622.390-NODE-390-length-19706-cov-2.13287_pt1 | contig 19706 bp, 9 predicted proteins | sample MGYA00510269_ERZ791622 | MGnify/ENA primary metagenome ERZ791622 (study PRJEB30046, sample SAMN00715191) | human gut metagenome | study: EMG produced TPA metagenomics assembly of the A metagenome-wide association study of gut microbiota in type 2... | reverse complement strand
TAGAGGCATTTGTGATGACGTATCCTTTGTCTTCCCAACCTCCATTATTGGCAGGGTCGGTGTTTTCCATCATGCCGATAAAGGCACGTTCGCCCCAAGTGTTCTCACCGTTGAGCAAGCCCGGGCATACGATGGAATAGTACATGCGGTAAAGCCCGTTTCTGACTTTCCGGACACAAGGTGCCCAATAACCAAAGGTATTTATGGCAGGCTGAACTTCATTCAACCCCATGGCTTTGCGTATTTCGTTCAATTTAGGAATCACCCAGCCGGGTAGTGAGTTCATGGTACCTCCCATGTATTCCCAATTCACGAGGTCTTTGGATCGACGGCAGTGAAAATGTCCGCCGTATTCATGCGCATTGCCATACGAGGCATCCGTCTGATACATATAATAATAACCGTCTTCAACTAGTACTATACTGGGGTCATGTACATTGGCTAAATTCCATTGGCTTCTGTTGCTCCAGTCTGCAATGCTGGTATAATCATCAGGATAGGAAGGAGCTATGTATTTATCCAATTCGGAAGTAATGCTGCGGGCTGCTGTTGTGAATGAAATTTCTGTTGAATAGACTGGATTTCCATTGGCTACAGTAGCAAAAGCCTTGGCATAGTATTTAGTTTCAGGCTCAAGTTCCGTTATGGTCAGGTTGAGTGACAGACCTGCGCTGCTCATTTCAACAGTCCGGTTGGAAATGGTCGGATTAGACTGGGTATCATAACAAATACCTTTCTTTAAGATAGCGGATGGGGTATTTGTTGTGATAGTCGCAATTATAGTTGCTCTATCTTCCGTAACATTTGACACAGATGGTGCCGAAATGGAAATAGTTGTCTCGTCTATGTCAGGCTCATTGCTTTCGCTGCTGCACGCTCCTGATAAAACTGAATAACTGAAGAGTAATAGGGTCCACTTGAAGAACTTCATAAGTAAATTGTTATTGGTAAATTAGTACTATAGAGAAACAAATTACGAGTTACAATTATAAAAGCATTGCTTTTATAATTGTAACTCGTAATTAATATAGTTTTATTCAGTAGGTGTCTCTTCAGAAGGTGTTTCCGGTTCTGTTACTCCTACAGTCATTTCCACTTCAGGCGAATAAACTACTCCATTAGGGTAAAGAGTAGCAAAAGCCCGTACATAATATACAGATTTGTCTGCCAACTCAGTCAGAGTTGCTTCCATCTTTCCATTCTCAGGAAGAGTTTTCACTGTGGCACTGTAGATGGTAGGATTCTTGGAGGTATCATAGCAGAAACCATAGGCCATTACTCTGATAGTGCCTTCATCCAAATCTTTTTGACTGACCATTACATCAGAAGTTGCTATGGCAGTAGGGGCTGCAATCTCGGTCAGTACGGGAGTACCGAGTGAGAGTTCACCGTAATCGTTATCATCGTCGTCACAAGCGGTAAAACCGATTAGCAGTGAGCAACTCACCACTAGTATACTTAACCATTTATTAAGTTTCATATTTTCGGAGTTTTAATGAGTTTATTTTTTTATTGCATTTCCCAGCCGGGATTTTGTCCTAAGTTAGGCAATCTCTTGATTTCGGCATCCGGTATGGGGAAGTAGTAGTTTTTCGGACTGTTGAAAGCACGTGATTGGTGCATTTCCGCCGGACCGTAATTGAACACCGTACTTTGCCCCGGAGTTACAGCTACACCGTAAAGGTTATAAACCTGCTGGTAGTAGGGCAGATTCTTTTCGCTGGCGGCACTTTTGCTTTCGAATAACTTCCAGCGGCGCTCGTCGAAGAAACGATGGTCCTCGAAGCAAAGTTCGATGCGGCGTTCGTTGCGGATACGTTCGCGAAGCTGCGACTGGTTCATTCCACTGTAGGGTGGCATGCCTACACGGGCACGCACTTCGTTCACATATTGATAAGCATTGTCCGGACCTTCAGCTTCGTTGATGGCTTCGGCAGCATTCAGCAATACTTCGGCATAGCGGAAGATAGGACAGGCGTGTGTATAAGTAGTCGGACTCTTGAACGACATATTATTCAGGAACTTCTTAGTATAGTATCCGGTGAGTGTTCCACCGTGCAGTTCATGATAATCTTTGCCGGAACCATAAGTAACATCTACTTCACGTTCTTCATCTTGTTTTGCATCTCCCCAGATAGAACCGTGGTGCAGAATGGTTTGCTCCAAACGTGGGTCACGGTTGGCGTACGGATTCTGCGGATCGTAAGACGGATCTTTATCTATAGGAAGACCATTTTTAGTTTCATAGCTATCCACCAAGTTCTGTGTCGGATTGGTACGTCCGGTTGAGTTTACACTACCACTGAATCCGCAGGGAGCCAGGAACAGTTCAATTTCACGGGTTTGCCATTCTGAACGGCTCAAGATATACTCGTTGTTCAGGTGAGGCGTGGAAACGAAACATTCATAATAGTTCTTGTCCGTATCATTATCTGCCGTAGTATACAGTCTGTACGGATTGCTCTGGGTTCTGTTTTTCGTGATGAAGTCTGTTGCAGCCGTTGCAGCTTCCCTCCATAGGGAAGCGTCATTGTTAGGATTGTGCAAAGGTGATGCTCTGTACAACAATGCTCTTGCTTTCAATGCATACGCTGCAGCACCGTTCACACGTTGCCAGTTCAGCTCTTCCTGTGCATACCGGAAAGGCAACACGTCTTTTATCTTATCACATTCGTCAGCAATCCATTTCAGTGCATCGGCGCAATTGGTGCGTGCCATGTTCATTTGTTCCGGATTGGTGTATTCGAAAATGATGGGCTCGCCGTTCTCATCTTCACCTACGATGGGGATATCGCCGAACCAACTGGCCTGGTCGAAGTGGAAGATGGCACGGAGCAGTCGGGCTTCAGCCATGTAACGGTCGTACAAACGGTTGTCGTCACCCTCCATTTCAGTATTCTTCACAACGCTTTCGCGGGCATACTTCAGAAAGTTGTTGGCGGCACGGATGCCTTTGAAGTTCTTTGGCCAGAAATCTTCTGCAAACGAATGTTTGGTTGCGGAATAAGCGTCTGTCAATACACTGTGATAGTAATGTACACTCCAGAAAGAGAGTGCATTATCCGTCATACAGTCGCGTGATGCACCACGGAACTGGCCATCTGTATAACCTACGAACGCATCCGGTAGGTAGGTATATATATTTGCCAGATAGCCGCGGGTATTCTCAAATTTCTGGAACACCTGTTCCGCATCCAAGGTCAAGTCTACCTCTTTGTCTAAGAAGTCGCTGCAAGAGGTGAAATTTACAGCCAGCAGTGCGGCTGCCATATATTTGAATATCTTTTTCATATTTCTCTGTTTTTCATATTAGAAACCAATGTTTATACCGAATGTAAATGTCCGGGTTTTTGGATACCACCATACGTAGCTCATCGGTTTTTCCGGGTCACAACCATCGGGTACGCTGCTCCATGTGCAGAGGTTATATCCGCTGAAGTAGAGACGGCACTTGGTCAGGTTGGCCTTTGCAATCAACCGTTTGGGTAATGAATAACCTACTTCGACGTTGCGGAGTGACAAGAAGTTGCCGTTTACAATCCAAATGTCATTCTGATAAGTTCCCGTATCGCGGTCACTGTCGATGGCATTATAACTACCGTAAGTAGGACGAGGATAGGTTGCATTCACGTTGCGCGGATCAAGCGGATCGTCTGTATAGTAACCCCATGTTTTTACCACTTCGTGGGTACCTTGATTACCCCATCCTGACCAGGCAACAGCCGGAGACAAGAATACATCACGGTTCAGATAAGCGGTGAATACGGCACGGGCATCGAAACCTTTCCATTCGAAACCGAAGTTAAGGGTCGGAATCAACTCGGGGATAATGGTGTATGTATCCGGTATCATGTCGTTAGAGTCAATCTGGCGGTCGCCATTTAAATCTTTGAATACGGCTGTACCGAGTTTCTGTGCACCATTGGAGGCTGCATTATACGGATATTTTTCCGGATGGTCAATAGCATCCTGCTGGCTGGTTGCAATCAGGTTGGCGTCGCTGGCCCATTGAATGAATTTGTAACGGTTCCAACCGCCGACACCGTTGTTGAATGAACTTTCGTACAAACCGGCTACAGAAGTGTAGTCATAGATACGATTGCCTGTTTTACGTTGCCATTCCACGTTAGGTTCTGTTTCGTCCATTTCAGTAATCTTATTCGTATTGTAGGTTAACATACCTTCAATATAGTAGTTGAAATCACCAATATGATGACGATGTCCGAGTGTAACTTCAAAACCTTTCGTTTCAGCTTTTCCGTATGAGTCTTTTGCTACGGAGATTCCTAAAAGAGAAGGTACACTGGTGCGAGTAACCAGAATGTTAGAACGCCATTCTTGGAAAGCATCTACCGAACCATAGATCTTTTTATTCCAGAAGTCGAAGTCCAACCCGATATTCAGCATGTCCGAGATTTCCCATTTGTTATTGGCGTTACCAGCCATTGTTTCCGCAAATCCGTTGATGTAAGAACCGGAATATCCAAAACCGTAACCGGTAGCGGAACCATACGTATTTTGATAAGCGTAACGACCTCCACCTGTGGTGGATTGTCCGGCACGACCGTAAGAAGCGCGAAGTTTCAAGAGGTTGATATTTTTATTTTTCAGCCAAGGCTCTTCGGAAGCTACCCAACCTGCGGATGCACCGTAGAAAGTTCCCCAACGTTGGTCTTCCCTGAAATTATCACAACCCATGCGTGAGATGTTTCCAGAGAAGATATAACGGTTGGCGTAGTCGTAAGTTACTTGTCCGTTGTATGAAAGATAACGGTTGGAAGATGCATATCCGTTCGATTGGTTACGGTAAGCGCGAGCGAATGCGCGGGCTTCAACGGTGTGTTGACCGAATTTGTTGCTGTAACCTAAACCTCCCATTAGGTTCAGATTGTAGTAGAACTCACGCTGGTTAGGAGTCGGATCACTCAATGCGGAATACGTAGTGTACTGCGTATATTTGAATTGTGACGGATCGGTTACGTCCATATTCATATAATCATAGTTATATGAATTAACACTGTTCCTTTGAGTGGATTCGAACGTTTCATAGGAATCAAAACTAATGGTTGCATTCACTTTCAGACCTTTCAATATGGGGCTTAAGTCACCGTTGACGTTCAGTGTAGAATACAAATTACGACGACGGTTCTTTTCCTGACCCGAAGCGGCGAGGTAGCGACCTGCATTGTTAGCGGTACTGGAGGCGTAGATCTGACCATTCGGTGTGTATACCGGTTCCATAGGGTTGGCTTCAACTACTCCGAATGTAGCCAGATTGAATACACTTTCTGTGGGTTGTGTAATGTTGTCGATACGTCCACCTAAGTCAAGAGATACGTTGAGGTGCTTGGTTACATCAATGTCGATGTTCGAACGTAAGTTCCAGCGGTTCAGCGTATGGCCGGTATTATAATTCTTATTATAATTAGTCCACTTGTCATTCCACATGCCTTCCTGACGGAGGTAAGAGAATGAAACATAATAGCGGGCACGTTCGTTACCACCACTGATTTGCAGGTTAGTCTTGTACATAGGAGCTGTTTCGCGATAAAGTTCGTCGGCCCAACTGGTATTGAAGTATCTGTATTGGTCGATACCTTCCAGTGTTTCTCCGTTGCATACGCGGCGGTACATTTCAATCTGTTCGTCGGTGTACATGGGATCCTGACCATCCAAATATTTCACCCGGTTGCGTGTCAGAGCCATGTTATAGGAATTCTGGTTTTCCATCTTGTTGCTCAACATTTGGAAACCTACCTCTTGCGTGAAGTCGATATTCGTCTTTCCGGCACTACCGCGTTTGGTAGTTACCAAGATTGCACCATTGGCACCACGCATGCCGTAAATAGCAGTAGCAGCAGCATCTTTCAGGATGGTGATGTTCTCAATAGGGAACGCATCGAGGAAAGAAAGGTCACGTTCCATATTATCCACTATAACCAGCGGAGCACGTGCGCCGGTGTTCATGGTACGGATACCACGGATATACATGGCTGTTTCCGTCCATCCCGGTTCACTGGACCATTCGTAAGTTTCCATACCGGTAACGGTAGAGGTGAATGCATTCTGAAGCACTGTGATAGGATGCTTTTGCAATTCTTCACCGGTTACTACAGAGGTTGATTCGGTAACCAGCTTTTTGGCTTTACGTCCAAATGCAATAGGAGTAGTGTGGAGGTATTCGTCAAGGTCTGATTCCAGTTCAATCTTGAAACCTTCATTAAAGTCTACCGCTACTTGTGCATTCTTATATCCCACGCTGCTGATGCATATTTCATCCGACGCTCTTACATTCTTCAAACTGAAGTACCCGTTCTCGTCGGAGAGGACGATGCGGCTTTCTTCGGCTACATTCACCACGGCTCCGGCAATAGGATTGCCTTCCGTGTCCACAATACGGCCTTTCAACGTCTGTGTGTTCTGTGCCCAGACAGCGCCGGTGGCAAGGAGTAAAGTTACCAGCAGCAAGGCTTTGCCTGCTCCGGTTATTTTCTTTATGATATGATTCAAATTATACATATTCTATATTTGATTTAAGGATTACCATTCCGGATTGTTTTCAATTCCTGTTTTCCAGTATTCACCTTCAGGGATAGGATAGAGGTACATCTTCTTTTGGAACACGCGTTCTTGGGCCACTTTGCGGGTGATGGTTCCATTGGCAGCTACATCGATGCCGATGATATTGCGTCCCAATGCCTCTTCTGCTACATTCCAGCGGCGTACGTCCCATGCGCGATGTTCTTCGAATGCCAATTCTACCGTGCGTTCTTTGCGGATGAAGTTGCGCATTTTCTCTTTGGTGTTCAGATCTGCACGGTTGGCAACATTACCGGTGATGCCTGCGCGATGACGAATTAGGTCGAGTTGGTCGTATACTTCCTTACAAGGACCTTGTACTTCATTCAGCGCTTCGGCATAATTCAGTAGAATTTCCGCATAACGGATAATTGTCCAGAGGCGACGTGAATTACCGCTATGGTTTGCACTCAGGATGGTTTCCGGCATGTATTTGCGTACATAATAGCCGGTCGGGGTAGCGTTAGCATTTCCTACAGGATTATCACGTTGTCCTTTGACAACATTGATTACTCCATTTCCCCAGGATACACCATTATAAAGAATGGAAGCTGCCAGACGTCCGTCACGATTGGCCCACATATTGGCATCGCTGTAACCACTTGCGGCGTTGACGCTCGGATTAACCCCGTTATAAACCGGAGCGCCGGTTTCGTCGTACTCCTGAAAAGGAGAATTACCGTCAATCATGTCATACATGTCTATTAGGTTTTGGGACGGGCAGAGACCGCCATTACCTCCTTCACCTACCGGGACATCATAGCGAATGTTATTCCATGAGATGGTTCCATCGTTACGATAGAAGATCATTTCTTTGTTGCTTTCTTCGTATGGAGTCAACAACCAGGCATTGGTTAATGCTGTCTTTGAGTCCGTACCTTGCATCAACGAGTAGTTACCGCCGTAGGTTTCGATGAAACCTTTTGCTGCATCGGCTGCCTGTTGCCACGTGATGCTTGATTCGTTACTGTAGCGCGGGCTTGCCATATACAGCATAATACGGCTATAAAGCGCGCGAGCCATAGGTTGTCCGATACGTCCTGCAACATCTTTGTCTGAAGCATCTTCATAAACCATTAGACCTTTTTCACATTCGCTCAGTTCTTTTAGAATAAAGTCAACAACATATTCCTTTATACTTGGACGGCTTGTATAATTACTCAATAAATCACCATTAGGGTCGAGTACTTCTGTTACTATAGGAATAGGACCGTAACGTAGGAAGAGTTCCCAATAGAACCAAGCACGCAAGAAACGCGCTTCAGAGATGATATAAGTTTTGTGTTTGATATACTCATCTTCTTTCAGGTCTATACTTTTGGGGACGCTTTCTATGCGTGTAAGTATCATGTTGCATTTGCGAATACCACGGTAATAATGTTCCCAAGTACCGCTTAGTTCGGATGCTCCGCCGTTGCCGTAATAATTACCTATATTGAATGTTGTACGCACACCACCGGTCGCGTAACTGGTTTCTGCCAGGTCTGTAGCAGCATCCAGCCATGAATTATTGATGCGGCAAGCACCGTGGCGCAGAAAGTTGTAGGTATCGTAATGGAACTGTAACATTAGGTTCCAGTCGCTGAATACTTCTTCGCCCGTCAACTCATTACTGGGCTGCTTGTCGAGGAAGTCTCCAAACATATCTTCGCAGGAAGTAAGTGTGGCAGAGGCGATGCTCAGGGCAAATATGCCATATAATAATGTCTTCTTCATTTTATCAGAATTTAATGTTTACACCAAAGTTCACAGTCTTCATAATCGGATAGCGGTTGGAACCGTTACTTTCCGGGTCACACAGATCATCCAAATGATCCCAAGTGATGAGGTTGTTACCGTTTACATAGAGGCGGCAGTCACTCATGCCTACTTTTTCTATCCATTTGGTAGGCAATGTATAGCTCAACTCAATGTTCTTTAGACGCATGAAAGCACCGTTCTTCAGGAAGAAGGAGTTTTGGCGTTGGTTGTGGTCACCGTAACTATCGTAGTGCAGCAATGGATATTTGGCACTTGCCAAATTCTCGGATTCCGATTTAGTAGGATTCCAACGATCCAGATGGTGTTCTTTCACTTTACCGCCACTGACGAAGGCATACATAGCTTCTGCATCATAATAACGACTTACGTGATCAACACCTTGGAACATCACACTGAAACCAATGCCTTTGTAATTGCATCCCAAGGTAAGTGCATACGTATTTTCAGGTACATCGCTATAACCAATGAATGTTTCGTCTCGTTCGTCAATAAAACCATCATTATTCATATCGCGATATTTCAAATCGCCTACCTGTACATTACCAAAGGTTGATGTCGGGAAATTAGGATCAGCCACGTCGGCAGCAGTTACGAAGCCGTCGCATACCAGTCCGTAGTACTGACCGATAGGATGACCTTCGCGCTTGCGATAGTCTGTTTTTAGTGCTGGCTCATCCATATTCTTAATTTCATTCTTGGCATGAGAGAAAGTCAGACCAACGTTGTATTGAAACTCCTTTCCGATATGATTATTGTGCTTTAACTCAATCTCGAAACCGCTGTTTACGGTTTCACCCAAGTTACCGGCAGCCATTGTTACGCCTACCCATTCAGGACGTGTCAGGTAGTTGGTTAGGATGTCGTTACGCTTTTCATGGAAAAGATCGATATTACCATTCAGTAATCCGTTCCATAATCCGAACTCTAAACCGACATTGTACTTGTGAGCACGTTCCCAAGTAACGCCATAGTTAGGGTATTGTGTTTCGTAGATGCCGGACTTGCCACTGGTGCCGAACATATAGTCATTGCTGATCTGGCTCCATTTCTCTTCATAGAGGAAGCGTTGTGCCACTCCGCCTACGGTATATACATCGTTACCTACCTGACCGTAAGAAGCACGCAACTTCAGGTTGTTCAACCACTCCTTAGTGTTCTCCATGAAAGATTCATTACTGATGCGCCAACCTAAAGAGAAAGCGGGGAAGAAACCAAAACGTTTGCCTTTCATGAAGTTTTCCGAACCGTTGTAACCGAAGTTAACCTCTGCCAGATAACGATCGTCGTAGCCATAAGTGGCACGACCTACCAGACCTTGATAACGCTTCCATTTTGATTGTAGAGCACCATAGCTGTTACATCATGTCTGCCGAATTTGCGGGCATAGTTGATTTGCGCTTCCATGTAAAGCTTATAGATTGTGTAAGAATCTTTGCTACCTGCTAATTCACCATCAGCATCGAAGCGATTGTAAGCATCGATATTTCCGAAATCATCGCGGTTGTTCAGCTCGTAAGTGGCGAAAGTGGCCTGGTAAAGGGTTTTGTCGTAGGAGTTATAGTCGAATGAAGCCATACCCTTTACGCTTAATCCTTCAGTCAGCCAGTCCATCTTGTAATCAAGGATAAAGTTGGTTTCATTGATGGTATTTGTAGCTTTGTAATATCCGCCTTTGGTCAGGGATGCTACGATATTTTTCTGATACTGTGAGCTACCACCATAGATAGTTTCCTGTTTTTCACCGTTTTGTACTACTGTAGATACAGGGAAAAGCCATCCGGGGGTGTGGTTCATTTCATAGAATATCTGGCTATAATCAGATCTTTCAGTCGTATTGGAACCTTTACGTTCTTCAAAACGAGTACCGAAGTTGACAGAGAAAGTCAAATCTTTCGTCAGGAACAAGTCCATATTAGCGCGGAATGCATAACGACGGAAGCTTGGGCTTGAAGAATTGCCATATTTGTCATTACTCAAATTCTTAATCAACCCTTTTTGGTCGTATAGTTCACCGGAAGCATAATAGCGCATACGTTTTGTACCGCCACGTACACTGACGTTATAACGTTGTGCGGGAGAAGAACTCTTCAATACCTCATCATACCAGTCTACATTGGGATATAGCATTGCCTCTAAGCCGCTCAATTCGCCGGCAACCGATCTGCGATACATTTCCAGGTCGTTGGCAGAGAACTGTGAAGGAAGTCCGTCGTTGGCGAGGGCTTCTTCCAGCAGGTTGACAGACTGGTAAGAGTTCAGGTAAGTATCCGTGCGCGTTGGACTTTGTATCTGCCAGTTGGCGGTCAGGCTTACTTCCGGTTTCTGTTCTCTACCACGTTTGGTCGTAATCAACATAACGCCGTTTGCGCCACGTACACCATAAACGGCTGTTGCCGAAGCATCTTTCAATACTGAAATCGTCTCAATATCGTCCGGGGCTATCTGTGAGAATTCGCGTTCCACGCCATCTACCAATACAAGTGGTTGGGCATCACCGGCAAATGTAGCACGACCACGGATATAGATTTGTGTATCATCCGAACCGGGAGCACCGGAAGTCTGTGATGTGATGACACCTGATATCTTACCGGCAATGGCTTGGGATACGTTGGCGGCAGGAGATTGGAGCAACTCCTTGGAAGATACTTGCGAGATAGCTCCCACAACACTTTCCTTTTTCTGTGCACCATAACCCACTACCACAACTTCTTCCAGCATTTCTGAGTCTTCTTTCAGTGTCACGACAAAAGAAGTCTTGCCTACTGTGTTGATTTCTTGCGTCTGATAACCGACGAAAGAGATTTGCAACACGGCTTTGTCGCCTACTGTTAATTTGAAGTTTCCGTCAAAATCTGTTATAGTACCATTGGTAGTACCTTTTTCAACTACGCTGGCACCTATGACAGTTTCTCCGGTGACGTCTTTTACGACACCTGTAACTTGCTTTGACTGGGCGAACAACATTTGTCCTGCCAGTAGGAAGACGAATGCCAGCAGCATACCCGCCAAACGTGGGGCTGTTGATATTGTGATTGTTTTATTGTCCATAATATATTCTTGTTTATAGAGGTTATTACTTGAATAACGGAGTGTACAGATAGCAATTTGAATTATCCATCTTGAGATGAGCTCCATCCACAATAAGGAATGCCCGTACTGTCTGGTTTCCATCACCGCAGTCTGTCACAAAAGCTTCTTTATACACATTGCCATTTTTGCTGGTAGCTACCGCAATGGCTGTTACCGTAGTACCATTACGCTGGATGTCGATGACTACTGTGGCTCCTTCCATGTCGGCACGGAAAGCATCCCAGTCACCGTAACCCTCGCTGGTCCATGTACCCGAGGCATAACTGTCACCCCATCCGTAAAGATCGGAACGGATGACGAAGTATTCGGCATAACCATTGCCATTCCGCTCGGCATCGGTACAGAGGCAGAGATTCCAGTTGTTCCAGTTGCCGGTGCCATTGGTATGGTTCTCGAATTCGAGATGCAGATTCTGTCCGACGGGGATCTGGAAATAGTCTGAGAATTCTGTCCACCAGGCAGCCGAACAGTCTTCGGCACCAATAGTAGTCTTTGTCAGTGGCACTGTGGTCAACGCTGCGGTTTCTTCAGTGTCGAATACTATGTGTGACCCATCCATTATAAAGAAGCCGCGAACTACTTGTGTACCGTCACCGCAAGTGGTGGTAAAAGTTTCTTTGTATACGTTGCCGTTGATGGCTTTGGCTATTGCCTCTACAATTGCCGTTGCTCCGTTGCGTTGGACAGTCACAGTCACTTCTGCACCTTCCATGTCAGCACGGAATGCATCCCAGTCACCGTAGCCCTCATTAGTCCATGTACCTGAGGCATAACTGTCGCCCCATCCGTAAAGGTCGGAGCGGATAACAAAGTATTCGGCATAACCATTGCCATCCCGCTCGGCATCGGTACAGAGACAGAAGCACCAGTTGTTCCAGTTGCCAGCACCGCTGGTGTAGTTGGTGAATTTGAATTTCATGTTACCGTCGGCGGGCATCCTGAAATAATTGGAGAATACTGTCCACCAAGCTGCTGAATTATCTTCTGCACCTACAGTGATGATGGGGTCACCCACAAGATATTCGAATGCTCCCTCTCCTATGTTCGGCATCTGGCATTGGCTGTCGGTAATTTGGTTGCGGTAAATTGAGATATCGTCTATCCACATCTCTTGTGTGGGAGAATCTGAACCATAACCTATATATATATAAGGTGTACCGGCCATGAACTGTACAATTTTTCCGAAGTCAAAGTTTGATTTTTGTACAGTCTTGTCAATGCGTTGTTTGCCATCCACGTGGATGCTATAACCGTCATTGCGGACAGTGATGGCCATGTAGTGCCATTCTCCGGCCGGTAACAGCAATGGATTTTTGGATACTTTGTTCGTTTCGGGGTTGTTGACCTCGTATTCGCCGTCCACACCTTCATACTTCAGCCAGCCGTTGGCGGTGAGGAACATGCGCTGTGTACCGTTGCTGTTTTGGAAAGAGAAGAGGGCACCGACCAAGTCCGGCTCCAACTCTTCTTCCGTTTCTTCGTCAATGCGGAGTGCCTGCTTCACCCAGAATGTCAGTGACACGCCATTTTGTACTTCCACGCTATTCAGTGGATTGAACATACGGGCATAGCCATCAGGTAGGTGAAGTGCTTTACCGTGTACATTGTCGTCTTCAATCTCAGCTATGTCTCCACCTTCGTAGGCATAATAGTTGAGGCTTTGAGGATCAAAATCTTTATCCTCAAAAGTAATCTTCGCGACTTGCTCTAATTTGGGATTTTTCTGATTTCCTGCCGGAGGATCCATTTGCCCCCAATCTTCGCAGGCCCAAAATGAAAGGACTGTAAATGCCGCCAGAATGGGTACCGGCCATTTTCTTGTCTTCATAATACAGATATTAATGGTTTAACAATATTAGTTATACTACATTCATATTTTAAGTAGTGATGCAAAAGTAAGCTCAAAAGGTGTTTTGGAGGTGGACAAATGAATATTTGAGGTGGACAAATGAATATTAAGTGTGAAAATTACAATTATAATTCGGTTTCAGTATATATTACGATACTTCAGGCTTATTGTACTGTAAATAAAAAGAAAACAGGAGAAAACGTAGGTAAGGAAGACGCCAAAAGGGTGTAGCCCTAACCACCAAAGGGTGTAGCCATATAGGGGAAAGGGTGTAGCCATCCCGACCTTAAGGCTACACCCTTTTTAATCATGTTCACAGGTACTTCTCAATGGGATAATGGTATGTTTGACAACAAGGGTTATATATGTTTTTATTCTAATAGTGTCAATATCTTTGTCCCGTTCCGGCGGATTTGTAATCCGCCGACCTTACTCTTCTTCATTCAGCAATGCGCTTGGTGTCGTATTAAACTGCTTGCTGAAACAGCGGGCGAAATACTTGGGGTCATTAAAGCCTACTTCATACGCTATTTCAGCAATATTCATCTGTTTTGTTTCCCGGTTTTTGAGGAGTAGTTCCCGGGCGGTGTTTAATCTGTAGTTACGTATGAATTGTCCCGCAGATTGCCCGATGAGGCTTTGAAGCTTTTTATTCAGCAGACTTTTGCTGACTCCAACGGCCTCACTGAAATCACTTACTTCAAAGTAAGGGTTTTTATAGTGTTCTTTTATGGCTTCCATCACTTGGTTGATGAATTTCTTGTCACCGGATTCCTCCTCTATATTCAGTGCTTCCACATCCATGTTCGTCTTGAACTTCCGTTGGTAGCGTCTGCGATTATCCAGGATGTTTTCGATACGGGTCAGTAACAGAGTTTCATCGAAAGGTTTTAGTAAATATTCGTCTACGCCCGTGCGGTAACTTTCCAGCCGGGTTTCCGGTGATGTTTTAGCAGTCAGCATCAGGAAAGGAATATGTGAGATGGTAAATGTTTCTTTGACTCGGCGCGATAGCTCTATACCATCCATTACAGGCATCATCAGGTCGCTGATGATAAAATCTACAGACTGATTGTTTAATACATCAAGGGCTTCTGCCCCGTTGGTAGCTTCGAGTACATTATAATAATCACGGAGAATGGAACGGATGTATCCTCTCATGTCTGCATTATCTTCCACTACAAGAATGGTCAGGGCCAGCCGTTCTTTGGGTAATTCATTCTTTTCCGTTGTTGCTGCCGGTGGTATATTGTTATCAACGATCAGTTGGTCGCTTATGTTTTCTTCTTTTGGAAGTGGGAGTAGGATGCGGAAGGAGCAGCCGATAGTATGGTTATTACGAACGCAGATTTCTCCATCGTGCATCTTCACGATGCGTTTGCAAAGATATAACCCGATTCCTGTACCCGTTTGGCCGTATACAGGATATTTCGCTTGCTTCTTGGATTGATAGAAACGGTTGAATATTTGTGCGGTGTCTGGCTCCTGAATACCTGTTCCCGTGTCACTGACGCAGAGATAAAGTTTTTCTTCTTTATCGTCTTTGGCCGGAAGGGTGGCTATATATATGGATATGCTTCCGCCATCCGGTGTAAATTTAATGGCATTGCTTAGCAGATTGGTAATAACCTTGTGCATCGCTTCTTCATCAAAGAAGATTTCGGAACTTTTCATGTGGAAATAGTGTTTTATTGAAATATTCCGTTCTCCGGCAAATACTTCAAAAGGAGTAAGCAATGAATGTATAAAACTCACAAAGTCACCTTTTGTCGCAACGATATTAAGCTTACCGGATTCTATTTTCCGGAAATCCATCAGTTGGTTGACAAGGGATAGCAGATATTTGGAGTTACGTTCCACGAAGTTTAACTGTTCTATTACCTGCGGATTATAACTTAGTTTTAGTGCACGCTCGATAGGCCCGATAATTAAAGTTATCGGTGTCCGGAATTCATGCGTTATGTTAGTGAAGAAAGCTATCTTGTCTAATGTCAATTCTTGTACTTTGCGTGCCATCCGGCTCAATTGTGCTTTTTGCCGGGTGATTTTTTCGTTTTGCAGTGTCAGCATCCTGTTCTGTCGGGAGAGTTCTTCTGTCTGGTTCTCTAATAATTGTTTTTGTTGTTCCAGTTGGTAGGTGCGTTCTTCTACAGTGCGGTGCAATAACTCCCGCTGGCGTTTGAAGTTTCGTATGCGCCATTGGTAAGTTTGCCAAGTGGCAAGTAGTGCCAAAACTACAAGAAGCAATATGAACCAAGTTGTTTTATAAAAATAGGGTAGGATGGTGACCTTTAGCTCTGCCATGTTCTCTGTCCCGTCTCCTCCATCAGGTGTATATTTCACTTGCAGGGTATAGCTACCCGGACGTAAGTTGGTATAACTTGCAAATCGTCTGCTTCCGGGTGCCTGTACCCATTTGTCTTCAAAACCAAGTAGGCGGTAGCTATAAGTGGCTGTATTATCCGGTTCAAAATTCAAGGCGGAGAATTCCAATGAGAAGGACTTCTCTTTTTCATGGAGTTTTATTTCCTGAGTTACGGCAATGTCTTTGGGCAGATATTCATTACCGGGCAGGATATTCTCATTTCCGATTCTCAACCGCGTGAAGCGTATGTTGGCAGGTTGAACAGTGACAACAGGCAGATTGCTATCAATGGCTGTCAGTCCTGCTACGCTGCCGAAATAGAGTGTACCGTCCGAAGAACGGTATGAGGCATTCCAATAGAATTGTGCATCCGGAAAGCCATCTTGTTTGGTGTAATTGGTGAAGCGGTTCTCGTTTGGGTGGAAGCAGGAAAGTCCGTTATTAGTTCCTATCCAGATACTTCCATTGATATCTTCTTCCAGACTTCGTACATTGTTGTTGATTAAGCCTTGGTCTGTATTATAAGATATGAATTTTTCTTTGCCTTGCTTATCAATTATCCGTTTATATATGCCATATCCATTACTGCCCAACCATAATGTACCATCTTTAGCTTCGCAAAAACAACTGATTTTCTCTATCAGTCCCGATTGGGGATTATCGAGCTTATAGCGTAAGTGACGATGCTGGAATTCTCCTTCTTTTGACTGGGGAGACCGGGAATTAAGATCTATGATGTAGACTCCTTCCGTAGAACCTATCCACAGCTTATTTTCTTTGTCGATAATGGCGCCGAGGCAACCGCGGATGTTTTCTGCCATACGGTTAGCAAAAGGGGAAATGAACTTTTGAGTTGCCATATCATAGAAAAAGAGCCCTCGATTGGCGCCTATCCACATTCCATTATTGGTAGGGTCATAAACGAGTACTGCTATGAAGAATAATGGAAATCCTGTTTCCGGGTGGGTATATATCACTTGGAGGGGACGATTCGGTGCTTTAGGATTCATTATGTTGATTCCGCCACCCCAAGTACCTACCCATAGCCGACCTTGGTTGTCATTGACCAGGCTGCTGACTGAGTTATGGCTTATCTCACCACGTTCCCATCTGTAATGGATAAACTGTTCGGTTCCTTGTTTTTTCAGATTCAGTCCTCCCTCTACTGTGCCTACCCACAAACTGCCTTCTTTATCTTCATAAATGACATTTACCGGGTTGTCGGACAAGCTTGCGGGATTTTCTTTATCATGTTGGTAATTGTGTATCACCAAGCGCTTCGGTGTCAGTTTATTGATTCCACCACTTTCAGTGCCGAACCAAATGTGTTGCCCGTCTACTCTTATACAATTAATAAAGTTGCTGTTCAACAGGCTGTTACTGGTTGAACTATGAGTAAGGCGTTCGAAGTTATCAGTGATAGGATTGTAGATGTTGGCTCCGCGTAAAGTTCCTGCAATCAACTGTTTATCATCGGTGATGGCAAGATTGGTCAGATAGTTTTGCGATAAAGAATGAGGGTCATTCTGATTATTCTCATACAGTTTTCTTGTATTGTTGCTTTTGTTGTAACGGAACAATCCTATGTGTGTAGCTATCCAGACTTCATTTTCTTTGGCTATCATGTCTTTGAAATATATGCCAGGCCAAAAAGTCAGTTGCTCTGATATAGAACTTTTTTCTAACTGTCCCTGTGGTGTCGGGGTTATTTTATAGATAGTACCATTGATACCGGTCCATATCTTGCCATCTTCGTCGATATCTTTTAATATAAGGTCCGGTTCATCCTGCTCAGGTAAATCTAATGTGGATAATGTATCTATGCCACCTTCGGCATCGAAAGTTATCCGGTGAAGTGCATTGTCGCATTGCAGCCAGATGCAACCTTGCGAATCAAGAATGACGATATAGGTGGGGTGATTTATAAACCGGGGCAAAAGTCCTTTAGGGTCATTGGGTATTACAGATTGTAGAGTAGATAAGTCGATAATATCTGTGCCTCCTTCGGATACGATCCAAAGACGGTGGAATCTGTCTTCATATACATTGTGGATAAAATTACTCTTGAGCTTGCTGTGAGGAGTGTTGGGATTGAAATGAATGAATTCATAGCCATCATAACGTGACAGTCCGCCTCCGGCAGTGGATATCCACAGAAAGCCACGGGTGTCTTTATAAATGTCATCGATGAAATTGTGAGGTAATCCGTCATCCATGGTGATATAAGAAACGTTGTATCGATCTGCAAAATGTTCTTGTGCCTGTAAGGATACGGACATTATAAAACAACTATATATAATAAGGTATATAAAGGAGTGGGCTTTCATATTGTTTCGTATTATTAAAACAAAGTTAGGAGATTATCCGGTTATTTTAAAATTTAGTGTGTTCTTTTAATCAGAATTGTTGGATTGTCCACCTTAAATATCCATTTGTCCACCTTCCGGTATTCAGCAGGGCGTATTTTTGCAGCAGAATTTATTATTTGCTGATATTATGAGAAACTTACTACACGTAGCTGTACTGCTGATGGGCAGCCTGTTTGCTGGTTGCACCTCTTCTGTTTTTGCCCCTATTGATTCACCTAATCCGTGGGCAGATGATTACTCTCCATTATCTTCCATGGAGAATTACCAATTATGGGGAACCTACAACGTGCATGACCCGTCTTGCCATAAGATAGGCGATTATTACTATATGTATTCTACGGATGCTATCTTCCGGGAAAATCGTAAAGAAGCCAAAGAAAAGGGTGTGCCTTTGGGCTTTATACAGATGCGCCGTTCCAAAGATCTGGTGAATTGGGAATTTCTGGGTTGGGCATTGCCCGAGATTCCGCAGGAAGCGGTAGAGTGGGTACGCTCTCATGCAGGAGGGCATGGGGCGACAAATATCTGGGCACCTTATATCATTCTTTATAATAATAAGTATAGATTGTATTACTGTGTTTCAGCGTTTGGACGAAAGACTTCCTATATCGGATTGGCAGAATCAGATTCGCCCGAAGGCCCTTGGACGTTGGCCGGGTGTGCTGTTAAGACAGATGATACGACAGCCATGAATGCTATTGATCCCACTATTACTGTAGATCCTTCAAATGGTAAGTGGTGGATGCATTACGGTTCATTCTTCGGTGGTCTGTATTGTGTGGAACTGAATCCGGAAACCGGTCTTCCTATGCTGGATGGTGACAGGGGGCATCTGGTAGCCCGTCGCGCCAATTATAAAAAGGATAATCTGGAAGCTCCGGAAATTATCTATAATCCGGATTTGAAAGAATACTATCTGTTTGTATCATACGATCCGTTGATGACAACCTACAATGTACGTGTGGGACGTTCAGACAAAGCGGAAGGACCGTTCATTGATTACTTCGGAAAAGAGCTGAAAGATACGACGAATAACTTTCCTATCCTGACAGCTCCTTACCGTTTCAAGAACCATCCGGGTTGGGCGGGCACAGCGCATTGTGCTGTATTCACTTCAGATGACGGACAATATTTCATGGCTCATCAGGGACGCTTGTCACCGCAAAACCAGATGATGGATCTCCATGTGCGACAAGTCTTTTTTACTAAAGACGGATGGCCTGTCGTATCGCCTGAACGTTATGCTGGTAGTAATCCCCGGGAGTTCTCTGCGGCAGATTTAGTGGGCGAGTGGGAAATTATCCGTGTACAGGAACCTCTGTATGAACGCAAACTGGAAGCCGGACAGATATTGTGGGGTGAAGGTGAACTACAAGATGAAGAATGGAACATGTCCCACCTCTTATATCTGGAGAAAGATGGAAAGTTAGGAGAAGATCAAGGAACCTGGGATTTTGCCAAAGAAGACCAATCCTTACAACTGACACTCAATGGAGAAGTGGTGAAGAACCTGATTGTGTTTGCAGGGCACGACTGGGAGAATGAAACGGAAACTGTCCTCTTTACAGGGCTGGATAGCCGTGGGCGCTCCGTATGGGGAAAAAGAACTAAATAACCAATTATAATTTTATTTTAAAACCATGAAAAGATACACTGGATTATTAGCGGCGCTGACCCTTACCGCAGGTATGGC
>ERZ791622.383-NODE-383-length-19866-cov-2.41795_pt1 | contig 19866 bp, 23 predicted proteins | sample MGYA00510269_ERZ791622 | MGnify/ENA primary metagenome ERZ791622 (study PRJEB30046, sample SAMN00715191) | human gut metagenome | study: EMG produced TPA metagenomics assembly of the A metagenome-wide association study of gut microbiota in type 2... | reverse complement strand
CTGACGAGGTATCTGGAGGATGGCCGTCTGGAGCTGAGCAACAATCGTGCCGAGCGCAGCATTAAGCCCTTTGTGATGAGCAGGAAGAACTGGCTCTTTGCCAATACGCCCGGTGGTGCACAGGCCAGCGCCGTGATCTACAGCCTGATTGAAACGGCGAAGGAAAATGGCCTTGATCCGTACCGTTATCTGCTGTGGGTTCTGCAAAACGCGCCGCAACTGAGCGAAACTGATGAAACATGGGCTGAAAAGCTGCTTCCCGCGAGAGCCCCGAAAGAATGCTATATGCCTCATAAATAAAAGACCGCCATCTCGCTGAGCAGCAGCTCACTTTGAGATGGCGGTCACTATTTTTGATGTGTGCAAATTAAGGCCGATCACTGTGCAGTGCATCGTGTATCCGTTCGACCAACGCCCTTGCCGTAAAAGGCTTCGGGAGCACAAATCTTGCGCCCAAACGGTATGCCTCCTCTATGACCCTGTGTGTCGGCAGAGCCGTCATAAAAATCGTCGAGATTTTGTACCCGTCCTCGCGCAGATGCTGCATAACGTGAAAGCCGCCCTTGTGCGGCAGCAGAAAATCCAGCAGAAGAACGTGAGGTCGGTGCCGGTGGAGCGCCTTGGTTGTCTCGTCCTCATCCTTTGCGTGAAATACATGGAAGTTTCCGCGCTCACGCAGGGAATCCGCCAGGAGCATACTGAAAGCTTCATTACTGTCTGAGAGTAAAATCTTCTTTCGGTGCGGCATTTTTATCCGCCTCCCCCTTAAAAATTTGATTTTACACACTCACCTTGTATAAAATAGTCCCGTCAGCTTATTTTTTCAATCCGCTGCGCAGCATTTTAACGGTTTTTTTACTTGGCAGGATTTGAGCTTCCGCAAAAGAAAGAGGGATGCCTGAGAAACTTGCCAGGAGTGTTGTTGTAACACCTTGCTGCCGGCACCATTCGCTTACGGAGAGACCGCTGCTGCGGCATTCCTGGATTTGTGCCGCCCACTCCTGTAGCTCCGCCCGATGTTTCAACTCTGCGCTTGTCATTCTGACACCCCACAATACAACAGTAGCGAAACCTTTCGCAACGTTCCGCTACTATTGTCTCATGTGTGTCCAGCCGCCCTCAGCTTTGACGGTTACGCAAAAAAAGCGGGAACAACAATTCTGGTAAAATCCAGTGTGTTTGCCTGACAGCAAACTCTCGTCATTCCCGCAGTATGGGACGGTGCCCCGTAAAACAAAAACGCCAGCAGCAGCCGGCTTTCATGGCACAGCAATACTACTGACAAAAACGTACAAACCTGACAACGTGCGCAGGTGGATTGCTCCACACACAGATCATTGACCTATGCCCAAAGGGAAATTGCGCAAAATATATTTCGCTTATAGTATAATACAATATAATGTGCAAGTCAAACGTGTTTTTATCAATATATTGATATATTATAATTAAAAAGAAACGTCACTATCTAAATGATATGCGACGTTCCCTTATCTTTAACTTGATAACATCGAATAATTGATCCTTGCTCATTTTCTAACAGAATGCGGCTGAATCGGCTCAGTCCCCCTCTATCTGACCTGTTTTTATGTTCACGCTGCAGGCCTTCGGGTCTCTTACATCAGGATCTGTATAATACGTCGTCCTGATACGACTACCGTCAATGCTAAAAAGAGGGCCATTTTTCTGGTAGTAGCCGAAGTATCCTTCCGGCGTCGTCTCAACGCCATTATTTATGATATGAAGATTCCGTGAAACAGGCCCTAATATGTTCGTCTCAGTTTTGATATAAACTCTCAAATTACCCTTGATGTAATGAGTTTCATTATCGACCGATACAAATCCACCCGAATCCTTTATGAATGAATCACCGTTCGTCGTATAGAAAAGATTGTCTGCTGTGATACGAAGCCCTGGCTTGTTGTCAAAAGAATAGTTCCATCCGAATTCTTCTACAGCGAATCTCCATGTCAACGGGAAATAGGTAATATCGCGGAAGAGCAAAAGAGGATACGTTTCGGTCTTGTTGTCAATGACCTTTCCATTGACCGTAACTTTTGAGTCGATGATAGCTGCATTCTGTTTTTTGCTATTCTTTTGTGAGGAAACAGACTCATATGAGAACAACTTTGGCGTTTCAGGATCTCCCTTTTCAATCACAAGACCGCCTTCAGCAGTCCATGCAGTGCTCAGGTTCAGCAGCTGTGACTGATAATACGTCATCGGGAAGTAAGTGATATCCCGATATACCAATAAGGGGTACTTTGCCTGATCATTATTGTCAAATTTCAGCTCGTTCAGTGATACGGAAAAACTTGGAATGGAAACAGCAACTTGATTATTTGCCGCAGATGCACAGATGGATAAAGAGGCGGTCAATGCAGCCACTAAAAAAATAGTCAAACATTTTCTGAGCATTTTATTTTCTCCTTTTATTCTTACATAAAATTTTATAGGATTGCCTCCAGACAATGTGAGTGAAGGATTATCTCCTCCACCCACAAAGTATGAAGGTGCAATATAAAGTGGTGCATTACCTTATATGTCAAATGCAATTGCGATTACAATTTTACAAACATGTGTCTTACATAAACTAATTGAACGAAATGGTTACATTATCGGTTGTCCACGCCGTGTAGGTCGGATTTACTTTGTTATACGCTGCAGCTGTAGGCCCCTGTCTATACGCTTCCGAGCAATATGTTGAGGAAAACGAATGATTTGTACTCGGCGTATACAGCCAACTCTGAGAGAACTGTGCATTAGACATTGTAGTACCTGAAGAAATGTCTAAAGACGAACCACTTAAATGCTGAGCTAAAGTAATCTGCTTTGAAAGTTTAGTAGTAGAAAAATTGGAAGGAACACAATTTGTATTAAATGTATATTCCACAGTTCCAACCTCTGACCAGGAAGCAGCATCTCTAATTATAAGAACCGCTTTATTAGTGTACATTTGTAAATGAAAATAGATATTACTACTTCCGGTAAAGCTGAAATTGTAGTTTTCATACCTATTTCCATTTTCTACTACATTGTAAAAGCCTTTCCACTGACCCGATGCTGGAAAATAGACTAACCCAATGTCTCCGTACATAGAATTAGAACCGTTGGTTGAGGACATTCCAAGCATGTGGTACGGTCTGTCTTTGGCGTTAACACTAGATAAGCTTGGAAGTGTCGCAAATGAAGTTAATTGATTATGTCCAGATGTACTGTTTACAACATAGTAAACACCTGACTGATCATTTGAATTTGTACGATTTGATAACTTACTTACCGCTCTAACAGATTTTTGTAAAAAGTCAGAGCTCCATTTCTGGGTTATATCTTGAAACGGGATAACTCCATCAGGTGTTATGGTATCTCCATTTGCTGTCTTCGGATAATTAATTGGTTCTGAATTCACTGACGAGTCTCTAACTTCGTTTGCAATTAAATCCTCAACATAGTTTGCGATTTGAGTCTCTGTAGGGTTATATAACTCTATTTGCTGGTATAGAAACGATATATCATCCTTGGAAACACCAACATCCATCATTCTTGTAAGTTGTTCTTTTGATACTTGGCTAACTGCGGCACTCCCAACAAAATCAGCAGCATAAACATTGCACAGGAGAACTGACATCACTGCGCAAACTGCGATAACTAAGGAAAAAACTCTATTAGTTTTCATGTTAATTATCCTTTCTTCTATTAGAAACTTTTTTTGTTTGTTACATTTGCAGCAAATCACACTTTCTTATTGCTCCATAAAGCCATACAGGATGATTGTTCACCGCAGTTATTCCATCGTGTCAACGGATACCCAGTTACTCATGGTTCTGCATCTGCACGCACAAGAATCACCTCCTTTCGCATCACCTCCTGCCATGAGCAAAACGCAAGAAACGCAGTGATTGCAATGGTTCCCGGCCATGGCTTCAACCGAAAATCACTCATATGGTATAGAAAGCGGAGCCCCTTTTTGGTAAAATTGACTTGAGAGAAAACCAACCAGAAAGGGGCTGGCCGCTATCTACCGACAGGAAATCATTCAGGATGTGACGCTGTTCACATCCCAAAGCGCCGCTGCGTTTTACGACAAACTTTTCAGCAGTCTGGACTTCACGCTGCCCAGGGCAGCAACCGGGCGGCGGGGCTTCCCGAAAGAAGCCATGGTCTGTGCTTTTATCGTTATGAAATGCGAGGGTTTCACGCAGATCACAGATCTGATGGATTATCTGGACAATAACCGCATCATCGCCCATTACTGCGGCTTTAATATCATGGAGCCGCTGCCGTCCTACTGGACCTATGACCGCTGCCTGCGGCAGTTGGACAATGGTGCGTTGAAGTCGATCATGGCTGATCTGGTACGGCAGCTGTACGAATTGGGAATCGTGGACGCCTCTTTCGTTGGTCTGGATTCCACACCCGTCATGGCGAACACCAAGCAGAACAACCCGAAATCCTTTGCAAAAAACAAGTTCTCCAAGGAAAACCACCCGAAAAGCGACCCAGACTGCGCCCTCGGCGTCCACTCGGCCTCCAACCAGCACAATGAGCGGCGGTATGAGTTCTACTGGGGGTACAAAAGCCGTGTGCTGGTGGACTGCATTTCCGGGCTGCCGCTCTACGAGCTGACCACACCGGGCAATGTCGCCGATTCCTCCGTCGCCGCTGAGATCCTCGCGTCCGCGGATCAGACGATCTCTTTGAAGGAATGCGCCTTCCTTGCCGACAAGGGCTACGATGTGAAAAGCATCTACAATACCGTGAAAGCGGTCTATGAGGGCGAGGCATTTATCCCTCTCAATCCACGCGGTACGAAAGATTTAAAGGCACTTCCTGCCGGTAATCCAATCTGCGAGGCCGGATTGGCTATGCACAAAGATGGCAAAACCACCGACAATCATCGTACCCGGCAGAAATTCTGCTGCCCCTTCCGTCAGTCCAAAACGGGCGCGTGTTCCTGCAACCACAAGGATTGGAACAACGGGAAGAAAAACCGGGGCTGCACGAAATACAAGACCGTTCCCGATGACTACAGGCTTTCCATTGACCGCAGCTATCTCTACTTTAAACGGACTTACGCCCTGCGGACTGAGTGTGAACGTTACAATTCCCGTTTCAAATCCACAGGTCAGGAACGGCTGTGGGTGCGCAATGGCGCAAGCGCGGCAAACCTCAACACGCTGGCCCACATCTCCGCCCTGACTGTTGCGTTGGCCGCCGTTCTGCACGGCTCTCACTCCTACCGTTCTGCCAAACAGCTTCGGCGTTCCGCCTGACCTGCCTGTTCCATACCTTTTGCAGGCGCGGGGTTTACCGCGCTATGGTTTTTGCGCCCTTGAGATGCCCTAAACTCTTTTGATTCCCATTTGCCTTGTTTGTGGGCTGCTCCTTCTGCCTGTTTTGCTCATCGCTTCCATCAATATTATATAAATCGTTGGGTGCCGTATAGGGCTAGGATAATATTTTATGAGGATTTATAACGAAGAAACTTGTAGAAAACATTATTGTGATAGTAGAGGGATATCATCCCGTTGCCAATCAATGTCCCGCCAAGGCGCGGTCTTGAATGACTCAAAACCGCCACAGATTAGCGTACGAACATAATTGCTTATTGTGTAACAGTTTGCTTGATTGAGTCTGTCCCATCCGAAAGGAACGATAAAATCTTGTTTTTTATAACCTGATACTCAATTGGCCGGAAGTAACTCATCTTCCATAATCAAATACTTTTGGTATCCAAATTCGCCAGGTTCTTCCACAGTAAAAGTTCCATCATTTGCGTCGTATTCTGGGTATGGCAAATTGTCAAATCCAGCTACTTCGGCATAGGTTCCGCCAGGACTATGAACAAAACATGCGGAATGGTACACGTGCCCAAACAAACCTAAATCAAGAATAAAATCATCATATCCGTCTGCATTTACATCTACGATGGATAATCCGCATTTAATTGACCCTGGGTCCATACCCAGCGGGGGAATATAGGATATTGTCTGAAGATTTTCATGAGATACAAGATCATAAAGATTTATGACAATTTTGTACTGTTGCTCGTAGTCTTCAGGAGTTATGGGCCGATGGTAAATCATAGAAATATCATAAATTCTCTGCCCATTTTCTGTTCTACAATGTCCATAATATCGGAGCACAATAGCTTCTTTAACTTCAGTATTATCACTTGTTCCGGGATAGTATAACGGCAAATCTATTTCTTGCGCATTTGTTTTTACAACTCCCTTCTGTTGCGGTTCATTTGTTCTATCCCGACATCCGCTAAGAATTCCGCCCAATGTGGACATTGTCATTAATGTAAATAGTGTCAACCCAAGAAGATCAACTTTCTTCATTACAGCAATACCTTACAAATAGTCTCATAGTACGCCTTTCGGCGTTTAGTCCAGTCTGTTTCATCTCCAAACACAAGCCATGTCACCTTTTTCCCAATCGTATCACTGTCACTGTTCCAATTAACACTGGAGTCAATCTTCTTTTTTTCCTTCCAGAACCAACCTGCGCTTTTATCCGGATAAGCAATCGCTACATGCTGCATCGCATATTTGGGTGGATCATAAATTCGAGCATCTCCCATCAGCTTTCCAAATTCCTCATAGGCATAGTCGTGTGTGAGATGTAAAAAGCCAGCACCCCCAAATGGAGAATAACTTCTTAACGCACTTCCGTTATAAACGCCGTCACCAGCTTTATACCCCCCTTCAATAATACCATAACCATTAGCTGTTTCAGCGCGAACCTGCGCCAGAAAATGACGCGCTTTTACCTTAGTGTTAATTCCATAGTTATTCATTGCTGCATTTAACTTTGTTACAAACGTTGGGAGTAATAGAGTGCAGCTAAAACCACAGCGTGCCAGCATTCCTGCTGTAAGAGAAACCTTTCCATTTGAGAACCAATTCGCTGCGCTCGGATTCAGTAACGCAGCATATGTTCCCTGTCCAACGGTATAATCTTTCGACAGACCATATTGGCTTTGAAAATTTCCCACAGCAGTTCTAACGGTAGAGTCAAATGTACTTTTGCTCGCTGTCAAAAAACCTAAATTTTTAAGTTTTGTTGTTATTGTTGTAATCGCTGCACCTGTATCATTAAGTTTCGCATAGTCCAAACCTTTTGAAATATAACTTACGCTGGGTGTAGTCTTATGACCGGCATAAAGGACTCCAGTCGATTTTTCAATATGAGTAAGGGTCGCTTTGTTCATTCTCCCTGTGACGGAAATACCATTCTCTTTTTGATACCCGCGAGTAGCAGCAGGAGAATAGGATCCGAATGATCCGTCCGGGTTGTTAGGGCTTCCCCAATATCCCAACACCCGTAATGCTACCTGCACCGCTCTAATATCGTCAGAAACAGTGCTGTTATCGAGTACAAATTCTTTGGCTCCGCTACGGATTTGCGCCAATGTAATTCCCTTATTCTCGTTTGCCATACTATTTGTCCTCCTTCTATTTGTTCAGTCCGAATCATCCATGTGCAAAATCTATAAAATCCGCCAAGATATATCTTGGTGGTCTGCATATGCAGACCATGACAAGCGTTCCTAAGTGATCCAGTTATCAGGAATTATGCTGTCTTACCTGTAGTTGTAATGGTCTTGCTTTCTGCTTTGCCATCAAGCCAAACTGTAACCGTAGCCTGTGCCCGATAGGTTTTACCGCTCTTTGCATCGACCGATCCGTTAATCGAAGCGTTGCGTCCATCTTCTTCGACCGTCCACGAATCCAATGTGACCCAGCGGCTCCCTTGCTGTTCCTGAATCTTCAGGACAATTTTGCATTTTTCAGCACCGCGTTTACCACCTACATTGGCGCTTGCAGCAGCTGTTCCGTTTTTAACAGAAATTGCGCATTGAGCATCATTGATATTCGTCATCCTAAGCTCGATAACACCATCTTCTATCGAAGATATATCAGCTGCCATACACGGAGAGGAAAGCGCACATGTGCAGATAACAGCGCAGAGCAGACAGAGCAACTGCTTTGAAACCTGTTTGAACATAAGAATCACCTCCTTCCTGTTCCAATTACAGTAACGAAGAAGGAGGCGATTTGGGGACACTCAAAATTTGTTTTTTCTCAAAAGTAGGAATTATTTCGATATGGTTATTCCGTTTGCAATTTTGATAATTTCCTCTGACGGGAAATCACCAGTCAGAAGCATTAGATATGGATCATCTTCCCACATCAAAATTGAACTATCTTCTTTTATAATAAGAGAAGCGTTGTAGTCGCCAAAGGAAACTGTTGTTGTCGTACTATCTTCGGTATCCAGAATAATATCCAAGCCGGTACTGTCAGTGACTAACTGCTGGCTGAATTTTAATTGCAGGCCCTCTGAGTTTTCAAAATAGATCGTTTGGCTTTGTGGTTCGGACAAGGTCTCGCGGCGGACTTCATTTATTCCTTCTGGAAGATAGCTAAACTCAATTTCGGCCAATTCCGTGTCATCCTGCCAGGAAGAGAAGAAACTGAAGTGTGTCAAGTCGTATAACACCTCAGTAATAACCTCTATGAACTTGGCTCGATAGGCCTCAACTGTCATCAGACAAGAGAAACTAAGGGTTGCTGCAATTAAGATCGCAGCGGCTGTCTGCCGGGCAATTTGCAGAGCCTTTCTCATTGGCAGTGAGCGTCGCTGCTCCCGAATGAGCCGTCTCATCTTCCGCTCAAAGCGCCGGGAGAATTTATGCTCCGGAATTTGATTATCAGGCGGAAGTGAACTGAGCCAAAGCTTTTCCGCCTTCGGAGCGCACTTGTATAGCATTTCTTCTGTGATTTTCATATGCTACGCCTCCTCGCTCAATTGTTTTTCCAACTTTTTTCTGGCCCGTTGGATGATCTTTTTTACATTTTCTTTCGACATAGAAAGAATCATAGCAATTTCGTCCATAGAATATCCATGTGAGTATTTCAATAAGAGTACTTCGCGATATTTTCCCGGCAACAATGCAATGGCTTTAACCAGCCGGTCATTTTCCTCAACCTGATCAATCAAAGACTGCTCTGGAACCCCTATGTACTCTTCCTCAAAAGGAACAACTGTTTTTGACTTTCGCTTACGGTACAAGTCTATTGCTTTGTTTTCAGTTATAGTAACGATTAAATATCTCGTTTGGGGACTCTTTGGATCATCAATCTCATCAATTATTTCTATTGTCTTTAAAAAAGCGTCATGAACTATATCCTCAGAATCCCGTGTATCTCCCAGCACGCTATTTGCCGTATAGAACATCAGGCCTTTGTACCGCTCATATATGACCTCAAATTTTAGTTTCCCCTCCGGAGAGTCGATTATAGCTAGACCTATGAACATAGAACGATCTCCCTTTATTTTCACCATAAAATATAATCCTGCTATTTTGTTTACTATATCCAATTGTTCATTTTGGGGTACTGAGTTTCAAAATATCGCAAACAGCTGCGGAACACTTTGATATGCTCCCAATAAGACAGACAAGGAAATCACAGCGGAGAGAGCACAGATGAGAAAGCGGAAAGAGCTTGCATCGGAAGAAAAGGTCTCGCTGGTGGAGGAATACCTTGCAGGACGGCTACGGATGCGGGAGGCAGCGCGGGAGGCAAGGTTAGGCCATTCCACCATGGAAAACTGGATCAGCCGGTATCGTTCCGAGGGTGCTTCCGGGCTGTGGGAAAATGGAAACCAGGCCAAGTGTCAGTACAGTTGGGGAGTAAAGCGCAGGGTGGTGGGGGAATATCTGTCGGGCCAGGGCAGTTCTATGTCCATTGCGGAAAAGTATCAACTGTGCTCGGAAAATCGGCTATTGGACTGGGTGAAGGCGTATCATGACAGAACCTCCAGACAAGAGACGGGAGGTTCCGTCATGAGAAAAGATCTCACCGTGGAAAAGCGGTTGCGGGCGGTGCCGGCCTGTTTGGATGGCGGTAAAAGTCTTTGAGAAATTGCCCTGGCCCACCCTTAAGAATTATATCACATAATATTCAGTTACAGTAGATGACAAATGCTGATATTTTTAAATATAAGTAGGGATATTATTGCACTATGTAGGGACAGCCACAGGCTGTTCCCCTTTTAATAAGTCGGTGTACCGTACCCGTAAATCTCATAATGGCCTATGGCATAGCGATTTTCCCGGCAACTATCGCCAGAGTTTCCTTCCACGGTATAGACAATCCCGCCATCCACCTTTTCCACAATGCCTACATGGTCCGCAGCTCCGTCCTGGCCTTCGTCCTCATCTTCCCAATCGAAAAAGATCAGGTCGCCGGGGCGCGGCTCATAGCTGCGGTCCCGCCGCAGTTCTCTCTCCCGGAACCACTGGAGGCCGATGGAGCAGCTTGCGAACCTTGGGATGACGCCGGTGTCCAGATAGCCGCACTCGTTGGCGCACCAGGAAACAAAGCAGGCGCACCAATCCACCCGGCTCTCGAAGCCATACCAGGACCAATAGGGCCGACCGCCTACATTGCCGAGCTGGGAGAGAGCCACCGTTACGATCTCCCCATCACCTGTGCCAATGCCGTATAGTAGTAAATTCGTAGTAATTTGAGGGCCTTGTTGTCAGGAAATGCGGTGTAATGCGCTGTTTCACAGGGTTTTGCCAGTTCTCACAAAATATTTTATCCCAAATCTTTTGATAGATCGGCGGAGAAATATCTGGGCCGATGATGGCTGGGCGCTTATGGGAGATGTACAGAGACGATGACAAATAGACGCACAAGGCGGGAACATCTTCAATGATGTTCCCGCCTCTACTATTATAAGTGTTGCGATAGAAAACCATCGCCTTTTTCGTTCCTCTCAACCGTCCAGGACCGTTTTCTGCCGGTAGCACTCCGCAATATAATCGCGGGGCTGATAATAGAAGGCAGCATTATAGTCCGAAAGCAGACTGTCGATCCAGGAGGTAAAGACCTGCAAGATGGTTTCTACGATGTTGTCCTCATCGGACACATCCTCGATGAGCCTTGCATAGACCTTTCCCATCGTCCACACATCGGGGACTGTATATCTTGCCTCGGCAAGATTGTCAAAATTCCCGCCTTGCAGTGAAAATTCCGTGATCACATCGTCCGCGACCTTTTCGATCGGCTCACAGTGCAGAATGTCTGCATTGCGGTAGAGCGTCTGAATGCCGGCCTCGCCCAGTTCCGCAGCCACCTTACCGCGCCGCATGTGAAGGGAGCGGCCAAGCTGTTCGATCAGAGAACAGGTGAAAAAGAGCGCGTCATTGTTTCTCTTGCACATTGGCAACATAGCTCCTTTCGAATTTCAGTGCAGCGAGAGCACGTGCAGTGTGGAAGCTGATCTGATGGGTGGGATACTTGAATTTTGCCAACTCCCAGAAAGCAGCTCTGGAGATCTCACCATCCAAAAAGCTCTGCACATAATTGAAGATGGTATCGTCCGCCATCGGGCCTTCCACCACATCATAGTCATGGGGAACTCCATTCCGGCATGCCGCAATAAAATCCAACCATTCATCGCTCATTTCCAGGAAGCGCTTGATCTTGAGTTCGGTCTGGTCATCGAAGGAATAGACGTTGACGACTCCAGCTTTTCCAAAGCGCGTTGCCCAGCGCAGCGCCTGCTGTTCATAGGAGGTGCAGTAAAAGCCCCAGTAAAAATCCTTATGGAATTTTTGAATGCGGATCTCGGGTTGTTCCACAACCACTCTGCTTCCATGGTAAAGAGTCTGCATAACCGTCCTCCTTCATCCTTATATTTCATAATATTATAGCCTGTTTCCTTTCTGCGCGCAACCAATATCATACGCGATCCAGTACAATTTCCTCGACGATCTGATCCCCGGTCAGTTCACTGGTGCGGTAAATGTTCTGGCAAAAGGTTTTCAGACTGAAATTCATGCCGGCGTTTCCCTCATCCAGCAGAATCCCTGTGACGGTGAAGCAAAGCTCCGATTGCGCCCTTTGCAGCGTATCCACACAGGTTTCTGGCAGCGAACACTCACCGTCCGTAATAAATGCGATGTCAGCATTTTCAAAGCCGTCCTCCCGCATGAGGCGTTCTGCCTCCGCAAGCGGCGTCTGAAAATCCGTGCCGCCACCAAGGAAGGTTTCTGCGGCGCGCAGCTTCTCTTCAAGAGAAGACTGCCCGGGAAGAAATACATCCGTTTGAAAGCGGCCGGGGCCGGAGAAATGAACAAGAGCGAATTTTCGTCCCTCGCTCTGCGCAATCTCCAGCAGCGTCAGGGCAACGGCTTTTCCCCACGCGGCCAGATCTCCCGCAGTAGAGCCGGATTCGTCCAGGCAGCAGATGATATCGCCTGCACCTTTATAGACCGGCTCCCGCCGGCGGTATTGCTTGATCTGCCGGTGCTGATACTTCCGCAGGAACAACGGCAGCGTTTCCGGCACAGCAAGCATGGCAAGCTCGGAGGTCAGTGCGCGAGATAGATCGTTTCCCAGCTCCAACGCATATTTTTCCCCGCGGCCATAGGCATAGCCATTGCGCTTGCCCTGCGCGAAAATCTCCCGAAAACGTCCCAGATAGCGGGAAATGTCCCGCAGCGTTTTACTATCGCGCACACGCTCCAAAAGCGCCGCATTCGCGTCTGTCTTCCGCATATCACCGGGAGCGTCGCTCCATGCGCCGAGGATCGTCTGTACCTCTTCCGCCCTTTCCGCGGCAGCAGACACCGCGTGGGCGATCAGTGCACCGGCTTCTGCCTGATTCTGCGCAAGGCCGGCGTCAACGAGCTTATTGACCGCATCTGCCTGCCGCCGTTTGCTCTCGGCGTCATTGGCGGCTTTTACCACAGCGGCACTCAGAGCCGGATCGTCCTGCGGAGCCCCACGAAGCTGCTCCAGCAGTGCCGCGAGCTTGTCCTCTGCGGTTTTCTCTGCCTGCTCCAGCTTTTCCAGCGTCTGTACAGCGCCGGGTTTTCCGCCCAATTGGGAAAGTAAGTCATCCAGTTCTCCCGAGGTCTGGGCAGCAAACTCTGCCGCCGCTTCATAGGCCGGAAGCTCCCGTCCTTCACACACCTCCTTGAGCGTGGGGTAGTCTTCGCTTTGGGTGATGTGCTCCAGAATCGGCATGTTGATCTTCCGCGCCGCTACTGAGAGGTCATCGTCCGCGTTGCGCCGGGGCATCAGGGAATAAAAGGACTGGAAAATATCCCGCGAGAGCGCCGGAAAAGAGTGCAGCTTTTCGCCTGCGCTGTTCTCTATCTCGTCCATACCCGTATCCTCCATGCGCAGATCCCGGTAAATGCTATCCTCCAGTTTGGTCGAGCGCAAAACGCGGTCTGTCTGTTGCGGACTACGTTTCACTCTCTGCACCTGCGCCCACGGAGAGGAAAGAACATCCTGAACTGTCCGGTAGGGCTTCAGCATTTTGTATCCGCCTCCTTCTCTCGAAATGTGCCGAACCACGCCAACAGAATTTTTCTTGCCCGTTCCGGCGAATATCGCAGCTCCGGAAATTCTTCCTGCAAGTATGGTACGGCTCCGTACATATTTGTTTCGCCGCTTTGACGCAGCCGTTCCAGATAGTCAAAATACTTCTGGCATTCATTCTTGGAATAGGCGCTAAGAATACTCGTTTCCATATAAAACGCTCCCCTATCAATGCGAGTTTGTCACTTACCATCCGCAAGATCGTCTTTGGTGAGTTCAAAGTCATCCAGCCAGTCTACATCGTCCCGTTCGACAAAAGTAGATCCGTCCTCGTCTGAGAGTGCGCGATCATACGCGCGCATCAGGGCGAAGTGGTTTTCGTCACCCAATTCTTCTCCCTGTTTGCCGCCCCGGAAACGATACTGCTGGACGGCGATCCTTGCGTCGCTGCCTACTGCGTCCCACATATCGCGGAAGGGCTGGTCGTGCTTCAAAAGCTCGCGGATATCAAATTCATCCAAACAGCCACCCTCCATAAAGGAAAGCTCCACGCCATCACAGTCTTCGATCCGTACTTCCGTAAAAACAATGCTCATTTTGTTTTCTCCTCTTATCTTTTATATGGAGGGAGGGCTGATGCCCTCCCTCGCTTATTTGGTGCTCTTAAAAGGGCATTTCCCCGGATTCGCCGCCAAAGTCTGGTGTAAAGCCGTCCGGCACGGCAAAGCTGTCGGGCGCTCCGGTATAGGCAGGAATATCATCCTCCTCACCGCCGTCTTTCGGCTTGGAGTCTCCGAAGTAGACATTGTCTGCAATGACTTCGGCACTGCGGCGCTTGCCGCCTTCCTTGTCCGTCCAGTCGCGGATCTGGAGCCGGCCCTCCACAACGGCCATGCGGCCTTTTGTGAAATACTTGCTCACAAACTCCGCTGTGGCGCGCCAAGCAACGATATCAATAAAGTCCGTCTCCTTTTCCCCGTTTTTGGACTTGAAGTCCCGATCCACCGCGATTGAAAACGAACAAACGGCGGTACCGCTCTCCGTCCTGCGCAGTTCGGGATCGCGCGTGAGTCTTCCCATAAGAATGATCTTGTTCAGCATCGTGATTCCTCCAATATTCTTTAATTTAACGCTGCGATCTCTTCCAGCGTCGTATAAGTAAAATGTGTCCGCTCGTGGGCCTTGCGGCTGATCTTCTCCAAATCAGCCAAGAGGTCATCCGCCAGCGCAATCTCGCTGTCAGACTGCGCCGCCGTGCGAAGGCTGCACTGCATCTGATAAAGATGCGTCAATTCACCGCGCAGCTTGATAAATGCCTTGCGCGCAGTATCGGCCTTACTGCCATCCCCCAGCGCAGCGTCAAACTCCTCCTGGGATTCCAACGCCATACCGCGGATATTGTTGACCTTATCCTGCATGGGGTTGACACACAGGCGGGTGAGCACCGCTTCCACCTTTTCACGGTCTGAGGGCAGGCGCCAGAGATAATTCTTCAGCGCCAGAAGGGCACAGGATTCTACCTTGTCATGGCCGGAAAGCCATGCCTTGGCCTGCGCGATGGGATAATACGCCGCTTTCGCAGCAGCCGGCTGCGCGGCTTTTTGAGTTTTCTTCTGTGCTTCCGGCCGCATGCCGTTTTGCAGATAGTAGGCGTCCTGCGTGGCAAGCGTCAGCATTCCGCCCTGCGCGATCCCCAGCGTGACCGTGCCGCTCAAGGCTTTCAGGCAGGTGACAAGCTGCTTTGCGTTGAACCAGTAATCTCCCGCAGGGGTGCCGGTCAATGCAATTACCTCAATGGGCACCGATGCGCTGACGCAATCGCCTGTGCATTGGAATACAAGGCGCTGATCCTGAAAACACAGCTTTACCCGGTTTCCGGTACCAATGCTTAGGACGGACGAGAGCGCTGCTCTCATGTCGTGAATATCCGTCAGCACGGTAAACGCATTCCGGATACTGCCTACCAACTGATCCGTATCGATGTAGCCGCCCTCCATGAGCCGTGCGCTGAAGAGGAAGTTCTCGCGGAAAAAGACGACGCTCTTTGCTTTCCTGTGGTGCCGACGCGGAATTCATCCTTGTCCTGGCACATATTCGAGAGCTTTCCAAGCGAGGCGGCGGGGATGAGCAGGCTCACATCACCCGTGCTCTGATTGTCACCTCTGGCCGTCACGATACAGTTTCCGTTGCTGCCGGCCGCGCGCAGTCCCGTGCTGGTAAACATGAGATTGACGCACTTGAGAAGCGGCTTGCTGTTATCCTGTGCGGTTGCAAATACGGTGTGCTGCGCCATAGCGGGAATCCCGCTGAGTTTGACGGTATCCTCCGGAAAAGGAATATCCGGCTTTGGAAAAGCGCCTCGCTCCCACACATCCACTTCATAGCAGGCATCTCCGCTTCTGAGCGTCATGCGTCCCTGATTTTCTGCCCGGCAGAGCTGCACGGTATCCTGCGGCAGCCGTGAGAGCATTTCTGCAAGCATCTTCGCACCAAATACCAGCGCCCCATTCTCCTGAACGGTACAGGGGAGCTTTTCCTCCAGCGCCGCCTCCAAGTTGGTCGAGGTGACGGTGAGCTTTCCGGCGGCGGCATCCGCCTCCAGCAAAACGCCCCGGAGCACGTCCAACGGCGAATCCGCCGGTGCGACGGCCGATGCACGCTTGATGGCGCTCAGCATTTCCGCCCGATTGATCGTTACATTCAAATAATCTCCTCCTTTACGCAGCAAAGCCGAAGATCGACAGCTGGTTTTCATCCACCTCTGCCTTCTTCGACTTCCGTTTCTTCTGTTCTTCCGCAGTCCTGGCAAGCAGCCCTTCATAAAGTGCCTGACGCACTTGCGCCTGCGCCGTGCGCACGCCGAAGGAATCCTTGGCTGCGGGTGCTTTTTGTTCTTCTGCCGCAGTCTCTTTCAGCTGCGCAGCTGCGATGTTCTTTTTCCGCTCCGGGTTAATGACCGCCATTTTCCGAAAGGCCGCCGCAATATCCTCCACATTATCCCGGATTCCCAGCGCCAGCTCCTTTGCCATCTGTGAGGTCAGGTCCTTTACATCACTCATGGCCGCAAGGCCCTCTTCAGAAAATGTCCCCTCGATGATGCCCGCTACCGCCAACTTGGATGCCATCAGCTTCATAGCCTTTGCCTGCATGGTATCGGCGTAGTAGAGCATATGTACCTCCACTCTGGGGGCGGTCTGATTGATCCGCCACGACCGGCGGGATGCCTGCCGCAGCGTAAAGAGGTTATAGCCCATGGAGTAGAAGATAATGGTGGTAAAGGCATTGAGGTCAAGGCCGGTTTCCACGCAGCGCGGGTTGGTAACGAGCACCTGCAAACCGTTCTTGACACGCTTGTTGACCCAGTCCTCCCGCTTATCCGTAGCGATCTGCGGCGTTAGGATCTCTGTCCGATAGCCTTCCGAGCAAAGAAGCTTCTGGAGCTTTTTCTGTGAATCCGTGCGCGTCCAACTGGTATAGATGAGCACGCGCTCTCCGTTTGCCGCTTTCTGCCGCACCAGTTCCAATACCCGTTCTTCCTTGGGAAACAATCGGGAAAAATCGCCGCAGTTCTTCGGCGTTACAATGGGCATTCCGTTTATGGGATGCACTACCTCCGGCTGATCGTAGGGCTGGTCCGGATAGACCGTCAGCAAATTGAGATAGGTGGACAGGATTTTCTGCGCCGCCTTTCGGTCTGTGCGCAGGACTTTCTGCAATTCGTGTTCCGCCTCTTTATAGGCCGTGCGTACATCCTCCGGCATCTCCAGCGGTACGGGGATCTCTTCGTAGTCCGGCAGGTTTTTACCCATGTCGGAGAGGGAGAGAAACGCCGTGTATTCCAGCAGGAAGCGGGAAAATACCAGCGGCGATACGCCGGGCAGCTGCTTTGACTTTGTTCTGCGCTTACTGGTACGCCGGTTGGAATTGTACTCCGCATCCTGTATCTCATAGGTATTTTCTATCACGCCGTACTCCGCATCGAAATCGCCGGGGCTTTTGTAGCGTTTGCCATCCTTGAGCATCAGCCCGGGAACAATGCGGTAGAGCAGGTGAAAAATGCCGGAGGAATAGCCGTTGATAAGCGTTGCCGTCATTCCGACAAAACACCTGGACGCGCCGTACAGCTCCGCCATGGCGTCGCCCTGCCCGCTATTGTTGTTGTACTCGTGCAGCTCATCGCAGAGGAAGCCGTCGATGCGCCCGTGCAGCTTTTTCTTGATGTAGGTACTCAGGGGAAACCGCCGGTGCGCTCCGCGGATCGGGTAGAATGCATCCGGATTTTGGGCGATCTCAGTGAGCTGATCGAGAACACGCTCGTTTTTGGTACGACGCAGATGTGCCTGCGCGCCGTAGCGGTATAGAGATAAGCATGATACACGTCGTCTACGATGATGTAGTCACGGCTTTTTGTATCCACCGTGGTGGGAGAGAGAATGTCGAGAATGGTGGTGGAGCCGGCTTCAAGCTCACTGAGATCCGGCTTTTCTTCGCCAAAGAGCATCCGCTTCAAAAAAGGCTGTTTTTTGATTTGATCTTCCGAAGGCTGTTTTTTCTTTCTGGACTTCTCTGGAACTGCTTTTGCAGTTTTTTTCGGTTTTTTCTTTACTTGCATCGTCTTACTCCTCATAAATGCCGTGAACGGCCGTTGTCATATCGAAAACGCCCTCCGGCAGACGCACACGCTGGCTGGTTTTCTTGTTCAAAATCTCATAGAGCAGCTTGAGCACAAAATTATCGGAATACTGAGGCTCCAATACCTCCAGTTCACATAGATCCAGATACCGCCTTGCGGTGTCGGCCTCTTCGTTGAGCCGCTGGATGATGGCCTGCACCGTGTTGCGCTTGGCCCGCATGGAGGGTTCATACTGAAACACAAGGAAAAAGCGATGCCGCATGGCGCCGCCGGCGATGCCATGACCGATCTCCCGAATGTTATCCTCGATCATCTCCCGGCACGCTTCGTTTTCCTCCTGTTCTGCATAGCGCTGCATCTGCTCTACATACGCCTGTGTGTCCGCGGGCAGCGTGCGGGCGATCATCTGCAGTTCATCCGGCGCGATCTGCAAATACGATGCAAAGGACGAGATAATATTCTGCCGGTCAATGGCAGACTTCAGATAGATGTTGACAGGCAGCACTTCCATGATCTTCACAAAGCGGTTATCTTTGGTGATGACTACGCCGCCGATGATATTTTTGATTGGAAGCCACGCCTGCACGCTGTCACGGTATACGCCGCCGCTGCCGCCGGTATGGACGCCTTCGCCAAAAATCAGTTCCTTGAGATTCATTTTCTGACCTCCCCTCGAAATAAGATAATCCGGCGGGATCTCCGCCATTTCCACCAGCTTCCCAGCCACCGTGTCATACTGTCATCACTGATGCCGATCAGCCCAAAGCCGCCCAGCGGCACAATGATCGTCAGCGTCACTATGATTTTCGGAGTCAGATCCAGCGGAAGAAAAGCAATGCAAAGATACAGTGCCGGGAGCGTCAGGAGGACAGCCTCCACCAGATTCCGCAGCTCAAAGAGTCCCATAACGCGGCCTGCATCTGTAAAATTGGTAGGAATGTGATAGACCTCATAGTTCATTCGGATCCACCTCCACGGCATCTAACAGATGTCCTTTGTGCTCATAGCAAATCTGTGCCAGCTTCATCAGCTCCTCTGCACGGGAGAGAATGATATCCAGCATGGCACGGTCCAGCGTTTCCGCATTTCTGGGCGTACAGTTTGCCCTGCCCAGTTCCAGCAGGCTCAAATACTGGTTGCTGAAGCTGCTGTGCTCTTCCAATTCCATCAGCGTAATGCCGCATTTCTGCCGTATATAGCGTAAATAGGTTGTCTCTGTCAATTACTCCACCTCCAGATAGTCGATATAGGGCAGCTTACACCACCCCTGCCAGCCGCGTCCGCTGACTTCGGTTTTTACAACACCTTTTCGCGTTCCCATGGCTTCTATTGCGTAACCACCGCCAATATAAACGCCGGCGTGTCCGCTTTTCCATAACATCAGTCCGGGGATTTCCGGCATGGAGGATACCGTGCCGTAGTCTGTTCCTTGAATGCCGGCATTCTTTGCCGCCTGATACATCTGATCCGCACCGTAATCCGGCATTCCGTTTGCGGCATAACCGATGCGCATGGTGGAAGCATCCAGCCACGCATAGCCTTTGATCAGGCCGATGCAGTCTGCCGTGCGCCGTCCCAGCCAGTTTGCTTCAATAAAATCAGCGTAATTGCCGACTCCGTCCGGGTACTGTTGCTTTTTATAGGCAAAGAGGGACTCTGTGAGAATATTGCCGTAGGTTCCCCACACATAGCCCCAGTTGTTCTCCCACGCCTGCACCGCATAGGCGGCAAGGTCGAGATTATTTTTCGTAGACGGGCTGATAAAACGGGAAATGTCAATGTCATTATCATAGCTTGTACCATGTTGAATATCGCCGGAATAGGAGCCATCCCCGCTGTAATCCGGTTGGTAGGCGCTGAAGTACCCGCCGTACTTCTCAAGCG
>ERZ791622.368-NODE-368-length-20247-cov-2.60762_pt1 | contig 20247 bp, 18 predicted proteins | sample MGYA00510269_ERZ791622 | MGnify/ENA primary metagenome ERZ791622 (study PRJEB30046, sample SAMN00715191) | human gut metagenome | study: EMG produced TPA metagenomics assembly of the A metagenome-wide association study of gut microbiota in type 2... | reverse complement strand
ATGCGAATTCCAACCATTGTCGTGCCAAGGTACTCGAACAGATATATGTTTCATTTTTTTAATCTTTTTACAATGTTAAATTATTGTTATGCAAAATCATTATTACAATTATAAACTCATCTAACTGAAACTACTCCATCTTACATCGCTCATCCAACACTCCGGCAAACATATCCATCTCTCTCTTGGAAATCCCCAATCGTGTTGCCAATTCTCGCCATCCTTTTATAGCTTCAGTTACCTCAACAACAATCTTTTCTGCTGTTGTACGGTTTAGCATATAGTCTTCGCAAGCATCCAGCAAAATACCCAGTTCTGCCTTATTGGAGGTTGATGAGACAAGCAGACTCTGATACTCATTCAAAGTAGGGTTCATGTCATATGCAGGAGAAAGCGTCCAACCTTTTGCAGTCAAAAGAAAACCATGATTACGGAAATGATCATCGCTATTACCAATGCAGATATTGAAAGCCACACGGCGATAGAGTTCCTGCAGATTCTCTTCCACATTCGTGCAGTTCTGGATTATGAAATCGACTATATCCAGATAACCATGCCCTGTAGTTGCATTGTCACCGTCATTGAGTCCCAATAAAGTCATTGCAGAAGCAAAGTGAATCCGTTTCCCCTCTTGGGTTCTGTCGAAGCGTTGAGAAAGCAACGTGTGATATTTCTTTCCTGTTGCCAGCACTTTGGTCTTTGCGGCATTTATACCGGCTTTTGCAGCAAGAAGGTGACTGAAATGCTCCCAAAGTCCGGCATCATAATCATCCTTGCGAGAAGGGAACTTGGCTATATAAAGCGTTTTATCCGTGTCTATCACACTGGCTTTAGGTCTTGCACCTCCCAATGAAGAACCGGGCTGCACGAGTTGGGCAACCCATTTCCTGTCAGGCAGGACATTCCCCTCTTCACTTTTCTCAATTTCCGCACTGGCCGCAATCAACTCCCTTATATCCGCCAGAGGTGGGATTTTCAACAACTCACTTACATTTATAAATCCTCCGTCTTTTAACTCCTTGAAACGGAAAGCACCCATTCGGGAAAAGTCATCGATACCAGTCAAAAAATCGAAAGAAGATAGTCTCCGTACCGGTCGCCCCTCTTCCATCGCAGCAATCTGCTCACGTCGCAACAACAGCGTTCGTCCCCAACGATCCGGCAAAGCATCCGAGAAACATCCGAATATATCTTTCTCCGGTTGCGTATATTGCTGTCCCGGATAATTATTGAGGTCATCACTCAGAAATAAATCTCCGTGTTTCTTCAGCCATTCATCGCTGAAGGTAAAGCAATAGCTGTCCGAGCCACGAAGAGATTCATAGCCTAACTCGCCAACGAGTTCTGTCTCGTTGAGCCAGTCAAAATCGGCATAAACATATAACATCTTCATCGTTTACTCCTTTTTTGAGGCACGTTCCCTTGTCTTCAAACTCAAATCCTGCAAGGCTTTTCCCAATTTATCTTCTTTGGCTAGCCACAGAATATCATCGTCCAGTTGCAGAGCATAGAGCACTCGCAAATAAATTCCGATTGCCACAGTCGGCGCACCTTTCTCTATTCGGGACACAGTCAACGGAGAACAGGTGGCACGTTCTGCCACCTGAGCTACGCTCAAATTCCTGCGCAAGCGAGCCAGTTTAATCTGCTCTCCCACAACTGACATTTTCTGCTCCAACTTTCGGGGCAACTTGGTTCCCATTGTATTCTTTGTCATATTAACTCATCATATAATATGCAAAGATACTACTTTATATCTATTTAATGATGTATTGCGGACGCAAAAATCACAAATTCAAAAGATACGACTATTAAATACTGATTTTGCTACCAAAATAGAGATTTCAAAGAAGCAGACTTCTACCTTTATCTATGATTATTTCCAAGATAAAAGCCAGCTTCTTCAATTTAAGCATCACTCGATGGGCTTCACCAATTCTTCATCCTGCCATTCCGCAAGAGAAACAATCGCATTGTATTGCTCCAAAGTCAAATCCGATTCACTATCGTCTGAGCATTCGTATTCCCACGGCAGTTCGTAAACAGTACCTTCTTCCTGATAACCCATATAGTTATGGTACGTATTAGGAATTAACCGCACATAATCTTCTTCGCGCAGAATCCTCAAAAGTTTCTCGGCATCACGAATCAATAATGGCACTCCGACCTTATATAGAGCAGTGGCAACCTCAATGGCCAGCTCGACATTTGCCGAGTAGCTATTAGAAACAACTATCATCCAACCCTGCTGTGGCACCTTCGATGCAATGATGTTCAAGCGCGAAAACCCCAACTCGCCATAGTGGTCTGTTGCAAACCGTATAAAATCCTCCGGGCTGTCAATGTCATAGAGTTTATCTACATCTACGAATTTCACTCGTTTGTAATAGACTACATCTCGCAGTTCTTCCGGGATATTCGGTTGTTCTTCGTAGAGACGGTTTCCAATACTTCGCTTCCGGTAGTATGCCTCATAAGCCTCGTTAGCGATACGATAATATGTGCAATATTGCCGAATGGTCATAGTCTTCAGATGAAGTGCGGAATGTTCCTTCGCAGAATCCTCCAAAGCCTTTATCGCTGTTTCCCGATCTTCCACATTAATCTTAAAGCTCGGAGCTATCCTATTGAGTTCCTTTCGTGCAATCCGCCCAATCCGTTGCTGGCACGGCAGATTGTGCGCCACATAGTCGTTGAACCCATCAGGATTTGCAACAATAACATCAACCAGCCTCTGCAAATAGCAGAAAAGTCGGGCAAGGGAATCCTGATACCATCCGTCATCTGATTCTCCGTCGGCACAAGAGGAGCGATTTGTTATGACGAAATGCGCATGTTTTCGGTCTGTAATGCGAATCGACCGGAACTCTTCGTATTTATAAGAGGTAACATGAAACCACTGCGTTTCCGTTGGATTGAACGCAAGCCAGTCCGCAAGGAAGGCTTCTTTGCTTTGATACTCTCCCGAAGCAATCAGTTCCTCGACATCACCCCATTCCTCTGGGGTCGCGGTACCACAATGTAGAAGCCACGGTATTCATCATCCCCCATTACGGTAAGTTGCTCGAACTGATGCTGAATTTCAACTAGACGTTCCAGCATATTGCCGCTAACTGTGATTTCACAATGACGCATTTCACCCATTGCTTCTATATGCGAAGCGTTCAAGCCAACCTCATTTGCCAAATCAATAAAGAGTTTTCTATCTATTATTCTTTCATCCATTGCTTAATGCTCATTAAATTTCAACATGCTTTTTCGGATCAAACCCATTCACAATGTGCTCATTCGCAAAAATATATCCCATCTGATTACAGATTACTTTTGTACTACCAATCTCTGTGTCTATATTGGTATGTGAATGTCCATAAATCCAAATATCTATCCGACTGTTGGCAATCCAATCACCATATTCGCTAGCAAATGCACTATTCAGTACGGAGTTCTTGTGCTGTGGATCAATCACCTCCAAAGTAGGCAAATGATGAGTAACCACCACAATATGACCAGCCGTGCTCTCTTCGACACTTTTCCGGATAAAATCAATACAGGTCTCATGCATCCGATTGAATTCCTCTACCTGTAGCAATTTTCCGTCAAATTTGATTTGGCGAAAGTCATTCATACCTTTCCACACGAAATACTCGTCATTCGGGTTAATCCGTGACCATAGCGTACTCAGGACAAAATCGGTATCATCGATACGGATTACCTGATTCTGATAGAACCCTACATTCTCACGGAACATCCACTTCCATTGTAGCCCTCGTTCCATCACGTCCGAATAATTATAGTATTCGTGATTGCCGGGAACAATCAGAACCTGCCTGTAATTATCCGAAGCCCATTTCCAGAATTTCATCATAGGAGCTATTCTATCCCTAAGATAGAATATATCTCCAGCCAAAACCAGCACGTCACCGGTAACAGGTAATTCATTATGCTTTAAATATCTGCTGTTCTCCCTGAACTCCAGATGTAAATCGCTCATGTATTGTATCTTCATTGCTCTTTCATTTTTAATTGTTCAACTTGTTTTTCAATAATTATCTTCATCTGTGCAAATGAAACCGGCATAAAGTTGTTGTTATCAACACCTACGTCATATTGTGTAGGATAGAGATACTGAAGCCGGGCTGCATCAATTCCAGTGTTATTCTTCCTCGTATGCACATGGCCGAACAGTTGCCATACATCTTTATAGCCGCCATCAAAGCACAGAAACGGATAGTGATTCAAATATATCTTCTGTTTATCCACTTCTATATGCATCTGCATGGTCACATGCTCAAACCTATCGACATACCCCTGCCTCAAGTTCTTTAAATCATGGTTGCCGAGAATCAGATATATCTTGCCATTCAATCTATCAAGAATTTTAGTCCATTCAGCTGAACCGCCCAGACAGAAATCACCCAAGTGAAAAACAGTATCATCCAAGCCAACTGTATTATTCCAATTGGAGATAATCGTTTCATTCATCATTTCCACATCCTCAAAAGGTCTGTTGCAGAAACGAATGATATTTCCGTGATAAAAGTGGGTATCAGATGTAAAAAATACCTTACTGCCATCAAATTTATAATTCATTTCTTCTCAATTTATGTGCATCGCTGCACGTTAATAATCTGTTTGTCAATCACCCATCAGACGGAAATGACAGAAAAGCATCGTAAGATAACTGTCACAAATGGGTATAAAAACAAAATAGTTGGAAAGTTCGGTAAAGACTCTCCAACTATTCAGTTTATATTTTCAATCAGGGGTAGAATAAACTACACCATGCTATGTTCTTCGTTGGAAAGTATTTATAATACAAGGTTCAATGCCAAAGACATGAACACACAGTACAGATTCAGGGCGTTTGTTACCCCAAATTGTGACCTTCGATAATATGTTCATGCTATTTCTTTGCATTGTTAGTTTTTATATCGTTTCAAACTCAGCGCAAAATTAGCAAATAAATTCCATATCACACATCGCTTTCTGAGAAAATCCACGTAACCTTTTGCCTATATGCCGCATAATAAAAACTGAACCTATGCAATTAATACACAGATTCAGTTCCTTATCATTTAGCTCACTCCATTGATTCCCGAATAATCCGCCGAGTCTCTTTCTTATACTCCTTGCGGTCATATTCGAATCCCCTGCACATCCAACAGCTACACGGAGTACCTGTTGTTTTGTAAACTTGTGCCCATTTCTCTTTTGCCAATTCAAACCAACGGGGATGCTCATAATAGCTTCCATCCTCACGAATGATGCAATGACCATAAGCGGCATAAAGAATCATGCGAGCCTTAAACACACGAGCCATTTGTTGGCGTCTCCAAAATTTGTTTCTTTTGTCCATCGTCTCTTTCTATTAAAGTTAGGATGAACGATGATGTTACTTTGGTGAGACTTAATATATCCATAGAATTATACTTTTAATAATCAAATTATTGCAGCTGTATATCATTCTTAATCTTCCATCTGATTAGAGAGAATCTTCATCATCCTCTTCCTCAAAACCTTCTGATGCATTTGCTATCAGTGCCTTCCCTATTTCCAATTGTAGGTATTTCGGAAGACGAAGCAGTTTTGCCATAAGATGGCTATAAGTGAACTCTACTTTAGTGTCGAGTATTGGTTCTTCTTCTATGCTCGTATCAATTTTCTTAACAGCATCAGCATCTTTAATAAAGTCGGAAAAGTCTGGCTTCTCCATCCAATTTTCTATCATACCGTCATGTTTGATTCTTAAACGGATATAATCCCCACAATCATCCGCCTCCGGAATTAAGCCATTAGGTACATAATCGGTAATTTTACATATTACCTTTTTATCTTTATCAAGCAAGAAATAGGTTCCGCTATCACATACCTTAGCTTGAAGATATAAAGTTCCATATTCTGGTTTCCAATCAAGAAGTTTATGAACTTTCAAGTCAATTATGCCAGACCACATCCCTTTAGAAACCAAAGGATACTTGTTTTCATATAGCTCACCAAGCCAATCATCTGTATAGCTACACATTTCCTCATTGTATGGGAAGTATATCACCAGATAGTGAGCCACCTCATTCAAATTCTGTTCTTCAATTCCAACTAATATCTGTTTTGCCATAATCAAAATTTTTAAATAGTAGTCAACAGACTCACATCAACATCAGGCATGATAACGCCCAAAAGCCTGTCTTCGACAAGGAATCCCATATACAACGGAATGGTGAGTATATCTCCCTCACGTCCTACATTATATTGCCCCAACTTGATTGCATTCTTGACATGATACACATCCTTATTTTTAAGAATGGTAGCCATACTTTTTGCCTTACCGGTCTTAGCCTTGACTTCAAGGATGACGCATTCGCCTTTGAACCTTACCAAGAAGTCCAGTTCAAGCCCACTGTCCTTATGGAAATAGTATAGCTTCTGTCCGGACTTACACAGGAAATCCGCCATGAGGTTCTCAAAGATAGCTCCCTTATATCCAAGAAGATTCCCCTTCAATATATCAGCCTGAGTGCCATAGTCGAGCATTGCTACAAGGACACCTATGTCAGTAGTGTACACTTTGAAACAATCTTTGATGGAATTGCCCTCCAACGGCAGTTCCGTAATCTGCGTGTTATAGCACCTACGGACTATTCCGGCATCCTCCAACCATTGAATGCTACCGATGTATTGAGAAGACCTTCCTCCCTTTTTGACTATGGAATATTGGAATTTCTTATTCTCCTTGGCTAATTGCTTCGGAATGGATTCAAAACATTCACGGATATTAGATTTGTCCGCATCATCTGCATATTTAACCATATCCTCTTCGTATCCGGCAATAAGATTACGCTGCTTCTTATATATGAGTTCGATATTCTTGGTTTCAAGGAAGCAATTCACCACTTCCGGCAGCCCTCCTACAATAACATATCTGTATAGCAGCTCCATCATTGCCTTGTGAATCCCATCGGGAACAGCCTTTTCGTTCTCAAAACATGATTTGACAGAATCGATAACAGCCTCACCGATTCCGTTTGCCCATAGAAATTCCTCAAAATCCAATGGGTACATATCAATTACGGTTTCATATCCGACAGGAACAGAATCTTGCCCGACATCCTCTTTCTTTTTCTTGCTTTGACCATAGCCTTTCACTCCTAAAAGAGAACCTGTGGCAATAACATCAAAACGTCCGTCTATATAAAATGACTTCAAGGCTGTCCTTGCTTCCTTACATTCCTGAATCTCGTCAAGGATAATGCAGGTTTTCCCTTCAATGAACCGACTGCCTTGAATCAAAGCAGAGAGGTTGAGAATGATGGTATCGACATCTATATTGCCAGTAAAGGCAGACTTCTTGTCAGGTTCAAGAATGAAGTTCATATAGACCACACTTTCATAATTCTCCCTTGCGAATTTCTGGACAATATATGCCTTCCCGCACTGGCGAATACCTTTTATCACAAGGGGCTTTCTGCCCTCGGCCTCTTTCCAATTAGCTAAATATGTTTCTATTTTCCTTTTAAGCATAACGCAATCTTATTCTTTCCGCTACAAAATTACACTTTTTCGAGCGAATAAACCAAGGTTAAATACATTTTTTCAAGCGAATAAATCGAATTTAGTTACACTTTTTCCAACGAATCATCCCTATTACACAACATTTTTTCAAGCGAATCACAGCATAAATTATCGAAACCAACTTTACTTTATCTCCGTATTCATATATACGTTCATTAAAGTAAAGCTAACAAAGGGGAGAAAAAGAGATAGCTTCGCCCAAACCAAGCCGAACCAGACCTATAGACTTTCTCTTTTGGCTGCAAAATATGAGCAATCTAAGTATGAAGATTGAGCAAAATACAACTCCAAGCAAAGCAATACTCACCTCCTACCAGGTCACAAGAAAACAACCCGGAAATCTGTGAATCTGTCTTCCATTTTGCAGCCTGAACCGGCGAAATAATCCCCGATATACCTTATCTTTGCGAAGCGGAGGTTTCGAGGCGAAAGAGAGCGATTTTCCCCATTTTCCCTCTGTTTTGAGACTGGCAACGAAGAAAAGTGTTAAATCTTCGATTTTTGACGAAAAAACAAGTAATTTTTTGAGCAGTCTATCTTTTAAGCCATAAACTACTGATAATCAATTAGCATAATATGCTGCATCGGCAAATAACGCCCTGTAAGCAATTGATTATCAATATATTACAAAAACAAGTCAAGAAAATAACCTCAAATTTTAATTTACTGTTTATCAATACATTACAGTATATTTTGCAAATAATCACGACAAAATCAAGGGAAATAGGAAACAGATTTGCTACTATTTGATACTCAAATTAGGGGTTGTTGACAACCTTATATTATATAGGTGCTACACTAAAGTAGCCGTATATATAATATGAATTATAATTTCTCAAAGCATTATTATGATCCGTTCATCCAGTTGAAAGAGGAAGAATGGAAAGATGTAGTTTCAAGAGGCTTCCTAAGTATTAGCGAAGCAGCTACATTGTCAGGATATACGCGCCAGTATATCCACAAACTGGTTCAAACAGGTAAGATTAAAAGTGAACGGTGTTTGAACAACCTAGTGATAGCCAATAAGGATTTCATCAAATGGTATTCGTTTCTGCCGTTAGTGCCCCACTCTCCAATTGGGCGAAGCTCGTATTCTCTCAAAGGATTGATGGCCTATACAGGAATGAGCCGTTCTTGGATTCTAAATTTCGCTGAACGCTATCAAATCAAATCATACTATTTAGGTTTAAATAGGAGGTTTGATGAAACTGACTGTAAAGCAGCTTGGGACATCGAACGAATCAGGTATGCCCAGTGGCTGACTGTTGATGAAATTACTACTCATCTCAACATTGATGCCAAAGAACTGCTGACACTTGTTGCCAAACACATGGTTAAGGTGAGATGCATAGCCTATACCGACTATTATTGTAAAAAGGATGTTGAACAAGAAATCAGATGGAGGGAAAGTCATGTATAGGGTTGCATTGCGTTATAAAATAAAGGCTGACGGCAAGAAAAAGTCCATTTATCTTCAGTTCAACCCACCCATCAAAGATGTAAGGGGGAAAGAAACCCAATATGAATTTCTGAATTTGGATATTTATGTCAATCCTGCCAATACTGCCCAAAAGAAATACAACCAAACGGTTGAAGAAGTGGCAGAAAACATCAAGTGCGAGCGTTACATTCAGTTGGTACGACGGGATTTCAGTTTTCTGGCAAAAGACAATCTGGATGGAGACTTTCTTGAGTATTTTCATGAAAACGGAGACTATCACAGTCAGAAATATATCTGTGCCCGGCTCCATTTTGAAGAATTCTGTGAGAAGAAGTGTTCCTTCAGAGACCTTAGTTTCAGTCTTTGCGAAAAGTACAGACTGTATATCCTTAGAGATAAGCACCTGACCAGTTCAAAAAAGATATCACACAATACTGCAAGTGCATACTTCAATGTATTCCTGAAAATGGTGAGATTGGCCTATGAAGACAAAATAATCAGCCATGATTATACTGAGATAATAAAACCCATTGTGTGGAATCATGATATCCTCAAAGAGTATTTGTCCAATGATGAAGTCGATATTCTACGCCAGACACCTTATCCGCCATATCCGGAATTGCCTAAAGCTTGTCTGTTCAGCATCTTTACAGGATTGCGGCGGAGTGACATTCTTGACTTACGATGGGAAAACATTGTAAAGAGATCGCACAAGACATTCATAGAGATACAGTGTAGCAAGACCGGTGTTTTAATCCAATTGCCTTTATCAAAACCGGCATTGGATATTTTGGGTAAAAGAAAAGAAGAAGGGATAGTATTTCAATCCTTGACAATAAGCATACTGAATCTACATGTCTCAAAATGGCTGGACTCGGCAGGAATCATTAAGCACATTACTTTCCACCTTGCTAGGCATTGCGGATTGCCTTTATCGTTGAAATTGAATAGTTTGCAACGATTTGTTTCTTGATTGGTAACGATTTAGAAACGAGCGAAGTTCTATATTCTGTCTTTTTTTGCATTAAATCAAAAGAACACTATTCTGATGGCAAAGATAATATTTTTAAATATAATCCCAATGTGTTCGAATCTTTTTAGAAAATAAAAGTTTATATCTCCTCTTTATAACTATATCGCATTTATACATAATACTATAATTAGCTACGAGAGGTATTCTCACGTGACAAATATACAGCATTTAAGAAATGCTATTAAACCATTCATTGTCATTATTACATATTTCTTATCTACTATATAACGTTGATATTTTAAAGATTAGTATTCTTCTGCTTTTTGTATTTTACGAGTTCTCTATCTCATCAAAATGAACAAAGAATTTCAACTTTTCATCAACATTAAGATTGAAATAAGTATAAAGCTCAGGTACAATTGGAACAAAAATCTTATCTTTTGTTAAAATCGTGGCAGAGCGTATACTTTTCCCGCCTGTAGAATCAGGAATCTTACGTGTCAATTCTAAATCATAATAAAGAGTATTTTTCCCCATTGCATCTGTGAAAATGTAAATAAGGCGGTGCATACTCCAAAGTATCCTTGTTGTATGAGGGTTAGAAAAGAATATTCTTTTCTGGTTTACCATTTTATCTGTCAATGCCATAAACATTTTATTATTCTGTAGAACTGGCGTTATAACATCTGTTTTAAGAATACGAAGTTTTGTTTCTACATCTAGGCACAAAATAGATGGCATTGGCATTATATCTTCATTGTTTGCATTTTTAATAGCATCCTCCGATACATTCAATGTATTGTTACTAATATTTGTAATGACCTCTGACACATCACCAACTTGAGATTGATTGATTGTTTGCTGATGCTTATTCCGTTCAGCTTTAGCAAACTTCACAAATTCTTCTGGCGTAATCTCATCAGCTCTTAATTTCCCAATCATCTCATCCATTGTACCAGTCATTTCATAAGGAATAATATACTCATCTTTTGTGTTATGAAGAACCCGAGAAATATAATCTGTACGTTCTTTTACTCCCTTGGGTATAAAAGCTGAAAATTGCTGATAAAGTACAACTCGCACAAAATCTTTTGCTAATGGAGTAAATAGACGATAATTGTCATTTCTTATTGATATAAGCCTTTGAATATCACTATTATTTGGAGAAATGTATATGCAAAAAATCCCCTTGTTAAGATCATGAGTAACAAAGACATTAAGCATATGGGAGATATCAGCAAACTTCACATCAAAATCCTTAACATAGTAATCTTCTTCAATAATACTTCGTAATTCGTTAACAATAAAGAATTGATCAATTGTTAGTTCTTTGCTTTCATACTCCCTAATTACTTGGATGTTGTTTGGTATTGATTTTACACCTATTTTCTCTAAATAGTTTCGCTGTATTCTTTTTCTGTAGGTACTATCAGAAATGGACAAGACATTATTTTCCGAGTTTTTAAACTTAGCAAGTACCGTAGAATCTACACCGTCTGCATATTTGAATTCAGATGCATTTAGGCTTGTTATATTACCAAGTCTAATGTATTTATCTTCATTCGCATATTTTATATTAATGTGCGAAGCTTGCGCCATATTAAAATGACTATATAGATATTGCAAAAAATTACGATAGTTATCACAAATTGGATCTTTCGCAATAACAGATGTCCATGAACTTTCTACAGACTGAACTATCGAAGTGACGAGACTTACTGATTCACGGCTAACAGCCTCACGCCCTGCTGTAGGGACAAGATTATCCAAATTAACAATACCTCCGAATTCATAAATAGATGGTACGTTTATACTCGCTAGTCCAAAACCGTTTCTAAGACCTAAAATTCCCTTATCCCGTGTATTTAGATACAAATAGCCATTTATTGGACTACCTTGTATTGCTATGTCATAAATTACAATATCTACAGATAAAGGAAATTGATTATTATATCCTATATCTAACTTATATGACAACCGAGAATCTGTTACCTCCTTTGCTGTGATTTTTTTTACAAAATCAATCTTTTTTTGAGGGAATTTTTGTCCGTTAATGGTTACAGGTATTTCTATGTATTCGATATATTGGCGCAAGTAATTAATTGCGTTAATAACGCTAATTGAACCAGGCTGATCAAGTGTCACTGTTATACAAGTACCATAAGGAATCGACTGATTTTCTATTGGAGTTACCGGTATGGAATTTTTAATGTTAATTTTTTCCCTTTGAGCTTCTGATGTGTAAGCAGTTTTTTCTCCGTATCTATGTGTTTGAATTTCAAGCTTAGTACACACTCCAAAATTTGCTAATGCACCTATTCCAAAATGCCCTACTACACCAGCAGCTATAGACTGGGGATTATTTTTCCCACTATTACCCGCTTTCCAATAGTTATTTGCTAATATGTCCTTATTCATACCTATACCATTATCCTCAATAACTATTTGCTCGTTGGTAATATTTATTTTTATATACGGTTCAAAGTCAGAATCTATCAATTTCCTTTCCAAAATAGCATCGTATGCATTCTGCACATTTTCTCTTAACATTGCTAAAGGGGAATCATATAAATCATTACCAAGCAAACGAATCATCTGCTTAGCATCGAATTCCATAGAAACATACATCGTATCGCTCATATATTACTATTTTTTAAGGTAGTTAGAAGTGAATTGACATTCGAGTCATTTAATTTATAAATATCTCTATCAGCAATAATTTCCTGAATATAATCAGAATTACCGGCTTGTTGTGCTGCGACTATTTTCAAAACAGCATCTTCTATACTTGTGACTTTACCTACGTTCTTAAAAACGTAGTCATAGTCTTTCACTTCCTTTAAATATAATTTAAAAATGGGCTCAAAATCCTTACCAGTTTTCTGTTGTAACAGTTTAATGGCTTCACATGCTTGATGAAAATCACCACTAATTTTACATTCTCTATCTATTTTTAATAGAATGTCGTTAATTGACAGTTCCCTAAGCCTGATATCATAATGTATCTTATTGGTAGAATTAGAAAGGGGTTTCAAGCGCCAATGAGGAATCTTGTTATTACGATTGGGATTAAAATCTTCACGTATGTTTATGTCAACAGCTGCATACCCATTTCCCTTTTCTATTTCTATGATATTGTATTGTCTGCGACAATTAGCAGAAAGGACTTTTTCACCCCCAAATAATGTGCCTGAACTGATTAATAATAATCTTTGGGTTAATTTATCTTTTTGTAAAAGCAAATCTGAGTATTCTTCAGCAACTTGTGTATAATGTTGATGCCCATATAACCCCATTTGGATATTACAACTAAGCAGGTTGTTCAAAAAGGCCCGATCTATATAATTTGTTTCCATAGGTCTACCATAGAAATGATGATGCCATACAGCAATATTTAAATACCCTGCATTGTAACTATCTGTCAGTTCTTTACACACGGAATTTAAAGCTTCTTCTGTTATACTTCCCGTGTCGCAAAGATGGTCAAGACGATGACAACTATTGAAACAAGAAAAACAAATTTCATAAGTATTATCAATAACAACAAATGCCTTTTCTTCTGGATTGTTAGGATATTGTCTAATCCCATCATAGAATTTATTGTAGAATTCAACAAATTGGCTAAAACGACTATTATAGATAGCGGAATCCATAATTTCATAGAATTGGCAGTCTTTCCAATTCCAACGTAAGTCCGTTGCTCCAGAAAAGAATGAATGTAGACAACATTCATACTTTTTGGTTGCTGGTATCATACTTGCCATAGTTGTATTTCGGTTCACATCGTGATTACCAGGAACTATAATAAGCCTCTTTCTATCTCCTTTTAAAAAGAAATGACAAATGTCTGATAGGAATAATGCCACATTATCATATTGTTGTCGAATTTCATCATCGGTATATGCCCCTTGAATAAGATCACCACTTACAACCACAAAAGAAGGTGCTAAAATACATTCGTTTTCAGTATAGTATTCAAAATCTCTTCTCATAGATTGAAATAGAGAGGCATACTCAACCCCGGGGGCTTTATGAATATCCGAAATATGAAGTATGCTGTATTTCATATAATCTCATTTAATTCATCTATTTTAATTGCAAAGATAGCAATTTTTTAATGAATTACCGGCTATAATTGCCTGAATTTATATTTCAAGCCATCTGGAAAATCCAGTGTAAGCTGCCCCCTAAAACCAAGCGATTCTGCCCCCTTAAAACATTCAACAATGCCCCCTTAAAAAGTCTTGACCGATGGGGTTATTATTATTTTAGTTTATTTCCCTCTGTATGCATCCATTTTACGGACACTTTCTCCTGTCAGCTCAATCCGGTGCGCCGTATGTATAATACGATCCATAATGGCATCTGCTACTGTAGGGTCTCCGATTGCATCATACCAATTGTCCGTTGGCAGTTGCGAGGTGATGATGATGGACTTGCGCCCATGTCGGTCCTCTATTATATCGAGCAGGATGGGTCGTTCCTTGGCATCAAGGTTCACAAGGAAGAGGTCATCCAATATGAGCAGCGTGCTCCGTTCGATTCTCTTGAGTTCCGATTCCAGTGTGCCTTTTACTTTTGCCACCTTAAGCGTACCCATAAGTTTCGGAGCATTCGCATAATATGTCCGTATGCCCTTCTTGCAGGCTTCATACCCCATTGCTGTGGCAAGGAAGCTCTTCCCGGTACCGGATGACCCTGTGATGAAGAGGTTCTGTCCCTTGCGGGTGAACTCCAGCGATGCAAGCCGCTCCATCTGATTGCGGTCAAGGCCACGCGGGATTGCATAGTCTATCTGCTCGAGGCAGGCCTTGTAGCGGAACGCCGCCCCGCGTATAAGGCGTTGGATGGCTGCATTGGCACGGTAGTCCCATTCCCTGGCAAGTAACATGTGCAGGAAAGAGTCGATTGTCATTGTTTCTGCCATAGTGGAGGTCAGGCTTTCAGTGAAGGCGGCGGCCATGCCGTGCAGCTTCATACGGTTCATCAGTTCGATTGTCAACGTGTTGCGGTCTTTTTCGACAGCTATCGGTGCGGTAAGATTATTTGTTTCCATTGTTGTCTCTATTTAAATGTTTTAATTGTGCGAAGTAGGCTGCTCCGCGGATGTTTTTGTGGATAGATGTTACGGGGACCTCATCGTCGATGTCGTCTTTTGACAGGAAGTCTGCATCATCCCCGCGTTCAAGGATCCGCCTTATCTCCTGATATCCGTATAGGCGCAGTTGCGTGGCGCATGCGCTTGCCGCCACCAACCGTTCCAGCCCGAAGGTCTTCTCCAACGCCATGATGCCTCTGCATGAACGGAACGCCGCGGGAGGATACTTCTTGAGTTCCGCCACCTTGCGCAGATACAGCAGCAGGACGTTATCTGTCTGGCCGGCCCGTTCGTAAATCTGTTCCAGATCCTTTTCATAACTTCCATGACGTCCGGGCAGTCCGTGGGCATCCTTGATCGTATAGGAGTATGGCGTGTCATCGCGCTGGTGTGTGGTCACCAGACGCAGGCCATGATATATTTCCAGCGTGTCCGCATCATAGACAATCTCGACACGTTTGCCTATATACTCTTTCGGTACGCTGTAATGGTGAAGCCTGAAGGTGACATAGCCGTTACGCATTACTGTTGCGGAGCGTCGCTCTTTCATCTGATGGCGTATGGCGGGAAGCGGGCGGAGGCAGTCGGACTCAATCTGCTCGAACTGTTCCCGTCTGGACTGGGGACGCCCGCTCATCCTGCGTCCGTTGAAGGCCGAGAGCGATTCGGATATGGCCGCATTCAGAGACTCCAGCGAGTGGAATACAAGACCCTCGATGTCAGCGTAGACGGATCGATAAAGCAGCTTCACGGCATTCTCCACCAAGGCCTTGTCCTTTGGATGACGTACCCGTGTGGGGTATACGGTACATCCGTAGTGTTCGGCAAATGCCGCAAACTCCTCGTTGATTACCGGCTCGTTACGGTCGCTGCGGGTTACCGCCGATTTGAGGTTGTCTGGTACGATCGCCATCGGAACCCCGCCGTAAAAATGAAGCGCGTTCTCACACGCCTTAATCAAGTCCTGCCTTGACTGGGACCAGACCGCCTCACAATAGGTATAGTGGCTGCACGGAAGTATGGCCACGAACACTTCAACGCTGCGACATTCACCGCTTTCACTGTCAACGACTTCCAGTTTGTCACCGGCGAAGTCGATATACATCTGGTCTCCGGCATAATGCTCGACATGGCCTACGACATGTGTCACCATACGGTAACGCATGAGATAGTTGCCGAAACTGGCATGTCTGTATCCGTCAGGATGGGTCTCGCGGTACTCTTCGTACAGGGTTTTCACTGTTACGCCTCGGCGGCTAAGCCGGGCAGCATACTCAGGAAGGAGTGCCTCAAGCTCAAGCTGGCGTTGTGACGGTTCCCTGTTACGGCCAACACCTTCAGAGAACATTTCCTGGATGCGAGCGGAAGGCATGGCGGCCAACTCCTTTATCGGTATACCACACTCTTGAAACAGGCGCACATATCTGCGCACCGTGTTGCGGGAAAGCTCAAAGCTCCTGCTTATCTGCTTTATCCCCATCCCCAATGCGTAACATTGGAGGATGTTTGCTATCTTTGTTGTCATAGTAGAAATGATTTTATCCCACCGGTCAAGACGGGAATCAAATCTACGAAAAATCCCCTGCCGGGCATTGTCAAGCAGGGGTATTTTTATATTGGAATCAAGGGGGTAGGATTATTTTAGCACAAGGGGGCAGAATCGCTTGGTTTTAGGGGGCAGCTTACACTGGATTTTCCAGAAGTCTATTTTTGCAAAACTACCAAATAATAAGCATTTGGAAGTTTTTATATCGTTAAACTACCAAAAAAAGGAAAAATAAAAAACAGCAAAAACCAAGCCGCCGGAAACCTCGTTTTGCGGCTCTATGACGGCTTTATTTTTCGTATCGGGGAAATATAAGCAAAGTAAAGAGAAAAGTAAATGGCGGCCATCGCTTGCTTTAATTAGATAGCTTCAAGTGTAAAGCTAAAGCTAAGCAAGTGTAAAGCAAAAACCGTTTCGTTTTAAACCAGCGTTCGTGTCCTATCCTTCTGAAACTCCTATGAATAAAGGCTTTCCGTGTAGTTCTTCACTATTCATATTTAAACCGCTTCGTTCTGTGCCCCATAAACGGAAAGGTTTGATCGCAAGGATGGAAACAAAATTCTTAGTCAAACTCTCGCTGCTATCATGCCAGGTGCAGATGATTATCTAAAGCTATGTTGGATAGCGGGAACTCTAAATCTTCCTCAAGAAGACAAAGATCAGATATTTATTAGAATGGTATTTAATTATGTCGCAGGTATATCTGATGACCATAATAAGAATATATCGTTTATTATGGATAAGACAGGAGTGTGGCGATTATCACCTGCATATGATGTAATGTTCACGGCAAATACATGGGATGATCCTTCTGCATACATTCATTCGATGGGTGTGATGGGCAAGAGATCAGCCTTGACCACAAGTGACTTTGTTAACTTTGCAGAGGATTTTGTGGAAGAGCCCGAAAAAAAGATATTACAAGTATTTAATGCAGTAGGCAAATTTCAATCATTGTGTGCCCAATATAATATAGATAAGGCTATATCTGATAAAATCCAACATGTGTTAGAGGGACTGGTTACTGACGATTTGAACTTATTACAATAATAAAATTTAGCGTTTCAAAGTGGATGATGTATAAATAGCCTAATCGTTGTCAAACTCCTACACTTGATACAAAAGGCTATCGTAAGAACTTATCCATTAGGCGAGCGTTCTCGTCTAAAGATGCGGGTGCGTTGCCATTGGATAGGGAGGCTGTAGGAGGGCTGACGACGTGTAGCAATAGCTCTGCATCTTTTTAAGTTAACACTTTAAACCATCTAAAGATTATATTTACACTTTCTGCTTGTACATTCAAAACTTTCTATATATATTTCCGCCCTGTTTCTGTAAAATCAGTCTGATACATTGGATTTAGTCACTTATACTATTGGATTAATCAGAAACATTCTTAAAACAAAATTTCAATCATATTTTAACAGGTTCTTAGTAATAATGTTACAAATCGAACAGTTTAACGACATCTATGTAAAGTACTACAGGAAAGCTTACCGTTTCTCTCTGATGTATGTACGAAACGACCAGGCAGCCGAAGATATAGCGACAGAATCCCTTATTAAGTTATGGGAAACAATGAATAAGGAAACCGTAGAGAAACCTTTGGTCTTGCTATTAGCAATACTCAAACATAAATCCCAGGATTACCTCAGAGTACAGATTAGCCACAAAGAAAGACTTGAGGCTATGGCTGAATGGCGGCGGCGGGAATTGTCCATTTGGTTATTAAATCTTTGAAGGATGTAATCCGGAAGATATTTTCTCTACAGAAATACAAACGATCCTAAATCATACTCTGGAAGAACTTCCCGAGCAAACACGGAACGTTTTTAGAATGAGCCGTTTCGAACAGAAATCCGGAAAAGAGATAGCACAAACATTAGGTATCACCGTAAAAGGGGTAGATTATCATATAGCCAAAGCATTGAAAGCTCTACGTATTTCTCTAAAAGATTACCTGCCTCTATTTTATTTTTTATTTTTCTATTAAAAAAGTTAGTTTGCTACTAGTGAACCTTTCCTAACTATCGTCTTATATATAAAGCAAAGAAAAATATGGATGATAAGTTACTACAATTATATTTCGAAGGACGTACAACTGATGAACAATCACGTTTGATTACGGAATGGCTAGATGCCGATGAGGTGAATATGAAACACTATCAGCAGCTATGCCGTTTATATGAGATAAGCTTCTGGCATGAGGTACCTGAAGTTATTACAAATTCTGTCCTAAAGAAGGTAAAATTCAGACATATTTGGCAAAAAGCAATAGAAGTAGCTGCTATCTTTATTCTAGGATTTATTTTGCATTATTGGATACATTTACCATTCGTAGATACAGAAGAAGATATTGCCATGCAAACCATATATGTTCCGGCAGGGCAGAATGCACAACTTACTTTAGCCGACGGTTCTCAGGTTTGGTTGAATGCCGGTAGTACACTAAATTTTCCTACCCGCTTCGCTAAAGGAAAACGAAAAGTTAGTCTCAATGGGGAAGGTTTTTTTGAAGTAAAAGCAAATAAAGACAAACCATTTATTGTATCTACATCCAATTATGATATCAAGGCGTTAGGAACCTCTTTTAATGTAAGAGCTTACAAGCAATCAAAAGATTTTGAAGCAGCTTTGTTAACTGGAAAAGTTGAAATTACCGATCATGCGACAAATCAAAAGCTTTCTTTGACACCTGATAATCGGGCTATATTGGAAAATAAGAAGTTAGTAGTTACTCCTATGCAGCACATAGACTATTTTCTTTGGCGCAAAGGAATTCTCTATTTTGATGAGTCACTGATGGAAGTTCTAAAAAAACTGAAATTATATTTTGATGTAAACATTCAGATAAACAACAAATTTATTATACAAAATAAAATACATTCTACTGCCAAATTTCGAACAAGAGATGGTTTATACCACATCCTAGATGTTTTGCAACTTACCCATCATTTTACTTACCAAAAAGATGATGAGAAAAATCTGATTATTATTAATTAATTCAACATATAAATTCTTGCAGAGATTGATTCTTATATAAATTTTATTGTTAAACCTTTAAATACTAATAGCCTATGACATAGATATAAAGAGTAAATAGAAAACCGGCAAGTGCTCCAACACTTACCGGTTAAGGGTTAGACTCCCGACCTTGAATAATTAATCGAAGTACTAACGTAATTGCATACAAAATTATGAATTATTTTTTGTATAAACAATCCATATCCGAAATTAAACACATATTTCGTATTATGAAAATCACAGTTATTGTCCTGTTCGCATGTTTTTGCAACCTTTTTGCAACAGAAGCCAATTCACAGAATGCAAAAATGTCTATACATGCCGACAATTTACGGGAAATCATTTATAAGATAGAGAAGCAAACCGAATACCTGTTCGTATACGACAGGAATGAGGTTGATGTAAACCGACAGATATCCGTGAATGCTGATAATGAATCTGTCTCTGAAGTTTTAAATAAAATATTTACAGGGACTAACATAGAATATAAATTAGTCGGAAAAAACGTTACGCTTATCAAACGTGATGACCTTTCTCGCCAAAATGGAATAAGCCAGCAATCAACTAAAAAAATTATCGGTATAGTCACTGATGAAAAA
>ERZ791622.350-NODE-350-length-21108-cov-2.50862_pt1 | contig 21108 bp, 15 predicted proteins | sample MGYA00510269_ERZ791622 | MGnify/ENA primary metagenome ERZ791622 (study PRJEB30046, sample SAMN00715191) | human gut metagenome | study: EMG produced TPA metagenomics assembly of the A metagenome-wide association study of gut microbiota in type 2... | reverse complement strand
ACGAAAAAATCACGTGGATTACATTATTGGGAGCAGGTTGCATTATTTTTGGAGTCTATCAGGCAGAGAAAAAGTGGAAGAGTAAAACTTGTATTTAGTTTGTATTGTTATTTTTTATGTATTCGGAAGGCACATATCCGAACTCTTCCTTGAAATATTTTGCAAACTGCTTGGGAGAAAGTCCTATTTGATAAGCTATTTGGGAAACATTCAGCTGACTTTGCTCCAACAGTTGTTTTCCGCGTTTGACACGTAGTATTCGTATAAACTCAAGAGGAGATTTGCCGGTAATCATTATTAGTTTCTTATAAAGATGTCCGCGGCTCATCCCTACATAAGAACTTAGTTCTTCAACAGAAAATTCGGAATTATCCATATTTTCTTCAACTGCACGGATCGCTTTTTCTATGAGTTGTTCGTCCAGGGAACTTACGGTTATTTCACTCGGAGATATGTCAATGGTTTTGAACTTCTCGTGGTTGTTTTTCGTCCATTTTAGTATCTTTTGAATACGCAGAAGAAGTATTTCCAAATTGAATGGCTTAGTAATGTAATCGTCCGCTCCTTCTTTTAATCCGCTTAATTCATGTTCGTCGGCTGTGCGTGCCGTTAGTAGAATTACAGGGATATGAGAATAACGGATGTCTGTCTTTATTTTACGACATAGTTCCATTCCATCCATTTCGGGCATCATAACATCGCTGATGACAATCTGTATGGATTGATGGGCAAGTATTTCCAATGCCTCTTTTCCATTGGGTGCGTCAAATACTTGATAAGTGCCTTTAAGGCAGTTGATAAGAAAGTTACGAAAATCGTCATTGTCTTCAACTATTAATAGGGAAGTTTTATGAGTATCTGTTGTGTCGGACACCTCATCAACTGCTTTTTCCCGGATTTCAGCCTCGTCTTGTTTTTCATCATTGACTGCATAATTGTGGGTGACAGGAAGAGTGATGGTAAATATCGTCCCTTGAGGAATATGGTTTTCCACCGTGATTGTCCCGTGATGCATAGTGACATACTCTTTCACAATATGTAGACCGATACCGTTTCCTATATAGGTAGTGGTAGAATGTTGTTCTTGAAAAAAACGGTCGAATATTTTATCTTTATTTTCATCTTTAATGCCGATACCGGTATCGGCAACCTGTATTTGTGCGTTCTCTGTTCCATTGGCTGTTATCTTGTCCAGTGCAACGATGACTTCTCCATTCTCGTAATTGTATTTTACAGCATTGGATAAAAGGTTAAGCAGGATACGCTGTATCTTGTTACGGTCAAAATCCATATCCATTTTCGTTTCGTTTATGTGTAGACGGATGTTTATGCCTTTTTTGACGGCTTGTGGGATAAAGGAACCGCATACTTCTTTTACGAAGTCCGAAAGATTACCGTGGGAAAGCATTAACTGCGTTTTCTGTTGGTCTAATTTCCGGAAATCGAGCAATTGGTTTACTTCATTTAAAAGAGTTTCCGAATTTCGGTGTATCAGTTCCAGCTCTTCTTTTACTCCTTTCTCCAGATTAGAAGACAACAATTTTTCTAAAGGAATGATTATCAACGATAAAGGAGTGCGTAAATCATGACTGACATTCGTGAAAAAGCGCATTTTGGCTTCATCCATCTCATGTTGCTGGATTATCTCCATCTCACGCTTTTGCTGGCTAAGGTTGCGGATGTGCTTACGTTTCATTTTCAGGAAGAAGAAAATGATAACACCTGCTAGAAGTAGGGTATAGCCTATATATGCCGGAACGGACAACCAAAAAGGAGGTAAGACATGTATCGTAAGGCAACTGGCTTTACTGTTCTTATAACTGTTATTATTCTCGTATACTTTTACTTCCAATTGATAGGTTCCGGGAGAAAGCTTATTAAAGTAAATCCGGTTTCCTTCCAGTTTAACCCACTCTTCGTCCTTGTTCAGACGATAAGCATATTGTAATTTATGCAAGGAGTTGTAGTCCATGGAAGAAACCTCTAATGCAAAGTTACTGTCGGAATAGTCCATCGTTATTTCATTCAGCAATTGGATATTTTTGTTTAGTAATATACGTCCGCTACTGTTTTTGCTGCCTACTTCCATGCGCTGGTTGGCGAGGTAAAGACTGGTATATATAACCGGATGGCTTTCATGACGGTAGTTTATGAAACGTGGATTGATACGCAGATAGCCCCCAGAGCCCCCCATCAGGATTTCACCTTGTTGAGTACAAGTAATGGAATGATTGTTAAAAGCCATATTTCCTATTCCGTCTTCCTCAAAATAAGGATAACAGAGAAATTTGGACGAAGGTTCCGGTGAGTTGGTCGCTATGATGTTTGTCACGCCATGGTCGGTAGTAACCCATATGTTTTTTTCTTTATCTTCAGTGATTGCCCGTATATAATCATGAGACAATCCGTTTTTGGTAGACAAATGAATTCGTTCTTTTGTATTTTTGTTATATACATCCATACCTTTCCGGGTGCCAATCCATAAAAGCCCCCTTGTATCCTGATAAATACAGTTGATGTGTACTTCTTCAAATAAATTTGAAGCTGAATTGTTGTTTTCCAGGAGCGATATTTCTTTGGTTTCAGTGTTCATGCAATACAGTCCGCTACTGGTTCCTATATAGAGATTGATTCCGTCCGCACACGAGAATGTGGTGATACTGTTGGTGAGCATTCCGGTTTTTTCCATAGTATAAGGCGTTATATTTCCGGTATTATCCAGACAGTAGATTCCGTTCATGATGGTTCCCAACCAAATGTTCCCATATTTGTCTTCTGTGATGCAGCGGACATAATCGATAGAATATTTTTGTTCATATGTAGTTGCCACTTTGCTGAATTTTCCATTTTGCTCATAGAACGCCCCGTTGCCGTAGCTGCCGAACCAAAGCCGTCCTTTTGAATCCTTATATGAACATACAATTATATCGGAAGGGATAGCATCCTGTTTTTTCGAAATGAAAGTATAGTTGTTTTTTTTCCTGTCATAGTAAGCCAGTCCTTCCCCGTCAAATCCCAGCCATAGATTTCCGTCTTTGTCTTCCACAAGGCAACTTACATCTTCTTGCTGGGGCAACCGGCAGGTTTCAAATGTGACATTGTGCAGACTTGTGAAGGTGGCTCCCAATTTGCTTGTACCTACCCACATTATGTCCGAATGGTCTTTATAAAAACAACAGATATGATTGTTGGGCAATGAAAATGGATTGTCCACTTCTTTGCTAAGTCTCTCATATCCTTTTCCGTCCTGATGATAACTAATGTAAATGCCCTTGTTGTCCGTACCAATCCATATATTCCCTTTTCCATCGTCTATAACGGCTGTGATAAGTTCGTTGGTAATTTCTTTTTCTCCGGGAAAAGAAAACCATTCTTTGGCATTAGGGTCATAACAACATACTCCTTTGGTATGGGGGACATAAAGCCAAAGCCTGGAAAAGGTGTCTATGTACATTCGTTGTTTCCATCCGAGAGGCAGGACAATCTGCACTTCTTTGCAAAGGCTTTGCGCTCTCCAGTCGATGTGATAAATATAGCTGTCCGACAATAGTACATAAGCGTTTGACTGGTAACAGTCGATTTGCAGCACCTGGCAATTTTGAGGAAGAGATAAAGTATAAAGTTCTTTTTGCCTGAATACATAATAATAGAGGGTGGAATTGACTGTGCACCATAAATTCAGGTCTTTATCTATATATAAGTTGTCTGGAGTTCCATATATTCCGAATTGTTCCAGTATAGGAGTTATGTGATCATCAATTTCATCCTTCTCGCGATTATAGAAATAGTAAGATTTGGGAGTTTTTATCCAGATTGTGCCCGAAGCGTCTTCCGCTGTAAATTCAATGTCGTTGTTGTAGGCTCCCAGTTGTGTGGTGGTGTATGTCTTGAATTGATAGCCGTCATATCTGCTTAACCCGTTGAGAGTGGAGAACCACATAAAACCGTATCTGTCGCACAGGATAGATTGCACATAGTTGTCAGCTATACCGGATTTTACATCAAAGGTACGGAAATTAAGTCTTTCGCTAGCTTGCAACGTTAGGACAAATAGACAAAACAATGCAGATAAGAGATGTTTTTTCATATGGATTGATTCGTTTTTTGCAAAGATATGAAAATTAGGAATCGGAAATCCCTTTCCGGTCGTTTCTGATATTCCGAAATGTATCAGGATAGTAGCGCAAATGTATCAAGATACAAAAAGGACAGCCTGAAACTCATTTGGAGAAAGAGGGAGGGCTGCCCTCTCTCTATATTTGCTATCGAAATAAACTATGGATACAGGTATCAAAATAGGAAACCGGAATTAAATAACAGGATATGAAACGAAAACTATTAATAGCTGCAACTTCTTTTATGATAGCATCTTCCGTATGCGGAAAGGACTTTAATGTATTGACAAAAGACTTTCAGCCCTGGGGAAATACACAATTTGACATGGAAGGCATGAAAATAACATGGACACAGAAGTGGCAGGGTGGTGGCTGGTGGTTGGCGCAGGATTGTTCGGAATATGAATCCGCACGGATTGAGTTTCGGGAGGTTTTGCCCATGGATGTCGTGTTCATAGTCATCTATTCGGCGAAGGATGAAAGAAATGAGAAACTCAAATCTAAGGTTACAATTCCTGCCGGAAAAAAAGAGGCGGCGATTATGTTGGATATTACTTATAAGAAATCCATAGACGGTCTGGGTATCAGTGGTTCGAAACCGGGTACGGTTTGTGTGAAATCTCTGGTTTTGGAAGAAATGAAACGATAACTTTTTTATTAATCTTAATAAAACGATGTATTATGAAGAAAAATTTATTAATTGCCGTACTTTTGCTTTTAACTGTATCATCAGTGTGGGCGAAAGATTACAATGTGGAAACCAAAAAGTTTAAATCTTGGGGGGAAGCACAGTTTGATGCGGAAACAGCAACCATTACTTTTACTAAAAATTGGCAGGGAGGCGGATGGGGGCTGGCTGTCCCGCCTGGATTGCTCGGCATATGATTGTATTGTGATTGAGTTTGAGGAGGCTTTGCCTATGGATGTCATGTTTATGGCAACTTATTCCGCTAAAGATGATAAAGATCAGAAAATTAAATCCAAGGTTAAGGTTCCTGCAGGAAAAAAGAAAGCTGTTCTTGAACTGGAACCGGCATATAAAAATTCTGTTGACGGTTTGGGTATCAGTGCAACAAAAGCGGGAGTAGTCAAACTGAAATCCTTGAATCTCAGGAGGAAAAATAGGTGCGGGGGGGAAAGGAAATGGTATCTCAAGGAGAAAAAATAGTTGCGGTGTGAAAAGAAATGGCAAATTTTAAAGGTTAACATTTAATTTGATATATATGAAAAAGAATTTTCATAAGAATATGTTGATAACAGGGGCTTGTCTGGCGTTGTTATTCGGAGGAATAGTGAACGTACGGGCTATCGCACCGGAGGAGTATGAAGCTGTACAGCAGAGTAGGACAATTAAGGGTACGGTTGTCGATAAGAATGGTGAGGCGGTCATTGGCGCCAATGTAGTGGTGAAAGGTACGTCCAAAGGTACGATAACCGATGTAGACGGTCGGTTTACGTTGAACGGTGTGCCGGAAAAGGCTGTATTGTCCGTTACTTTTGTCGGCTATAAATCGAAAGAAATAACTTTGAAAAGTGGGCAGTCCCAAATAAAGGTGGAGCTGTCGGATGACGCGGAATTATTGGATGAGGTCGTGGTAGTGGGTTATGGTACGATGAAAAAGAGGGACTTATCCGGCGCTGTGTCACAAATCAAAGGGGATGACTTGATGAGGGGAAATCCGGCGGATTTGAGCCAGGGACTTGCGGGAAAAATAGCTGGTGTGGTAGTGAATCAAAGTGACGGTGCTCCCGGTGGTGGTATCAGTATACAGATTCGTGGTACGAACTCTTTTTCTACGGATTCACAGCCTTTGTATATTGTAGATGGCGTACCTTATGACGCGGGGGGGACACCAAGCAGCGATGCCAATTCCGGAAATAATGAGTCCAATCCTCTGGCATTTATCAATCCGCATGATATACAGTCAATTGAAGTCTTGAAGGATGCGTCGGCTACGGCTATCTATGGTTCACGTGGTGCGAACGGTGTTGTATTGATTACGACCAGGCGTGGAGAACCGGGGGCGGATAAGGTGAGGTTTACTGCTAATTTCTCTTTTTCCCGGATTGCTAACCGCGTAGATGTATTGGATGCTTATCAATATGCGCTATACAGGAATGAGCAAGTAGAGAATAGTTATAAGTATCATGGAAAAGCATACACTTCTTTGCCTTATCCGGGAAAGTGGTCGTATAGCAATTCCGACAAGTCTCAAGGTAAGTACAATCCTGCACCGGAAGATTTTCTGAATCCGGGCATTTACACGGATGAGTACGGCAATGCAACGAAAGTCGGTGTGGCCGATTGGCAGGATTTGATTTATCAGGACGGTTTCTCGCAAGAATATAATATCAGTGTGTCCGGTGGCTCCAGAAACGGTAGCTGGCACTCGTTCTCGGGCAACTATCTGAAACAACAGGGTATTATCAAGGAATCTGGTTTTACACGTTATTCGATTCGTGCCAATATGGGGCGCAAGATTAAGAGTTGGCTTGATATGGGAGTGAATATCAGCTTTTCTCATACGGACACCGACTTTTCCCGGACGAACTCTAATGATTATGGAGTTATCCGTTCCGCGCTCGTGTTTCCGACTACTTATGACCCGAGTGACGATGAGACACTGAACTCGGACGAATTGAGCTGGCTGGCATCCAACCCTTATGCTTATATTAACTCGGCAAAGGATAACCTGAAGTCCAATAATGTATTTACTTCTTCTTATTTGGAAATAAAGCTGTTCCCGTTCTTGAAATTCCGTCAGAACTTGGGTATTAATTATACAAACAGGGAACGCGGCACGTATTATGGTCGCAGGACATCAGAAGGTTCCGAAGCTAATAATATAAACGGTAAGGCAGGACAGTCTACCAACTGGAGTATGGGAATTACTGCCGAGTCATTGTTTACTTTCGATAAGACATTCAAGAAAATCCACTCCGTTAATGCCGTGGGCGGTTTTACTGTCGAGAAGAGGGACTATGGAAGTAAATCGATGTCGGCTACGGGATTCCCCAGTGATTTGACTCAGGAATATGATATGAGCCTAGGTACACTTCCCGGCAAATTGAAGAGCGACCGTACGGATTCGTCATTGGCTTCATTTTTGGGGCGTATCAATTATACGTTGATGGATAAATACATCTTTACGGCATCTTATCGTGTTGACGGTTCCAGCAAATTCACGGAAAACAATAAATGGGCAAACTTCCTTTCGGGAGCTGTAGCATGGCGTTTGTCGGAAGAGAAATTTATTAAGAATCTGAATATTTTCAGTAATTTGAAGTTGCGTCTCAGCTATGGTGAGACGGGTAATCAGGGGATTGGAAGTTACCGGACTTTGCCCATGTTGAATCCTGCTAATTATCCTTTTAGTGGTGGTGCTATCAGCAGCGGTTTCGCAGAAGTGGAATGGCGTGGTCCCGTAGCGGAAGATTTGCATTGGGAGACAACTGCCCAGTATAATGCCGGATTGGATATAGGCTTCTTTAATAATCGCGTCAACCTGACTGTGGATTATTATTATAAGAAAACACGCGACTTGCTGCAGGAGGTGAAAATACCTTCCAGCACCGGTTTCTCAAGTATGATGGTGAACAGGGGATATGTGACGAATGAAGGGCTGGAGATTTCCGGGAAATTCTATGTATTGCGGAATACTCCTTTGAAGTGGGACATCGACGCCAATATATCTTTCAATAAAAATAAAGTTGGCGGACTTGATTCTGACCAGTTTTCCGCAAGACTATGGTATAAAGCGGATGATGTATTCTTGCAGCGTAACGGCTATCCTATCGGAACAATTTTCGGGTACGTAGAAGATGGTTTCTATAATAATCTGGCTGAAGTCATGGCTTCCCCGGATCCAAGTGTCCGTGCGAAAGGAAAGAGTATGATAGGAGAAATAAAGTACCGGAATTTTGACGATGACCCTGCCATAACGAATGCAGACAGGGTAGTGATTGGTGATACGAACCCTGACTATGTATATGGTATAACCAATAATTTCCGGTGGAAGAATTTCACTTTGAGTTTTTTCCTGCAAGGAAGCCAGGGAAATGATATTTTTAATGGTAACCTGATGGAAGTAAAGATGGGCAATACGGCTAATATTCCTGTAGATGCTTATAATACTCGTTGGACAGAAGCAAATAGGGCTTCTGCCAAATGGCCTAAAGCGGTGAATAGTTATGAACGGACTATGTTAATTTCAAATCGCTACGTGGAAGACGGCTCTTATTTGAAGTTGAAGAATCTTAGTATCGGTTATACATGGAGACCTAAGTTTAAAGGTATCAGTTCTATCAATATTTATGGAAATGCTACCAACTTGTTTACCATTACCGGATATAGTTGGTTTGACCCTGAAGTAAACGCCTTCGGTTCTGATACTTCCCGGCGTGGTGTGGATATATATTCTTATCCGAGCAGCCGTACATTCTCATTAGGACTAAAAGTCGATTTTTAAACTGACCATTAAGATATAGAATTATGAAATTATATAAATTGTATGTTGTTTTAAGTCTTTGGGCAACGGGCAGTCTGGGACTGGCTTCTTGCAGTGACTTTTTGAAGGAGGAACCTTATGCTTTTGTCGGTCCCGACCAGTTGGGCAATGATAATGCGGCTGTAGATTTATGGCTGACCGGAGTATATAGTAAATGGGGAAACAATATGTTCCGTTATAGTAGTTTTCCACGTTGCCTGGAACTTGATTCCGATTATATAACCGGGCCGGACTGGGCTTTCAGTAATTTGGGAGCGGGAAACTTTCAGGCGGACGAGTATGCGACTTCTATTTGGACGGGTTGTTATAATTTGATTCATCGGGCAAACGTAGCCATACATTATGTAAATGAAATAACCGGTGCGGATGAGAAAGTAAAACGGAATGCGTTGGGAGAACTTTATTTTCAGAAAGCATTCTCTTATTTCTTGCTGACCCGTGCATATGGTGAAATTCCGTTGTTTGATGTCGCTATCAGTGAAGGAGCCAGCTATAACCAGCCTCGTCGTCCTATTCCTGATGTGTATGCGGAGATTATACGTTTGTTAGAGCAGGCAGCCGGTATGATGTATAAAAATACGGATGCCGAATATCAAAAGGGACATGTCGCTGCGGGCACTGCGATTGGCCTGCTGGCAAAAGTGTATGCCACTATGGGGGCGGGTGCGCTTCCGGCAGGAGAAAAGATGATTGTGAAGTCCGGTCCTTCCTATAGTTATAATGCAGGAACGAAAATATTGACTAATCCGGTTTCGAATACATTCGAGAAGACACAGGTGGCAGGTTATGAATCGCTTAACTGGAAAGACTGTTATGAGAAAGCGGCGTATTATGCAGGTATTATAATGGGGAGGAATCCTGATGTGAGTTATGGGACTTACAGACTGTTGTCTTTTGATGAATTGTGGAAGAAAAGCGGTTTTGATGAAAGTGAACATATGTTTTCCGTACGGACAAGGAGTGCTGACGAAGAGTATGGTAACGGAGTACATCAATGGTACTGCGGCATGCAGGATGCCGGAGGGGTATTGCAGAAAGGCCCTTGGGTAGGCAATCGTTTTCATTGGTATTGCTTGTTTGATAACGAGGATTACCGTATAACGAAAGGAGTCAAGCATCGCTTCCAGTATGACAGTCAGGTGAAGAATGGCAGGGGATATTATTATCCGGGAACCCCGGAATATAAGTTGATGGCTACCGGTAAGAATATGGACGACGTGAAAGTGCAGGAACCTGTAGCGCCATTCAATGACGGACTCACCTATACGAACAGCATATCATCTAATTGCCTCGCCTTTACAACTAAATATGCCGATGTGACAGACCCCACGATTGGCCGTACGGATGCTTATTGGCCATTCTTGCGTTATGCTGATATTGTATTGATTTACGCAGAGGCACAATGCGAATTGAATGACGGGATTTCACAGGATGCGATTGATGCTTTGAATGATATTCGTATCCGTTCGAATGCCAAAGAGGCTTCTGTAACCGGAGACGGTGCTATTGAAACGAAAGTGGAGTTACGTTCGGTCATTTTTGAGGAACGTGCAAAGGAACTGGCTTATGAAGGTGACCGTCGTTGGGATTTGCTCCGTTGGGGAATATATTTGGACGTAATGAATTCTTTGGGTGGAATCAATGAAGATGGTACGCGTACTCCTTATGACGAGGGAAGTATTAACAAACGTCGTGAATTCCGTCACCTGCTGTATCCGTTGCCATCGTTGGAAGTTTCTACCAATATGGCTATTGATAAAAATAATCCGGGCTGGAACTAAGCCGTATGTTCAACCCAATAATTTATGAATAATATGAAGACTTTGAATAGAATATTGATAGGGACAGTGTTGTTGGCAACTCTGTTCTCTTGTCAGGATGTTGTAACTTATAATGATGGTTATGATGATGGCATGAACTCATTTGGAGCACCCGATGTGCAGGGCATCTATTCTCCGGATGATACGGATTTACAGGTTCCGCTGACCAAAGGGGGATTTGGTGAAATGATTGTGTTGGTCGGGGAGAACTTGAGCAATGTGACGAAAATTACTTTCAATAATATGGAAGTGGATTTGTCGGAAGTGTATGCGACGTCAAAAAAGGCGTGTTTCCCTTTACCGGGGGATATGCCTGAAGAAATCACGAACAAATTATATTATGAAACAGAGCGGGGGAATACGACTTGTGAATTCAAACTGGATGTCCCTGTGATGGAAATAAACGGTCTGTATAATGAATTTGCTTTGCCCGGCACGTCCTTACAGATAAAGGGCAAATATTTTAAATTATATGGATTTGGCAAGAATTCGTCATCTGTCATCAAGTTTGGCGATACGGAACTGGAGATAGAAAGCGTGACAGACCAGGTGATTACTGCCAAACTTCCGGGGGATATTCCGGATAACTCGATGATTGTAGTGGAATGGAATGGTACAGAAGGACATTGCTCTTATCAATTACCTTATCGGCAAACGGACAATCTTGTTTGGGACTTGGCTAATCCTTCGGATTATGGTATTTGGGGCGGTAAGGATTTTATAACCGATGGTTCCAATACAGGAGACCCTGTAGCTTTGGCCGGTTCTTTTTTCCGGGTAAAAGGCACTTATAAGGCTTGGAGTTATACAGGATTGCCTTCCGGCAGTATTATATTAGATGAGGAAGTTGCCGCTAATCCTTCTGACTACCTGTTCAAATTTGAAGTTAATTCGGCTTCGGATTATCCGTTCTATGACATTACATCGAAGACAGGCGGTTATCTGATTAAGCTGAATGGCGGTAATTACCAGTGGAAATATTCATTAGATGAGAATATGAATACATTTGGAGAATGGTATACTGTAACTCTGGAACTTGAAAATGTAGCTACTGCCGGATTGGTTTCCGGAAAAATAGCTTTAACTTTGGCAATGCAACCTAATGTAGAATGGAATGTAGACCATAGTTTTGCCAATATCCGTATTGAAAAGAAGATAGGACAGTAATTCGATAGTGAGTTTGCACTTAACTGATAAATAGAAGTAGAATGATAAAAAGAATTTGTTTTTTATTGAGTCTTTTGATGTGTGGCGTCCTTTATGCCCAGGATATTACGTATCGTACTGTAAAGGATTTGTCATATAGTTCTTCAAAAGACCCTTATGCAACGGAGCGTTGCAAGCTGGATGTTTATTATCCGGAAAATAAGACCGGATGTCCTGTGGTAGTTTGGTTTCATGGCGGGGGGCTTACCCAAGGCAATAAATCAATACCGGGCAGGCTGAAGAAAAATGGAATGGTGGTTATTGCCGTAAATTATCGCCTACTTCCGAAGGTGGCTATTTCCGAATGTCTGGATGATGCCGCTGCTTCTGTTGCGTGGGCTTTCCGGGAAGTGGAAAAATATGGGGGTGATAAGAATAAGATATTTATATCCGGCCATTCTGCAGGCGGCTATCTGACGGCTATGGTCGGTCTGGATAAAAGATGGTTGAAAAAATATGATATAGATGCTGATTCTATTGCCGGATTGATACCTTTCAGCGGGCAGGTGATTAGTCATTTTTCTTATCGGAAGATGAATGGCATAGATAATCTTCAGCCTACTGTTGATGAATTTGCTCCTTTGTTTCATGTTCGCAAGGATGCTCCGCCTTTGGTTCTCATTACAGGCGACCGGGAATTAGAACTTTTCGGACGTTATGAAGAGAATGCGTATATGTGGCGGATGATGAAATTGGTCGGGCACAAAGAAACATACCTTTATGAAATCGGTGGTCATGGCCATGGCCCCATGGGCGATCCGGCATTCTATATCTTGAAGCAGCATGTAAAGAGGATATTAGGAGAGCCTGAAAAATAATTCAAAATAAGACGGCATCCGTTAGTTAGAACGGAACTGCTTGACGAAATCCCTGGCAATGTTTATTTTGTCAGGGATTCTTTTTTCCCCGAATGTATCTGAATACTGTTCCAAATGTATCATGTGACAAATAGGATAGTGTGAAAACCATTTGGGAGCCATATTTCATGTGCACATCTCTACTTTTGCTTTCGGAAAGATAATTCTTTATTACCTACATTAAACTTAAAAATATTACAATGAAAAAAAGTAGACCGACCATTGGTATAGTGAAATCCCGAGTGTTCCTGACAGGGACTGCGTTCGTACTTATGGCATGTTCGTCGGGAGAAGAATTTGCCGGGCATTCGGGCAAAGGAGAGGAACCTGTTATTACACCTGTCCTTTGTACTTCCGGTGCTTCGGAGCAAGCGGTGAAAGTATATGATTTCTTAAGGGAGAACAGGAATAAGAAAACACTGTCCGGAACAATGGCATGCCCGAGTTGGAATGTCAATGAGGCGGAATGGGTATATCAGCATACAGGCAAGTATCCGGCTATTGCTTTTTTTGACTATCTCTCTTTGGAGTATTCCCCTTGTTCGTGGATTGATTATTCGAAAACGAAAATAGTGGAAGACTGGTGGAACAAGAACGGGCTTGTGGGTGCGGGCTGGCATTGGAGAGTGCCATGTGTCCAAGGAAGTGCCGAACGGCACTATACTCCGGGGGACGGTTCTGTAGATCCGGGTACGGGAAAAAGGACGACGACTGTTTTCAGTGCTGCTAACGCTACAAAGGAGGGCACTTGGGAAAACGAAGTCGTCAAGGCCGATTTGAAGAAGCTGGCGGGCTATTTGAAGTTGCTTCGCGATAAGAGAATTCCTGTAATATGGCGTCCTTTGCATGAGGCTGCCGGTAATATCTATAATTATAAGAATGGAAAAGCCTGGTTTTGGTGGGGAAATGACGGGGCGGAAGCGTACAAGAAACTATGGATTTATATTTTCAATTATTTTAAGAAAGAAGGAATCAACAATCTGATTTGGGTATGGACTACACAAACTAAGGATAGCGAGTTTTATCCGGGGGATGAATACGTCGATATGGTGGGGCGTGATATGTATCCTGCAAAGGATGAGTACACTACTGGGGAATACTGTTTCAGGCAGTACGGTACGATAACTGCTTCTTGTCCGGGTAAGCTGGTGGCATTGAGCGAATGTGGAAATGGCGAACAAAGCGGGAAAGTGTATCATCTTGCCCGGATATCCGCCCAGTGGGAGGCAGGGGCAAAATGGACATACTTTATGCCGTGGTATGATTACAGCCGTACGAAAGAATTGGATTCGGAAGCTTTTACTGCGACATCCCATAGGTATGCAGATAAGGATTGGTGGGTGGATGCAATGTCACAGGATTATGTAATCACCCGCGATCAATTACCCTCTTTTAAATAATACTTAATAGCTTGAAGATGAAAAATAAACTAGTTATGGCAGGCGTTTTCCTGCTTGCTTTAGGAATGGGCGGATGTGTGATAAGAGAGCAACAGTCTGCTTCGAAAACTGCGGAGACGGAGGCATTGTTGGATAAGTTAATCCGCTTGCCGAAGAAAGGATTCATGTTTGGTCATCAGGATGATCCGGTATATGGTATCCGGTGGGATGGAGACGAGAACCGTAGTGATGTCAAAAGTGTGTGTGGCGATTATCCGGCAGTGATGGCTTTTGACCTGGGGCGTATTGAAAGGGGAGGAGAGAAGAACTTGGATGATGTTCTTTTCGAACGGATACGAGCAGAGATTATAGCACACTATAACAGGGGTGGTGTTTGCTCTCTTAGCTGGCATGTGGATAACCCTGTGACGGGAGAAGCGTCTTGGGATGTGAGTGATTCAACGGCAGTTGCTTCCGTCCTTCCCGGAGGAGAGAATCATGGGAAGTTTCTTGGATGGCTGGATAGGGTAGCAGATTTTATGAATTCGCTTGTCACGAAGGAAGGAGTTAAAATACCGGTGATTTTCCGTCCCTGGCATGAACATACGGGGAGCTGGTTTTGGTGGGGACAAAATCTTTGTTCTGCCGAAGAATATAAGTCGTTGTGGAAAATGACTTATGATTATCTACAGGAAAAGGGAGTGAATCATTTGCTATATGCTTATTCTCCGGGTAGTGAGCCCGATAATGTGAATGAATATCTGGAACGCTATCCGGGTGATGGCATGGTAGACTTGTTCGGGTTTGACACTTATCAGTTTGAGCGTGAAAAATATGTGGATACAATGGAGAAGTCATTGACGATTCTTACGGAGGTCGGAAGGTTGCATAAAAAACCGGTTGCAGTGACGGAGACTGGATATGAAGCTATCCCGGATTCCACCTGGTGGACGGAAACCTTGTTTCCTATAGTGGACAAATATCCTGTCAGCTATGTATTGGTCTGGCGAAATGCCCGCGAAAAGGAAGCGCATTATTATGCCCCGTATCCGGGACAAATATCTGCACTTGATTTTGTGGAGTTTTATAAGCATCCTAAAACCATTTTTGTGTCTGATTTGAAATGAAATTAAAATACTAAATAGATGAAAGCATTTAAAGAAAAAATTCGCGACTTATTTGATGATTACGAGAAACTGGTAACTCGTAAGAATATACCTGTTGAAGGTGGAAATGGAATTTTCACACGTTATCAATATCCTGTTCTGACTGCTGCCCATACTCCTGTGTTTTGGCGCTATGACTTGGACGAAAAGACAAATCCTTTCTTGATGGAACGTATCGGCATGAATGCTACGTTAAATTCGGGAGCTATCAAATGGAATGGTAAATATTTGCTGGTGGTGCGTGTTGAAGGAGCGGATCGTAAATCTTTCTTCGCAGTGGCTGAAAGTCCTGACGGCATAGATAATTTCCGTTTTTGGGATTATCCCGTGACTATGCCTGAGGACATTATTCCTGCGACAAATATTTATGATATGCGCTTGACGGCTCATGAAGACGGATGGATTTATGGTATTTTCTGTGCTGAACGTCATGATGATACGGCACCTGCGGGAGATCTTTCCTCGGCTACCGCTACGGCAGCTATTGCCCGCACCAAGGATTTGAAGACTTGGGAGCGTTTGCCGGATTTGAAAACAAGAAGCCAGCAACGGAATGTGGTTCTTCATCCTGAATTTGTGGATGGAAAGTATGCGTTGTATACCCGTCCGCAAGACGGTTTTATAGATGCCGGAAGTGGCGGTGGTATCGGTTGGGCCTTGGTAGATGATATTACTTGTGCGGAAGTAAAGGAAGAGACGATAATCGACCGGCGTTATTACCATACAATTAAAGAGGTGAAAAATGGTGAAGGCCCTCATCCTATTAAGACATCGAAGGGATGGTTGCACTTGGCGCACGGTGTACGTGGGTGTGCAGCCGGTTTGCGTTATGTGCTGTATATGTATATGACTTCCTTGGAAGATCCGGCGAAAGTGATTGCTTCTCCTGCGGGCTTCTTTATGGCGCCGGAAGGAGAAGAGCGTATCGGAGATGTCTCTAATGTATTGTTTACCAATGGCTGGATAGCTGATGAAGATGGTACGGTTTTTATTTACTATGCTTCTTCTGACACCCGTATGCATGTGGCGACTTCTACAATAGATCGGTTGGTCGATTATTGTATGAATACGCCTGCGGACGGTCTTTTTACTTCTACTTCAGTGGAGACGCTGAAGAAACAGATTGATAAGAATCTGAAACTGATGCATACTTTATGATAGGGATTAGGGAAAAGATAGGCTATGGTTTCGGTGATATGGCTTCGTCCATGTTCTGGAAATTGTTTGGCTCCTATTTGATGATATTTTATACGGATGTGTTTGGCATGCCTGCAGCAGTGGTGGGCACGATGTTTCTCATCACTCGTGTTTGGGACTCGGCGTTCGACCCTATAATCGGGATTATTGCCGACCGGACGCAATCGCGGTGGGGAAAGTTTCGTCCTTATCTGTTGTATCTGGCTATTCCGTTCGCTGTGATCGGTGTGCTGACTTTTACAACTCCTGATTTCAGTGATGGGGGGAAAGTAATATATGCGTATTTTACATATTCGTTAATGATGATGGTGTATTCAGCTATCAATGTGCCTTATGCTTCGTTGTTGGGAGTGATGAGTCCGGAATCGAAAGACCGGAACATGCTTTCTACGTATCGTATGACTTTCGCTTACATCGGAAGTTTTATAGCATTACTTTTGTTCATGCCGATGGTGAATCGGTTCAGTATGGGACACGACGAGCAGCATGGTTGGATGATGAGCGTCATTGTAATTGCGGTGTTGTGTGCGTTGCTGTTTTATGGTTGCTTTGCATGGACTACTGAACGGGTAAAACCTATTAAAAAGCAGCAGAATTCCTTAAAAAGTGACTTGCAGGATTTGCTTCATAACCGTCCCTGGTGGATTCTGTTGGGAGCCGGTGTAGCTGCATTGGTCTTTAATTCTATTCGTGACGGGGCAACGGTTTATTATTTTAAGTATTATGTTGTAGAAGAAGAATATGCTTCCATTTCTTTATTTGGAATTTCCTTTGTATTGAGCGGGCTTTATTTGGCTGTCGGGCAAGCCGCCAATATTGTCGGAGTGGTGTTGGCAGCTCCATTGAGCAATCGTATCGGCAAAAAAAAGACATATATGTGGGCGATGTCGATAGCGACGGTACTTTCAGTAATTTTCTACTGGTTTGATAAAGAGCAGTTGATGTTGATGTTTATTTTTCAGGTGTTGATAAGTATTTGTGCGGGTAGTATCTTCCCGCTTTTATGGTCGATGTATGCAGACTGTGCTGATTATTCGGAACTTAAAACGGGTAACCGTGCTACGGGGCTTATCTTCTCTTCTTCTTCCATGAGTCAGAAATTTGGCTGGGCTATCGGAAGCGCCGTTACGGGCTGGTTGTTGGCTTTTTACGGTTTTGAGGCCAACGCGGTGCAGGGCGAGGAAGCTATTCATGGAATAAGGATGTTCCTAAGTTGGCTACCGGCTATGGGTACGGTGCTGAGTGTCATCTTTATCAGCCTTTATCCGCTTTCCGAGAAAGAAATGAGAAAAATCACTAACCAATTGAATGATAAAAGAAAGTAATAAGATTATGAAAATACATAGATGGATTATTAGCCTGGTATTCTGTTGTTGTGTAACTTTTCTTTCCGCACAAATCCGTGGAACGGAAATTACTGTAGTCGTATCTCCCGACCATACAGACTGGAAATATCAGTTGAAGGAAGAATGTTCGTTTACAATTCAGGTATATAAGGCACAAAACCTTTTGCCCGGAGTGGTAATAGACTATGAGTTGGGGCCGGAATGGTATCCGGTGGAAAAGAAGAAAGGGGTTTTATTGAAAGACGGAAAGACAAGTGTAACGGGGTGTATGGATGTTCCCGGTTTTTTGCGCTGTAAAGTGCGTGCATCTGTTGACGGGCATGTATATGAAGGATTGGCTACTGTGGCTTACGCACCTGAAGAGTTGAGGCCGCATACATCACTGCCTGCAGATTTCCGTCAATTTTGGGATACTGTTTTGAAGGAAGTCCGACAGATTCCTTTGCTTCCTACTATGGAGCTTATTCCTGAGCGTTGTACGGATAAGGTAGATGTCTTTCATGTCAGTTTCCAGAATATTTGTAACGGTTCGAGAACGTTCGGCATTCTTTGTATGCCCCAAAAGCCGGGTAAGTATCCGGCGTTACTTCGCGTGCCCGGTGCCGGGGTGCGTCCTTATTCGGGAGATGTCCATATGGCTTCCAAGGGAGTGATTACGTTGGAAATAGGCATTCACGGGATTCCTGTGACAATGTCGCAGATGATATATGACGTATTGTCGAAAGGAGCGCTTAACGGGTATCCTTATCAAAATGATAATAGCCGGGATAAGAGTTATTATAAGCGTGTTTTCGCAGGTGCTCTTCGTGCGGTCGATTTTATAGCTTCTTTACCGGAATATGACGGAAAAAATATGGGAGTGACAGGTTCCAGTCAGGGGGGAGCACTTTCTGTTGTAACGGCGGCATTGGACAAACGGATTACCTTTTATGCGGCTATCCATCCTGCGATGTGTGACCATCAGGCACATTTAAAGAAGACTGCCGGAGGATGGCCTCATTACTTCTATTATTTTCCTCAACCGTCAAAAGAGCGGATTACCACAGCAGCGTATTATGATGTGGCAAATTTTGCACGGCTTATTACTGCACCGGGTTGGTTCAGTTGGGGATATAATGACGAAGTATGTCCGCCTACCTCTATGTATGCAGCTTACAATATTATTACAGCTAAAAAGGAGTTGCATCCTTATTTAGAGACGGGACATTATCTATATCAGGAGCAATCCGATGAGTGGAATAAATGGCTTTGTCGTCAACTAGGTTTATAAATTGGCAGATGATATGGAAACGACAGTTAGAAAATTAAAGGAAGAAATGCAGTGTATGCTAACGGGCAATATTCTTCCGTTTTGGATGAATCATATGGTAGATTCGGAGTATGGCGGTTTTTATGGACGAATTTCCGGCATAGGAGAACGTGTTCCCGGAGCTTCTAAGGGCGTTGTTCTGAATGCAAGAATTTTGTGGACTTTCTCATCGGCTTACCGTTTGTTGCATAAGGATGAATATCTGAAAATGGCAACCCGTGCCAAACAGGAATTGATAACTCATTTCTATGATCACGAATATGGAGGGGTATTTTGGTCAGTTTGTGAAGACGGTTCTCCTTTGGATACTAAAAAACAAATTTATGCATTAGGTTTTGCTATCTATGGATTGAGTGAATATCACCGGGCTACGGGAGACGCAGAAGCGCTTGAATATGCTATACGTCTGTTTTATGACATTGAAGAACATAGCTTTGATCGGATTAAGAACGGTTATTGTGAGGCGTTGACCCGTGAATGGAATGAAATAGAGGATATGCGTTTGAGTGAGAAGGATGAAAATGAGCGGAAAACGATGAATACGCATTTGCATATTCTAGAGCCTTATACGAATCTTTTTCGTGTTTGGAATAATGAGTATCTGGAATGTCAGTTGCGTAATCTTATAAAGCTCTTTACCGACCGGATACTGGATATTGAAACCGGGCATTTACGGTTGTTTTTTGATGATGACTGGAATAGTAGACATGACATGGTTTCGTATGGGCATGATGTAGAAGCGTCATGGCTGCTGCATGAGGCTGCCTTGCTTATCGGTGATAAACGATTGATAACCCGGATAGAACCGCTTGTGATAGAGATAGCGGAAGCGGCTTCCGAGGGGCTTCTTCCAGGTGCGGGTATGATTTATGAAATGAATAGGAGTTGTGGTTCTATAGATGCCGAACGGCATTGGTGGGTACAAGCGGAAGCGATTGTTGGATATGTAAACCTTTACCAGCATTTTGATGACCGTTTGTCACTGTTGAGGGCAGTACGATGTTGGGAATTTGTGAAAAGACATCTGGTTGATAACGACAATCGAGAATGGTTTTGGGGAATACGTGCAGACGGAACAGTGAATCGTGCAGAAGATAAGGCGGGTTTTTGGAAATGTCCTTACCATAATGGGAGAATGTGTATGGAGATAATGGAGCGGTTTTAGGTGAATAATAAAGAAAGGAGTATTAAGATGAAGAAATGGATTTTAATCGTTTTGCTTTTTACCGGATGTTCGGCAGACCATCAGGCACAGGAAGCGGTAGTGCAGACACAGGTGAAGGTGGATTTCAGTAAGATGCATTTCGGTTGTGACGGGAATAGTATTACTGCGGGTAATCAGTGGTCAAAAACGGTTGTTGATATACTTGGTTTTGCCACTCATCATAATGTTGCGGTAGGATCGGCAAAATGGGCATGTTATATTGATACGCAAGAATATGGCAGTAAGGACTTTGTCGGTATTTCCGGTGGGTGGAAATCTACAGATGATAAAGTGGAAATACAGAAAAGACACAATAATGTGGCAAAAGTACATATTCAGAAGTTTATATCAGAAGTAGAAAACGGTAGTTTTCCGGTACCGGATATATTTGTTTTTTCTATGGGTACAAATGATACTAAAATAGGAAGGGCGTCTGACGCTTTGAAAGAGAAAATATTGGATAAAGTGGATCTTACTACTATGGCAGGGGGAGCTCGCTGGTGTATTCAGACTATAATTGAGCGTTTTCCGGAGTGTCGGGTATTTCTCTGTACGCCAATTCAGTCGGGAAGTGTGTCTCATAATGACCTGAACTTGAAAAAAATAGCAGTTTTGCGGGAAATATGCAATGCTTTTTCTGTTCCAGTGATTGATTGTTATTCTGAATGTGGTATTAAAGCGGAAGATGAAGTTTGGGGAGAACGTGGGCGTTATTTGAAAGACGGATTACATCCAGATGTAGAAGGGCAACAATTAATGGGGCGATATATTGCAAAGAAAATACAGGATTATTTAACGGTAGTTTTGTGCTCAAAATCTCTTCTGTAGGGGATTTGCTGGTCTTGCTTGCTACCCTGTCTCCATGAATAAATAATGTAGACTACTTTAATAAAGGTATCCTGTATTATATTGAGTGTTTATCTGTCATTCAAACTGAAATAAGGAAGAATGACAGATCTGTTTTATATCTTATTTAGCGAGTAATTGGAGAATTTTATTAC
>ERZ791622.348-NODE-348-length-21149-cov-7.35906_pt1 | contig 21149 bp, 18 predicted proteins | sample MGYA00510269_ERZ791622 | MGnify/ENA primary metagenome ERZ791622 (study PRJEB30046, sample SAMN00715191) | human gut metagenome | study: EMG produced TPA metagenomics assembly of the A metagenome-wide association study of gut microbiota in type 2... | reverse complement strand
ATAACTCCAAAGCTTATGGAGATAACTCCAAAGGCTATGGAGATAGAATACATCCGTATAAAAAGGCTTAATCTGGAGAAAGAAAAAACTTATGCAATAGGCTGTGATATGATAGACATTCATTTATTCCGCCGGTAGGTTCTTACTTAAAAAAATCCAAAGAAAGATATAAACGGGAAAATAAGAACCAGCTTCCACTAAATTTCTACCGCCCCCTTTATTTACTATACACAAGAACAGGCAACCTACTTTGTCATTATGGCAAGCTTTTTATATCCGTGTGCGTTTACCTTTACATCAAGTCTATAGATAAAAAACAACTTTATGTCACTAAACATATCTCCAAACCCATAGTATTCCAATCGTTTTGCTATCTTTGTGACAAAACACTTACATACTATGACTATCACTCTATCTACTGATTTACCTGCCTATCCTACATTCACGGAAGGCATCCGCCGTGCTCCCGACCGGGGCTACCGCTTGACACCCGCCCAAACGGAAACGGCATTGAGGAATGCATTGCGATACATTCCGGTGGAACTGCATGAGCAACTTGCTCCCGAATTGATGGATGAACTGCTCACCCGGGGTAAAATCTACGGTTACCGCTTCCGGCCCGAAGGTGACTTGAAAGCAAAGCCCATTGACGAATATAAAGGAAACTGTATCGAAGGAAAAGCGTTTCAAGTAATGATAGACAACAACCTTTCATTTGATATCGCCCTCTATCCTTACGAACTGGTGACCTACGGCGAAACCGGACAAGTTTGTCAAAACTGGATGCAATACCGGCTTATCAAGCAGTATCTGGAGGTAATGACGAATGAACAAACCCTGGTCGTAGAAAGCGGCCACCCGTTGGGATTATTCAAATCACATCCCGAAGCTCCCCGTGTTATTATCACCAATTCCATGATGGTAGGCATGTTCGACAACCAGAAAGACTGGGAAATAGCCGCACAGATGGGAGTAGCCAATTATGGACAGATGACCGCCGGAGGCTGGATGTACATCGGTCCGCAAGGTATTGTACACGGCACGTTCAACACCCTATTAAATGCCGGCCGCATGAAATTAGGAGTGCCGCAGGACGGCAACCTGAACGGCCATCTTTTCGTATCCTCCGGATTGGGCGGAATGAGCGGAGCCCAACCCAAAGCAGCCGAGATAGCCGGAGCAGTGGCCATTATAGCCGAGGTGGATTATTCACGCATAGAAACCCGCCACCGCCAAGGGTGGGTACAGCATATCACATCCGATTTGTCTGAAGCTTACCGGCTGGCTGCCGATGCCATAGACCGACGAATCCCCTGTTCCATAGCCTACCATGGCAATGTAGTCAATCTGTTGGAGTATGCATTGCATCACAACATCCACATCGAACTTCTCAGTGACCAGACTTCCTGCCATGCCGTTTACGAAGGCGGCTATTGTCCTGCAGGCATTTCCTTCGAAGAACGTACCCGTATGCTGAAAGAAGACAGAGAAACTTTCGATGAAATGGTGAACGAAACTTTGCGCCGCCATTTCCATGTTATCAAGGAACTGGTGGCACGGGGCACTTATTTCTTCGATTATGGCAATTCTTTCATGAAAGCGATTTATGACGCCGGAGTGAAAGAAATCTCACGCAATGGAACAGACGAGAAGGATGGATTCATCTGGCCGTCTTATGTAGAGGATATCATGGGGCCTCAACTTTTCGATTATGGTTACGGTCCCTTCCGCTGGGTATGCCTGAGCGGGAAAAAGGAAGATTTGATAAAGACCGACCGTGCCGCTATGGAGTGTATCCCTAAAGATCGCCGCGGACAGGATATGGACAACTGGATATGGATTCGCGACGCCGAAAAGAATAACCTGGTGGTAGGGACCCAAGCACGCATTCTGTATCAAGACGCGCTGGGCCGTATGAATATCGCACTGCGTTTCAATGAAATGGTACGCCGGGGCGAAGTAGGTCCTATCATGTTGGGACGTGACCACCACGATGTAAGCGGTACCGACTCTCCTTTCCGGGAAACCTCCAATATCAAGGACGGCAGCAATGTAATGGCAGATATGGCTGTGCAATGCTTTGCCGGAAATTGTGCCCGGGGCATGAGCCTTGTCGCTTTGCACAATGGAGGCGGTGTAGGTATAGGTAAAGCCATCAATGGCGGATTCGGAATGGTATGCGACGGCAGTGAACGGGTAGACCGTATTCTCCGCTCATCCATGTTATGGGATGTAATGGGAGGAGTGGCACGCCGCTCGTGGGCACGCAACCCGCATGCCATGGAAACTTCGGCGGAATTCAACGAGAGCCATGCCGATGGTTATCACATCACCCTGCCGCATATAGCGGAAGATGACCTTATTAATAAGGTATTGAAAAATAAAGGAATCAACTAACCAAAAACCGGAACACCATGGATGCAACTGTTTCATTCATCCGCATCCATGGATGTTCCCTATAAACCAAATTCTAAAGAGTATGAGCTGGACAAAAATTATGGAATGCGTCCCCAACTTCAGCGAGGGACGTGACTTACAGAAAATAGACGAGATTGTATCTCCGTTTCGTGCCAAGGCAGGCGTAAAATTATTGGATTATAGTAACGATGAAGACCACAACCGGCTGGTAGTTACCGTTGTTGGAGAGCCGGACGCCTTGAAAGAAGCCGTGATAGAAGCTATCGGTATAGCAGTAGAACTGATTGACCTGAACCATCACCAAGGACAGCACCCCCGTATGGGAGCTGTAGATGTAGTTCCATTCATTCCCATCAAAGGATGTACCATGGAAGATGCTATAGCGGTGTCCAAAGAAGTGGGGCAACGGGTGGCCTCTCAATATAATCTCCCTGTATTCTTGTATGAAAAATCAGCTAGTGCACCACATCGTGAAAATCTCGCTGCCATCCGTAAAGGAGAATTCGAGGGAATGAAGGAAAAGATTCACCAACCCGAATGGCATCCCGATTTTGGTCCTGCGGAACGTCACCCCACTGCCGGAACTGTAGCCATCGGAGCCCGTATGCCCTTAGTGGCCTACAATATAAATCTCAATACTCCCAGCCTGGAAATAGCGCATGACATTGCCAAGAAAATCCGTTTTATCGGTGGCGGACTGCGCTATTGCAAGGCCATGGGCGTAGAACTGAAGGACCGGGGTATCACCCAGGTATCCATGAATCTTACCGACTATAGCAAAACCGCTATCTACCGGGCATTCGAAATGGTACGTTTTGAAGCCAAACGCTACGGAGTAAGCATCATCGGCAGCGAAATCGTAGGACTTGTTCCTATGGAGGCCTTGATAGACACTGCCTCTTACTACCTGGGATTGGAAAACTTCTCCATGCAACAAGTGCTGGAAGCGCAGATTATGGAATAATATAGAATAGAACGCAAATGACACAAATGACGCAAATAGCAAGTCAAGAAGATGTAGATAAAATATTAAAAGCATTTTATCTAGTGTACAACACATTAGGATATGGATTCTTGGAAAGGGTTTATCAAAATGCCCTCTACTTTGAATTGATAGAGCAAGGTTTTAAATGTGAAGTGCAAAAGCAAATCAATGTATTTTATAAAAATCATAAAGTGGGTGAATATTATGCCGACATGGTGATCAACAACTCCATCATATTAGAACTGAAAGCGGCTGATGCTTTACGTCCCGAGCATGAATTTCAACTGATAAACTATCTGAAAGCCACAGACATAGAGATAGGCTATCTATTAAACTTCGGAAAGCATCCTGAATTTAAAAGAAAAATATTCAGTCACCATTGATATTTGTGTCATTTGCGTCATTTGCGTTCCATTAAAACTAACAACTATGAGCAACAACTTGATTATCATCAATGCCCACATCGTTACTCCGCAAGGCAGAACCGCCCGGAAAGGAGAAGCCATGAACGAACTTCTCAACATTCCTTGCGGAACGGTAAGAGTAACCGACGGCATTATTACCTATGTTGGCGAAAACCGTATAAGCCATGAAAAGCCCGGCTATAAAGTGCTTGACGCCAGAGGGAATGTATTGTTGCCGGGATTCGTTGACTCTCATACCCATTTGGTTTTCGGAGGATTTCGCCCCGACGAATTCATCTGGCGGCTCAACGGCGACAGTTATATGAGCATCATGGAACGTGGCGGAGGCATTATCAATACTGTACGTGCCACCCGGGAAGCCTCCTTTGAAGAACTGAAACATAAAGCCGAATGGTTTCTGGATACCATGAGCCGGATGGGGGTCACCACAGTGGAAGGAAAAAGCGGATATGGTCTGGATCGTGATACAGAACTGAAACAACTCAGTGTCATGCAAGCTATCAATGAATGTCCCGACCGGAAAGTAGATATCGCCACCACTTTTTTAGGTGCTCACGCCTTACCCGAAGAATACAAAGGGCGAAGTGACGCATATATTGATTTTCTGATTAACGAAATGTTGCCCATGATCCATCAGAAACAATTGGCCGAAAATTGCGATATTTTCTGTGAAAAAGGAGTATTCACTGTGGAACAGTCTCGAAAGCTATTGAAAGCTGCGCAAGCTCTAGGCTTCGGCGCCAAGCTACACGCTGATGAAATTGTCAGCTTTGGAGGAGCAGAACTGGCAGGAGAATTGAAGGCCCTCAGCGCCGACCATCTGTTGCAAGCATCCGATGAAGGCATAAAAGCCCTGGCACAAAATAATGTAGTAGGCACTCTGTTGCCACTAACTGCCTTTACACTAAAAGAGCCCTACGCCCGTGGCAGGAAAATGATAGACAGCGGCTGTGCCGTAGCCCTTGCCACCGATCTAAATCCAGGCAGCTGTTTCTCCGGATCCATCCCGCTGACTTTTGCTCTGGCCTGCATCTATATGAAACTGACCGTTGCCGAAGCTATCACAGCCATCACACTGAACGGTGCGGCAGCCCTCGGACGCGCCGACCGCATCGGAAGCATAGAAGCCGGAAAACAGGGAGACTTTGTTTTACTGGGAACCGACAACCCCCATATATTACCTTATTATACAGGTATGAACGCAGTGAAGCTGACCATCAAAGGGGGACGTATTCTACATTCAAATTAACCAATTAAATACTAATAGCCATGTTAACAGAACTTACCATCAAAGAATTTATCAATAAAGTACTCAGTAATGATCCTGTCCCCGGTGGCGGCAGTGTCTCGGCACTCAATGGAGCCCTTGCCACCTCACTGGCAGCTATGGTAGCCAATCTTACCATAGGCCGCAAGAAATATGTAGAAGTGAACGAAATAATGGAAGATCTTTCTGTGCGTTTCGAAGAGCTCACCCGCCAGCTGATAACCGATGTAGACCGTGATTCGGAAGCATACGACCGTGTTTTCTCTGCATTCAAACTTCCGAAAGAAACGGATGAAGAAAAGGCTATCCGCAGTGAAGCCATACAGAAGGAAACCAAATATGCCGCCCAAGTGCCTATGGAGGTGGCACGTACCGTCCATTCCATTCTGCCCATGATTGATGTGGTAGCCAGAAAAGGGAACAGCAACGCTGTAACCGATGCCTGTGTATCCATGATGTGTGCCCGGACTGCCATTCTGGGAGCCTTGCTGAATGTACGTATCAACCTCACTTCTATCAAAGACGAAAAATTCGTCAAAGAGATGAGTGAAGAAGCCGATATGATAGAACAGACGACCATTGCCGAAGAACAGAAAATACTGGACTATGTGAAAACCATTTTTTAATCCCAACCTCCGCGGTTAAAAAAAGAATCAGACCATGAAGAATGTATATCAAATAGGTTCGGGTGACCTCACTTTTGACATCATCGAACGTATTATCAATGAAAATCTGAAATTGGAACTGGCTCCTGAAGCCAAAGACCGGATTCAGAAATGCCGGGATTACCTGGACAAAAAGATCAAGGAATCCGATGTCCCTCTCTATGGCATCACGACAGGATTCGGCAGCCTGTGCAACCGTAATATTTCTTCCGATGAACTGAGTACTTTGCAAGAGAACCTGGTGAAAAGCCATGCCTGCAGTGTAGGCGCAGAAATGCCCCATGTCATTGTGAAGCTGATGTTTTTATTAAAAGCTCATGCTCTTTCTTTGGGACACAGTGGCGTACAAGTCATTACTGTACAGCGCATTATCGACTTTTTCAATAACGATGTAATGCCCATTGTCTACGACCGCGGTTCATTGGGAGCCTCAGGAGATCTTGCCCCGCTCGCCAATCTCTTCCTTCCGTTGATCGGCGTAGGCGACGTGTATTATAAAGGCAAACGCTGCGAAGCTATCAGCGTGCTTGATGAGTTTGGTTGGGAACCAGTCAAATTGAAAAGCAAAGAAGGACTGGCCTTGCTCAATGGTACCCAGTTTATGAGTGCCAACGGAGTGTATGCCATACTCAAAGCCTTCCGTCTTTCCAAGAAAGCCGACCTCATTGCCGCCATCTCCCTGGAAGCCTTTGACGGCCGCATCGATCCGTTCATGGACTGTATCCAACAAATGCGTCCGCATAAAGGCCAGATAGAAACCGGAGCCGCATTCCGAAGAATACTGGAAGGCAGTGAAATCATCGCACAGCCCAAACAACACGTACAAGACCCCTATTCGTTCCGTTGCATCCCACAAGTTCATGGTGCTACCAAAGATGCCATCAACCACGTAGCTTCAGTACTGTTGACCGAGATAAATTCAGTTACCGATAACCCCACTATCTTCCCCGATGAAGACCTTATCATTTCAGGTGGCAACTTCCACGGACAGCCCCTGGCACTGGTATATGATTATCTTGCCATTGCTATGGCCGAACTGGGAAACATATCCGAACGGCGTGTGGCACAACTCATTATGGGACTTCGCGGATTGCCCGAATTTCTGGTTGCCAATCCGGGACTTAATTCCGGTTTCATGATTCCCCAATATGCGGCTGCCAGCATGGTAAGCCAGAATAAAATGTACTGTTATGCCGCCAGCAGCGACTCCATAGTATCCAGCAACGGACAGGAAGACCATGTAAGTATGGGAGCCAACGCCGCCACCAAGCTCTACAAAGTGATGGACAACCTGGAACATATACTTGCCATCGAATTGATGAACGCCGCACAAGGACTGGATTTCCGCCGCCCGCTCCGCAGTTCACCGTTTATTGAAAAGTTTCTCGCCACCTACCGCAACGAGGTACCTTTTATAAAAGAAGATATTGTGATGTATAAGGAAATACATAAAACAGTAGCTTTTTTAAAACGGCATCAAGTAAATTATTAAACGGCATTTCGGACTCGGATTATAAAGGTCTCACATCCCTTTTTACTATTAAAGACTATAAGATCCATATAATCCGAGCCCGAATTCATATCTTTGCAGTAACAAAAAAATAGCGAAGATGAATTACGATAATAAAGAAGAAATGTTTCCTATAGTAGATGAACAAGGAAACATAACAGGAGCTGCAACCCGTGGAGAATGTCATAATGGAAGTAAATTGCTACATCCGGTAGTCCACTTACATGTATTCAACAGTAAAGGCGAACTCTATTTGCAAAAGCGTCCTGACTGGAAAGATATCCAACCAGGCAAATGGGACACAGCCGTAGGCGGACACATAGATTTAGGTGAAAATGTGGAAACAGCCTTGAAACGTGAAGTAAAAGAAGAACTGGGCATCACCGACTTTACTCCCGAATTACTGACTAGCTATGTATTCGAATCCACCCGGGAAAAAGAATTGGTATTCTCACATAAAACCACTTATGACGGTCCCATTATTCCCAGCGAGGAACTGGATGGCGGCCGTTTTTGGTCACTAGAAGAGATCAGAAACAATATTGGGAAAGAAATATTTACACCTAATTTTGAGAATGAATTTCAGAAGCTGGGCTTCTGAAATAGTTTTTTAATGAAAAGTGATAATTTTTTGAGGCAGGTCAAGAATTTGCCACTTTTGCATACATTTTATCTTTATCAGAGTACAATCTAGAACAAAACAGTATAATTTTGTGTTGTAAAACATAAAAAGAAAGGATAACGAGATTATGAAAAAGGTAAAAAGTATTTTTAAAAAAGCCCTTGCTATGATGGGTGAAAACGAAGTAAAAGCTTGGGGTATAGGGATTAAGTAAGAAAACAACCCTATTTTTTAATCAAAGAAAGGATAACATTATGAAGAAGTTGAAGGAGATCATCAAAGCAGGTCTCAAAGATATGGGAAATGACGCCCTCCGTGCTTGGGGGTACGATACAAAGTAAAAGATACAAAGGATTAGTTTTTAACGTTTTAAAAAAAGGGTAACAGGATGAAAAGAGTAAAAAGTTTTTTCAAAGGATATATGAGGGCTATTGAAATTAATGCCGCATTAATGTATGGTTATAGACCTAAATAAAAACCGTACTTTTTGATTGAGGGAATTGAATTACCATTATAATAAAAAAGCAGTCTTGACTTTTCAAGACTGCTTTTTTATTATAAATACAGTAGAAGTGAAATCAATTTATCCGACAAGCAATACACTAATATTAAAAATATTCCCTATTTTTGCAACAATCTGCTATTAACCTATAAATTTCAATTAAACAGAACCATGATTAAAAACCTATCTACCTTCTTCGTCGGTATAGCGTTATCATGCCTCGCCGGCTGTACCCCAATCCCCAAAGAAACAACTGCAACAAAAGAGTATGCGCCTCTTGAAGTTCCAGTTCCCGAACGTCCTGCGGGACAACAGGATGTAATCGAACTAACAACTCCTAAACTTGACACTGTGCGTGTAGGTTTCATCGGTTTGGGCATGCGTGGTCCCAGTGCGGTAGAACGTTGGACGCACATACCGGGAACTAAAATTGTGGCTCTTTGCGACTTATTGCCTGAAAATGCGGAAAAAGCACAAAAAATTGTAACTAACGCCGGTATGGAAGCCCCTGCCCTCTATTCCGGCAGCGAAGATGCATGGAAACAACTGTGCGAGCGAAACGATATCGACTTGGTATACATTGCAACAGACTGGAAACACCATACTGAAATGGGTATCTATGCCATGGAACATGGAAAACATGCAGCCATCGAGGTACCTGCCGCCATGTCGCTGGATGAAATCTGGGCACTTATCAATACTTCCGAAAAGACCCGTAAACACTGTATGCAACTTGAAAACTGTGTTTACGACTTCTTCGAACTGACGACATTGAATATGGCACAAAAAGGTCTTTTCGGCGAAGTGCTCCATGTAGAAGGTTCATACATCCATAATCTGGAAGAATTCTGGCCTTATTACTGGAACAACTGGCGTTTGGATTACAACCGGGAGTTCCGTGGAGACGTTTATGCCACACACGGCCTAGGCCCTGCCTGCCAATTGCTCAACATTCACCGCGGTGACCGCATGAAGACACTGGTAGCCATGGACACCAAAGCTGTAACCGGTCCCGAACTGGTAAAACAATATCAGAAAGAAGAAGCACCCGATTTCCAAAACGGCGACCATACCATGACTTTTATCCGTACAGAAAACGGAAAAACCATCCACATACAGCATGATGTAATGAATCCACGTCCCTATAGCCGTATGTATCAGCTGACCGGTACCAAAGGTTTTGCCAACAAATATCCCATCGAGCAATATTGTTTCCGCCCGGATCAGATTGACAGCACCAGCATACCCGATCACGAAAACCTGAGTATGCACTCGGCTGTTCCCGAAAAAGTAAAAGAAGCTTTGATGAGCCAATACAAACATCCTATCCACCAAGAATTAGAAGAAACAGCAAAGAAAATAGGTGGACATGGAGGGATGGACTTCATTATGGATTATCGCCTGGTATATTGCTTGCGCAACGGACTTCCTTTGGACATGGACGTTTATGATTTAGCAGAATGGTGCTGTATGGCCGACTTGACCCGTCTTTCTATAGAAAACGGAAATGCACCTGTTGCCGTACCCGACTTTACCCGTGGCAATTGGAACAAAGTGGATGGTTATCATCATGCTTTCGCTCAATAAAAAACTGAAACAAATACAGACTTCAATAAAAAGAGAGGTATATTCTGCATCAGGCAGAAATACCTCCCTTTCTTATAATACACAAAATCACATGAACATTATTGTGTATAAAAAACTCACATTTTATACTTTTGTCAGTTCACCCGTCACCGAATCAATTATAAATCCCCTCACTATAATATCTTCAGGTATTAATGGATGCTCCATAATAGCCCGTACAGTTCCTTTCACCGATTTCTCCGTATCCTCAAAACCATCCAGCCATGCTCCAAAATCTACACCACAGAAACGAATCATATCAATGGTTTCCTGCTTGATGCCACGTGCTTTCATGTGTTCTATCATCTCATTACTATTCATGTGACAGGCTCCACAATCAGAATGAGCAACAACCATAACTTCCTTTACACCTAACTCATAAATAGCCACCATCAGACTACGGATTACACTACCAAACGGATGCGAGATAACCCCACCTGCATTCTTGATAATTTTTACATCACCGTTCCTGATACCCAAAGCAGCAGGTAACAATTCCGTCAACCGGGTATCCATACAAGAAAGAATAGCTATTTTTTTATCAGGATATTTGTTGGTAATATATTTCTCATATCCCTTGCTCTCAACAAATTTCTTGTTGAACTCTAAAATATCATCTATCATTGCCATAAGTTTTTTTAGGATTCACTACAAACTTACACAAAAATAAAATACGATGACACTTTTAAGATAAATATTTATCGGCTGCCAACTTTTCTACCATCCATCAAGGCAAAGATGAACCATACAAGAAAAAGCAAAGAGAACAATGCGTTTCCATACGAAAGAACCAACCCCGTAAATGCTAAAATTGTCATTGGTCTTTTTTCCTTCTCCCCAGTTCGGCACGGATACGGCTTAACGACTGTGGGGTAATCCATAAATAAGAAGCGATATGCTTCAGAGGTACATACTGCAACAGTTCCGGATTCTCTTCCAACAAAGTAAGATAACGCTCCTTGGCCCGGGGGCTTCCTCCCGTTATCATCCAACTTTCAAGCCCTAAAAACTGCTGCTCGAACAGTCGTCTTCCAAAATTAGCCAGTTCAACAGATCCGGCATATAATACTTCGAGTTTTGCCTTCGAAATACCATAAAGTTCACTGTCACACATCGCTTCGATAGAAACCAACGAAACTGTATTTTCCACATATCCCCATGACGAGAAGATGGCCTCTCCTTCAGAAGCAAACCAGACGGAAACATCTACCCCGTCATTAAGGTAATGCCCCCGCCAGATTCCTTTACTTACAATATAGAAGTTTGAGTTCCGCCCACCTTCCTGTACAAGAAAATCCCCTTTATGAAAAGTGAACTTCTCCATATTATCCAACAACTGCAAGCTCAAAGCTATCGGCAAACTATATTTTTCACAAAACTTCTGTATGAATGCATCCATATATCCACCCGATTAATTACTACAAAAGTAAAAAATCATCTGCGAACCCATTGATGTTTACGATAATAAATTACCATTATCACTAAAAAAGTAAGTATTTCCGCCAAAGGAACCGCCAGCCATATCCCTGGCACCTTCAATAGCAACGGCAAGCCCAATAAACAAAGTACCATAAAAACAAACCCACGCAAAACTGTAACCATCATAGCCGGACGTGCCCGCTCTACACTTTGAAAATAGCCAATGGAAACAATGTTTACAGCAAAAAAAATAAAACCAGACGCAAACAAAGGCAGTCCCGCCACAGCAATATCGTATGCCGGATAGGAACGATCAATAAACATAGCCACAATCTGATGATTGAACAAAGCTGTTAACGCAAAAAACACAAGTCCGCAGGTCACGGCCGTTCCCAGTGCCAGACGGAAAGCGGAACGTACCCGCATGGTATCACCCGCTCCAAAGTTATAGCTTAAAATGGGTTGAGCCGATTGTCCTATGGCATTATATACCATAAATATAATGGGAAAGAAATAACAGGCAATACTGAAAGCAGCCACTCCATCTTCACCTAAATAATGAATAAACACATAATTGCCTGCAAACATCATACAGGCTATGGCTGCCTCGCACAAAAAGGTGGAAACTCCTAAGTGGCACATATATTTCACATTGCGCCAAGTGAGCCGCATACTCTTCTTGCTAAGTTTCACCCGGCAAAAATGAATCACATTTCTTCTGCGACTTAAATAGACTACAATCATTCCGGCCCCCAAAATATACCCCAGACTGGTAGCCAGCGCCGCACCCATCATTCCCCATTTGAGAATAAAAATGAACACATAATCCAATAGGATATTCACCACTGCCGGAATAGCATTACACAACATGGCATAATTAGGAGAACCATCCAGACGGACAAAGAACATCCCTGAACTTAGCAAAGCACTAAATACCAGAAAAGGCAAGAACCAATACATATATTCCACCGCCAAAGGCAACAGACGTTCCGAACTTCCCAACCACACGGCTACTTGTGGAGCAAACAAACATACCACTCCCCACAGCACAGCCAAAAACAAAGAAGAAATCACAACAGCCTGCGTCACATTGATACGAGCAGTTTTCAACTTTCCCTGAGATAAATGAATAGATGCCACCACCGATGCGCCAACACCAAACATCAGTCCGATACCCGTACTTATCAAAAACAAAGGAGCAGTAATATTCACTGCCGCCAATGCGTCACTACCTATCCCTTGACCTACAAAAATACCATCTGTTATCACAAACACAGCCGAAAATACCATCCCCAGCACAGTAGGTATCAGCAATTTCCGAAACAATTTCGGAATTTCCATACTACCAAAATCAATACTATCCTTCATAAACTTCACTTTTTTGTTTAGCGGATGCAAAGATAGAGCGTTATTTCAGAGTAAAAATTACCATTTGGTAATTTCCAACTATTTTTTCCTATGAAAAAATTTGTTCTTTTAAAAGATATTCTTACCTTTGCACCCGCTAAACAAAAAGCAATGCCTCTTTAGCTCAGTTGGCCAGAGCACGTGATTTGTAATCTCGGGGTCGTTGGTTCGAATCCGACAAGAGGCTCACTAAAAAAGGAAGTGTTTCTGAACGTTCAGAAACACTTCCTTTTTTATAGGACAGTTCAATTTGAAATAAACCCCACTAATCTTTTAAGAGTGATCCACAGTTTCCTCACATAACATAATTTCTCGGATGAGCCGAAATTTAGAGAGTAAATAAAACTTGAGAAGATAATCCACTATGGTCTATAAAAAACTCCCTGTCAACATTTCGCCAACAGGGAGTCCGTTAATCATTTATGGGGCAAAGATTACATCATGCCGCCCATGCCACCCATTCCGGGAGCACCCATCGGCATTTCTGGTTTATCTTCTTTCTTTTCCACAATTACACATTCTGTAGTCAGGAACATACCTGCAATAGAAGCGGCATTTTCCAAAGCTACACGAGTTACCTTAGCAGGATCTACCACACCGGCAGCATGCAAGTTTTCGTAAACATCAGTACGGGCATTGTAACCGAAGTCACCTTTACCTTCGCGTACTTTCTGTACTACTACTGCACCTTCCTTACCTGCATTGGCAACAATCTGACGAAGCGGTTCCTCGATGGCACGCTTGATAATTTCGATACCGGTTGTTTCGTCTTCATTATCGCCCTTCAGGCCTTCCAATGCTTCAGAAGCACGGATGTAAGCTACGCCACCGCCCGGAACGATACCTTCTTCGATAGCTGCACGAGTAGCGCACAATGCATCATCCACACGGTCTTTCTTTTCCTTCATTTCAACTTCAGAAGCGGCACCTACATAAAGAACAGCTACACCACCTGACAACTTAGCCAAACGTTCCTGCAACTTTTCCTTATCATAATCTGAAGTAGTATTCTTTATTTCAGCTTTAATCTGATTGATACGTTCCTGAATGTTTTCTTTTGCGCCGGCACCGTTTACGATAGTAGTATTATCTTTAGAAACAGTTACCTTATCGCAAGTACCCAACATTTCAAGAGTAGCTTGTTCCAACTTCAAACCTTTTTCCTCGCTGATAACGATACCACCTGTCAATACGGCAATATCTTCCAACATAGCCTTACGACGGTCGCCGAAGCCCGGAGCTTTCACAGCACAAATCTTCAACTGAGAACGCAGACGGTTTACAACCAACGTAGTCAATGCTTCGCTGTCTACATCTTCTGCGATAACCAACAAAGGACGTCCGCTCTGTACAGCCGGTTCCAGGATAGGCAAGAAATCCTTCAAGTTAGAAATCTTCTTATCATAAATCAGGATGTACGGATGTTCCATCACACATTCCATCTTTTCTGTATCAGTTACAAAGTAAGCAGACAAGTAACCACGGTCGAACTGCATACCTTCTACCACACCGATGGTAGTATCCGTTCCTTTAGCTTCTTCGATAGTAATCACACCATCTTTAGAAACTTTACGCATAGCGTCTGCAATCAACTTACCGATAGTAGGATCGTTATTGGCAGAAACAGCAGCCACTTGTTCAATCTTGTCATAGTTGTCACCTACCATTTCGGCCTGCGACTTGATAGATTCAACCACTTTGGCAACAGCTTTATCGATACCACGTTTCAAATCCATCGGATTTGCTCCGGCAGTAACATTCTTCAAACCTACCCCTACGATTGATTGAGCCAGCACAGTAGCAGTAGTAGTACCGTCACCTGCATCGTCACCTGTCTTTGAAGCAACAGATTTCACCAACTGTGCACCGGTATTCTGAAATGCATCAGCCAATTCCACTTCTTTAGCTACAGTCACGCCATCCTTAGTGATATGAGGAGCACCGAATTTCTTTTCGATAATCACATTACGACCTTTCGGACCCAGGGTTACTTTCACTGCGTTAGCCAATTCGTCTACACCCTTCTTCAATTCGTCACGGGCATCAATGTTGAATTTAATATCTTTAGCCATAATTCTATTTACAATTTAATGATTTACAATGTACTATTTAATTATCCCAAAACAGCGAGAACATCGCTCTGACGCATGATAAGGTATTTCTTACCGTCATGTTCCAGTTCAGTGCCCGAGTATTTGCCATACAATACCTGATCACCTACATGCAACACCATCTCCTCATCTTTTGTTCCGTTACCTATTGCGACAACTTCACCTTGCAATGGCTTTTCCTTTGCTGTATCAGGAATAATAATACCACCGATTGTTTTTTCTTCTGCAGGAGCAGGAAGAATCAATACTCTGTCTGCTAATGGTTTAATGTTCATAGTTCTTAATTTTTATATGTTATACTTTTAATTATATCAATTATCCGTCATCTTTAAGCAGTGACGCAAAACATCTTGCGAAAAACGTGCCAAACATGAAAAAGGAGAAATTGACAGTTTTATTCTGCCAAATTGGCACAGCTATAACATATCTTTCACTAAAATGGTTTCCTCTTCCCCTGCCATTATCAGTTGCTTTTACGAAATTTATTATTTTTACCTACAAAGATTCATATATAAACCAGTCGGCTACATTCCACAGCGACAGAACGAATCTGAATATAAAAAGAGAAAAATGTGATTTTTCTTTTTTTAATATTTCCATAGGACACAAACTATCACTATCTTTGCAAAACCTAATAATTAACCCCTTTAACTATATGGCATTTACGAACAACATTATGATTGTCCGCCACAGATTGCTGACAGAACTTGTAAAATTGTGGAAAAACGGAGAACTGACAACAGACAAAATAGACCGTCTGCCATTAGAACTCAGCCCCCGACGTTCAAAACATGCAGGGCGTTGCTGCGTACACAAAGAACGCGCTGTATGGAAATACAAATCCCTTCCTCTACTGGGGTTGGATATGGATGATGAAACCGATGAGCTCACTCCACTATCCGAATATGCCGCACGTGCTATAGAACGTGCAAACAATGGAAAGCCCAAAGACAACATTATGTGTGTTATAGACGAAGCATGCTCGGCCTGCGTACAGATCAATTATGAAATCACCGACTTATGCCGGGGATGTACCGCCCGCAGTTGCCAGTACAATTGTCCCAAAGGAGCCGTACATGTACATGCCGACACCGGCAAGGCATGGATCGACCATGATACCTGCATCAGTTGCGGCATCTGCCACAAAAGCTGCCCTTATCACGCAATCGTCTATATTCCCGTTCCCTGCGAGGAATCTTGTCCTGTCAAAGCGATCAGCAAAGATGAACACGGTATAGAGCATATTGATGAGAATAAATGTATTTATTGCGGTAAATGCATGAATGCCTGTCCTTTCGGGGCCATTTTTGAAATATCCCAGACATTCGATGTGTTGCAACGCATCCGTAAAGGAGAACAAGTGGTAGCCATTGTCGCGCCATCTATTTTGGGACAATTCAGCACAACTATCGAACAAGTATATGGTGCATTCAGACAAATCGGTTTCACCGATATAATTGAAGTAGCACAAGGAGCCATGTCCACCGTAGAACATGAAGCGCATGAACTGATAGAAAAACTGGAAGAAGGACAGAAATTCATGACTACCTCATGCTGCCCGTCCTATATCGAGCTGGTGAACAAATACATCCCCGATATGAAAAAATACGTTTCCGGCACAGGCTCGCCTATGTATTATGCCGCACGTATAGCCAAAGAGAAGTATCCTGATGCAAAAATCGTATTTGTTGGACCATGTGTAGCCAAACGTAAAGAAGCTCAACGTGACGAGGCTGTGGATTTTGTGATGACATTCGAAGAGATTTCCTCTATTTTCGATGCTTTCGAGATTAACCTGGAGATTGTACAGCCATACGCTATGGAATTCTCTTCCGTTCGCGAAGCGCATGGATTCGCACAAGCCGGCGGCGTGATGGGAGCCGTAAAGGCATTCCTGAAAATGGAAGCGGACAAAATCAATGCCATACAGGTATCTGATTTAAACAAGAAGAATATCGGAACATTACGCGCCTACGCTAAATCGGGCAAAGCTCCCGGACAATTCATCGAAGTGATGGCCTGCGAGGGTGGTTGTATTACAGGACCCAGTACGCACAGCGGCAGCAACAATGGAAAACGCCAATTGGTACAGGAACTGGCAAAACAGAAAAAAACATATTAAAGGTATGCATGAAGCGACTGATTGACAAATTACGTCACTACCATAGCCTGACAGGTGAGGAATATGCCAACCTCCTCTCCTGTCAGGATACCGGCACTTTACTGTATTTACAGCAACAGGCCAGGGAAGTCACTTTGGCACATTTCGGGAATGGGATATTTATCCGCGGACTTATCGAGGTGAGCAACCGATGTCGTAACAACTGTCATTATTGCGGAATAAGGAAAGGAAATACCGCCATTACCCGTTACGCATTAAAGCGTGAAACCATTTTGGAATGTTGCCGTGAAGGATATGCACTCGGATTCCGCACCTTCGTGATGCAAGGCGGTGAAGACCCTGCCTTAACAGATGAATGGATAGAAAAAACCGTTGCCGCCATCCACTGTGAATTCCCCGATTGTGCCATCACCCTTTCATTAGGAGAGAAATCACGGGAAGCATACGAACGTTTCTTCCGTGCCGGAGCCAACCGTTATCTGCTCCGACACGAAACACACAACGAAGAACACTATAGGAAATTACATCCTGAGGAGATGTCACTAAAGCATCGGCTCCAATGCCTGCAATGGCTAAAAGAAATTGGATATCAAACCGGAACAGGAATCATGGTAGGCACTCCGGGACAAACCCTGACACATCTGGTGGAAGATCTGTTATTCATAGAGCAATTCCAGCCCCAAATGATCGGTATCGGTCCATTTATCCCCCATCATGACACACCATTCGGAACAGAGCCGGCCGGAAGTGTAGGAATGACCCTCAAGCTGTTATCCCTTTTCCGGTTAATGCACCCGTCCGCCCTGATTCCATCGACCACCGCCCTTGCCACCTTGTCACCGGACGGACGGGAAAAAGGAATATTGGCAGGAGCTAATGTAGTGATGCCCAATCTCTCCCCCAGGGAGCAAAGAGAAAAATACACCTTGTATGATAACAAAGCCGCTTTCGGTGCCGAAGCAGCCGAAGGTTTACGAGCTTTGGCACAACAACTGGAAACAATCGGTTACCGGATATCGACAGATAGAGGTGACTATCACTAACCCCTAACAAACATGTATAAAGCAGATTCTAAAATAGCAGAAGAATTCATAGACCATCAAGAGATACTGGATACCTTGGAGTATGCTCACAACAACAAAAGCAATCGTGCCCTGATAGAGCAACTGATTGACAAAGCTGCTCAATTCAAAGGACTGTCCCATCGTGAGGCAGCATTACTGCTGGAATGCGACCAACCGGATCTAACAGAACGCATTTTCCGGCTGGCACAGGAAATCAAACATAAGTTTTACGGCAACCGTATTGTAATGTTCGCCCCTCTATATCTTTCCAATTATTGTGTGAACGGATGCGTCTACTGCCCTTATCATTTGAAGAACAAGACCATAGCACGCAAAAAGCTGACACAAGAAGAGATACGTAAGGAGGTAATTGCCTTGCAAGACATGGGACACAAACGCCTGGCACTGGAAGCAGGAGAAGATCCGTTGCGGAATCCTATTGAGTACATACTGGAATCTATCCAAACCATTTATAGCATCAAACATAAAAATGGGGCTATCCGCCGGGTCAATGTCAACATTGCCGCCACTACCGTGGAAAACTACCGCAAGCTGAAAGACGCAGGTATCGGCACTTATATCCTGTTCCAGGAAACTTATCATAAAGAAAATTACGAATCCCTGCATCCCACCGGTCCGAAAAGCAAATATGCTTATCATACCGAAGCGATGGACCGTGCCATGGAAGCGGGAATTGACGATGTAGGACTAGGTGTTTTATTCGGGCTGAATACCTACCGCTATGACTTTACAGGATTATTGATGCATGCCGAACATCTGGAAGCTACCTTCGGAGTGGGACCACATACCATCAGTGTTCCTCGCATCTGTCCGGCAGATGATATCTCCACGCAAGATTTCCCGGATGCCATTTCAGATGATATATTTTGTAAAATTGTGGCGGTAATCCGTATCGCTGTTCCTTATACAGGTATGATTATCTCTACAAGGGAATCGGCTGCAACCCGACGCAAAGTCTTAAACCTGGGAATCTCACAAATCAGCGGAGGCTCCCGGACCAGTGTAGGCGGTTATGCCATTCCGGAAACACCGGAAGAAAACTCAGCACAATTCGACATCAGTGACACCCGTACCTTGGACGAGGTAGTGAACTGGCTGCTCGACTTGGGGCATATCCCCAGTTTCTGTACAGCATGTTATCGGGCAGGGCGTACAGGCGACCGTTTTATGTCATTAGTCAAATCGGGACAAATCGCCAACTGCTGCGCCCCCAATGCATTGATGACACTAAAAGAGTATCTGGAAGATTATGCGGCACCGGATACACGAGCCAAAGGAATCCAACTGATAAAAAAAGAGTTGGAACATATTCCCAATCCGAAAATAAAAGAAATAGCAATTCGTAATCTGAAAGAGATAGAAGAAGGGAAACGAGATTTCAGATTCTAACCGCTCATGCGTCAAGCAACCTTTTCAATACAGATAATGAACCTAATTCAAGCCCAATAAAATATGAGTCTAAACAACACTCCCGCTGCCAACCGGCTACATATCGTCCTGTTCGGAAAACGCAATAGCGGCAAGTCCTCTCTAATCAATGCCTTGACCGGACAAGACACCGCCCTTGTATCGGATATTCCCGGTACAACAACAGATGCTGTCAGCAAAGCGATGGAAATTCAACATATCGGTCCTTGTCTCTTTATCGATACTCCCGGATTTGATGATGAAGGGGAATTGGGAGAAATGCGCATAACCCGTACGTTGAAAGCCATCGAACGGACAGATATTGCCTTACTTCTTTGTGAAGACGGCAATTGCGAGGATGAAAAACAATGGATGGAGCAGTTAAATAAAAGGAATATTCCGGTTATCCTGATACTGAACAAAGCTGATATCCGAAAAGACATAGCATCCACAAGGGATCGTATAGAAAAAGAATGCGGTCAAAATCCTCTCATTATCAGCGCAAAAGAACAGACGGGCATAGAGAAAATACTTCAAGCTATTCTGGAAAAGTTACCGGCAGATTTCGGACAACAGACCATTACCGGAGATCTGGTTAAAGAAGGAGATTTAGTGCTCTTAGTCATGCCACAAGACATACAGGCTCCCAAAGGCCGACTTATTCTTCCACAAGTACAGACGATGCGCGAATTATTGGACAAAAAATGTCTGGTAATGAGCTGTACAACCGATAAAATAGCCGCCACTTTGCAGGCTCTGTCCTATCCTCCGAAACTAATCATAACCGACTCCCAAGTTTTTCATACCGTTTATGAGCAAAAACCGGCAGAAAGCCTTCTCACCTCTTTTTCCGTTCTGATGGCAGGATATAAAGGGGATATACTCTATTATATGGAAGGAGCCTCAGCCATAGACCGCCTCACCCCACAATCACGGGTATTGATAGCAGAAGCCTGCACTCATGCCCCTGCCACCGAGGACATAGGCAGAGTAAAGCTTCCACGTATGTTGCGTAAAAAGATAGGTGAAGAGTTGCAAATAGATATCGTTGCAGGTACAGACTTTCCGGAGGATTTGACACCCTATCACTTAATCATTCATTGCGGAGCCTGCATGTTCAATCGCAAATATGTACTAAACCGGATTGATAATGCCCGTAAGCAACAGATTCCCATGACTAATTATGGAGTGGCTATTGCACACTTGAACGGGATATTGGATAAGATAGCGTATTAAAAAGACATCTGTTCTTTTTTGTTTCCATCACCACAAACCATTTATCTTCAAAGGTTTGTGGTGTAAAAGGTTCCGTAATTCCCCTTAACCGGTATGTATGTGTCTTTTTACCATTGTTTCTGAAGGCTCATAGATTTTCCTTCTTGGTGTGTCCTGTATCTATTTACTTCAGTTACAAAAACTTATTTAGTCTTTTCAGATTCATACTTCCTTTTGTTGTTTTCTCATTCTTAAGCATGGTAAGCGCCATCTTTGTTGCCACCGAGAAGTTTCTGGCTGCATTTTTTACCTTTTTACTGTAGTCTTCTCGAAAGGTAACATCCAGTTGCCAATGAAGATTAT
>ERZ791622.338-NODE-338-length-21594-cov-5.94085_pt1 | contig 21594 bp, 15 predicted proteins | sample MGYA00510269_ERZ791622 | MGnify/ENA primary metagenome ERZ791622 (study PRJEB30046, sample SAMN00715191) | human gut metagenome | study: EMG produced TPA metagenomics assembly of the A metagenome-wide association study of gut microbiota in type 2... | reverse complement strand
ATAAGCGTTAGAATTTATCAAAACCTATGAACTATTAAGAGATTCGATAGAAGATCAAAACCAAAGCGTGGCAATTATTAAAATGCAGAATCTATTTCAAAACGAAAAACTGCAGAAAAACAACAAAGAACTATCTAAAAAGATGGAAGAAATTAGTTCTCTTGTATATAAAATAAGTGCAATTGCAGCTTTCGCGTTACTAATTACAGGATTATGCTACTTCATAACCTACAAAAAGAAGAGTGAACGTATACGAAAACAAGAAAGAGAAATATCTCAAGCCAAAGATAAACTACAACAGCAAGCTATAGAAAATCTTCAAAAAGAAGAAAAACTATCTTCACTACAAGCTGACTTTTTACGCAGATTAGTGGCTATCAACATTCCATCTCTAAATAATAAAGCAAACGATCTCGTTATCAAACTTTCTAATGAGGATTTTGCTAATCTGGAAAAAGATATTAATGCTACTTTTGATCAATTTACAGTAAGACTAAAGAAAGAATATCCACTACTCGACAAAAATGAAATTCAGTTCTGCTGTTTAATAAAAATACAATTAGATTTAAATACCCTTGCCAATATCTACTGCAGAAGTAAAGCTGCAATTAGCAAAAGAAAACTTAGAATCAAACAAGAAAAACTAAACATTACAGATAAAAACATCTCTTTAGATGATTTTATTCAAAGATTCTGAAATATTCCTTCTTACATTAACATCTATTCATAATAAAAGGATTTAATTGCCATTTGTCCAATGGTAATCTATACCTATTTACATTAACACATTAATTATTAGCGATTTATATAATATCTATTGTCCAATGCTTTTTTTGTATTCATAAATCATATTCCATAACTTTGCAATATCAAACGTAAGCAAAATCAGATTCTATAATAACATCTTGATTAAACTATTAATATATAATATAAAATGTGATATAGCAAAAAAATCAATATTAATTATTTAAAACTAGAATTATGAAGAACCTAATTTGGCTTAGCGCATATCTTATCATAAGCGCAATTTTCAGTTCTTGTTCAAAAGACGACGAAAACACCTCTATTATTCCGGAAGGAGAAAAAACAAATGTAAATGTATCATTAAATATTGCTCCTATCAACGCAATGGAAACCAATATAAATGATAACAGAACTTCTATTGAAAACTTTTGGTTATTAGAATTCGATCAACAAGGTAAAAATGTTGCAGTTATAAAAGAACTACGATTCAGTATCAACTCTGCAGAAACAGTAGAATTAGTAGCAGGGGCTAATATGAAACTGGTAGTAATTGCTAATGTAGATAAAAGCATTGTTTTCCAATTAGGAAAACAAACCTATGAAGCACTAAAGAATACTATTTATACATTACCAGTCAATTCATCTAACGCAATTCCGCTAGTAGGAGAGCAAGTAGTTTCTATTACCAAAGAAAATCAGACATTAGATGCTATCACATTAGAACGAATTGCAGCTGAAGTAAAATTCACTATCAATAATACCTCTTCTGATTTCCAGTTAACTTCCATAGCATTAAAGAATATATATAAAATGTATTACTTTAGTAAGGGAACAATATCTCAAAGTAATATTGCAGACTATAGTGAAATCCCATGTACTATCGGTGAAGAAAATTATACCCATTACATAGCTGAGAACCTGATGGGAACAAATTCTAGTATCACAACAGACAAAGACAAGGTAACAGATAAACTAGCGACTTTCATTGAAATTGTTGGTGAAAGAATGAGTGAAGGCAATAAAGAAATAGCAACTTTCAAAATGTTCATTGGAGAAAATGAAAAAGATTTCAATGTAACAAGAAATAATGCATATAATTACAATATTAATCTTAATCTGGCAGATGCCAGTGATAAACGCATCACTATTGAAAAGATTCCATTAGAAGGCATTGCAGCTGAAGCTAACTGCTATATACTGAATCCAAATTCAGAACATGAGCTACTGGTTCCTGTGAAACGAGTAAATGCATTTTGGGGAACAGAAGAAGGCGGCTTCAAAACAGATCATATGTTGAATGACGGAAACAACCAAGGAAAAGTAACTAAATGGGTTGCCCGTATCATAACAAAAGATAGTTCTAAGGAATTACTGAGATTCACCACCCAACAAGGAAGCTCCGCCAATGATTATATAGGAATCAAACCTACAGGAAACGAAGGTAATGTATTAATAGGAATCTACGACGCAACAGCAGGAGAACCTGCTCAAGACGCTAAACCATTATGGAGCTGGCACATTTGGATTACAGATTATAATCCGGGAGGAGATATTAATGGAATAATTCCTGCAATTTCTCAAAACCCAGGAAAAGCAGATGTTACAGGAGGAGCTATCTACCGTTTTGGGGGAATTGATAACAATCAAACGAAAGATGGATCCACACAGGCAATGATGGATCGCAACTTAGGCGCACTAAGTGCAACACCAACTGACGGTGCGAAAACGATCGGTATGTATTATCAATGCGGTCGAAAGGATCCGATAATGACTGATTGGAGCCAAATCACTAAGTTAGGAACCAGCTCTTTAGGGGGAGACGTTTACTCCATTCATATCAAAACAGCAAAAGGTCCCGTATCTAAAGAAACAGCTGTGAAAAACCCGGATACCTATTTCTTGGGAGATGCAGACCATTTTACTTATAAAGATTGGTTAATTGAAGGCAGCGGTAGTACTGAACTATGGTACAAAAAGAGTGATGAAAAAACCAAAACACTATACGATCCATGTCCGGCAGGCTGGAGAGTGCCTTATAAGATGAACACTTATGGTGAAATAAACGGAGAAGATGTTGACAATGGTATTTATCTTTGCCCTAATAGCTCCATAAAAATATTTTACCCGTTTGGCGGACATTTAAATGCCATTACCGGTCAATATCCGGGAGGAAGTTTGTTTGAATACAAAACTGCACAAAATGGTTGGCTGGGCAGTTATCCGGACAATCCTAATAATGCCTATAGTTATCATATATTCTCTGCAGCATTAGTAGACGAATATGACGGACCATTCTATCCCATCATGCCTAACAATGCAGACGGCAGATACTTAGGTTATAGCGTACGTTGTGTAAAAGAATAAATCACCAAAGAAAACAGGTACATGAATAAACACATTATTCTATTATTTATCATATTGTGCATTGGCCTTACAAAGGCCAGTGCACAACATAGTATTACCGGTAAGGTGCTAGATGCTACTAACCAGGAGCCTATCCCATTTGCCAGTGTTACTATAAAGAACGTCAAGAGCGGAACAACTACGGACAATAATGGTAATTTTACCTTGAAGGTCAATAATAACGATATCCTTATCGTCAGTTTTATGGGATACGAGACTAAAGAGGTTAACATTGGAACACAAAAGAAAGTAACGATATTATTATCAGAATCTTCTGTTTTATTGGATGCGGTAGTAGTCACCGGGTTTCAGAATCTTAAAAAAACAACCTTTACCGGCTCTTCCGTTAAAATCAAAGCTGATGATATTAATTTGCCCGGTGAAACAGACATAAGCCGTATGCTGGAAGGCAAAGCAGCCGGAGTATCTATTCAGAATGTATCGAGTACCTTTGGTAGTGCCCCCAAAATACGTGTACGTGGTGCCACGTCTATCAATGGAGAAAACAAACCTTTGTGGGTAGTAGATGGAATCGTATTAGAAGATGTGGTAAATGTATCCAACGACCAACTAGCAAGCGGTGACCCTACCACCCTGTTAGGCTCCTCCGTAGCAGGTATCAATACTAACGATATCGAAACAATTGACGTATTAAAAGATGCTGCCGCAACAGCATTATATGGAGCCAGAGCTATGAATGGAGTAGTTGTAATTACGACTAAAAGAGGAAAAGAAGGAAAACCACGTATTCATTATAGCGGAAACTACACAGTACGGACCAAACCACGTTATTCTGAATTCAATATTATGAATTCAGCCGATCAAATGTCTGTGTATGCAGAAATGGAACGAAAAGGCTTATTAACTTCGGACATTGTAAATAACCAGTCTTCCGGTATTTATGGAATCATGTATAATAGAATCAACACATGGGATGAATCAAAGCAACAATACCTTTTAGAGAATACATATGCAGCCCGTCACAACTTTTTAATGGAACACGCAGCAGCTAATACAGATTGGTTTGATATGCTATTTACCAATTCCATAATGAATGAACATACATTAAGTGTATCAAGTGGTTCACAAAAGTCGAAATCCTACATTTCATTAGGCTTTTTGAACGATCCGGGATGGACTGTTGCCGACAAAGTGAATCGAATCACAATGAACTTCCGAAATGACTACCAGCTAAATGACAAAATCGGATTTAGTTTTCAAACGGTAGGTTCTGTCAGAATGCAGAACGCTCCCGGTTCATTAAGTCGTTCCAGTGACGTTGTAAGCGGTATTTCTTCACGTAATTTTGATATAAATCCGTTCAATTATGCATTAAACACAAGCCGTGCATTACGAGCATACGACTCAAATGGAGAACGGGAATATTATACACTCAACTTTGCCCCATTCAATATTTTAGAAGAACTCGATAATAACTATATTAAATTGAATGTGATAGATTTAAAAGCTCAAGCCGAATTTAACTGGCAAATTATTAAAGGATTGAAATACAATTTTACCGGAGCTATCCGCTATGTACGTTCAAAGCAAGAGCATGAAATACACGAAAATTCTAATATGGCAAATGCTTATCGTGCAGCTGGCAATTCTACCATTCGAGAAAACAATCCCTACCTCTACAAGGACCCTAGTGATCCGTCAGCCGAACCGATTGTTGTTCTCCCTAAAGGGGGATTCTATAATACTGCCGAAAACTTATTATTAAATTATGATATAAGAAACTCTGTTAGTTTCAGCAAAATATGGAATGAGAAACATGAGTTCAACGCATTATTAGGACAACAAATCAAATATTCCGATAGACAAACGAACAGCAACACCGGCTACGGATTCCAATATGACATGGGAGGCACTGTTAGTATGAACTATCTTATAATGAAACAAATGATCGAGCAAAATTTTGATTATTATTCAAGAGCTTTGACATACGATCGTTTTGCCGCTTTTTATGCAAATGTTGATTACACCTATGACAGACGATATTCCATCTCCGGAACAGTACGGTATGACGGCTCCAACACAATGGCAAATTCCAGTTCAGCCCGCTGGCTGCCTACCTGGAATATCAGTGGGAAATGGAATATAGGTAATGAAGCGTTTATGAAAGATTTTGTCTGGCTGGATGCATTAGCGCTACGTGCCGGCGTTGGATTAACAGCCAGTATGCCTCCATTATCAAATGCAACACCTATTTTTATAAATTCTAATACTACGCGCCCAAGTACGGACATCGAATCAGGCATTGAAATTTACACATTAGGTAATTCTGATTTGACATGGGAAAAGAGTTATCAATCTAATTTTGGTTTTGATGCCACTTTCCTTAAAGGAAGACTCGACTTTTCTTTTGACTATTTTATCCGAAACAGTTTCGACTTGTTAAGTGTAATAAAAGTCTCCGGAATTGGAGGAGAAAGATATAAATGGGCCAACAGTGCCGACTTAAGCGCCTCCGGTTTCGATATAACATTGTCAGGAAAACCTATTGTAACAAAAGATTTCATGTGGTCAAGTTCTTTCACTATGGGATATTCCAAAAATGAAATCAAGAATTCAATGCAACAACCACAAGTCAACACGTTGGTAGGAATCACAGGAGGAAATAAAAACGGGTATCCGGTGAACGGGCTTTTCTCTATACCATTTGCCGGTCTGAATCCGGAAAATGGTGTACCGATGTTCTATGATGAGAATGGCACTATCACCAGTGATATCAATTTCCAAAGTACTTCAACAGATTACTTAAAATACGAAGGACCGACAGATCCCAAATATACAGGAGGGTTTAACAATTCCTTTACTTGGAAAGGTATCTCATTAGATATTTTCTTCACTTTCCAAGCCGGAAATGTAATCCGGTTGAATCCTGTATTTAACAGCAGTTATAATGATTCTCAAGCAACCCCCAAAGAGTTCTTTAACAGATGGGAATTCAGAGGAGATGAGAAACATACTAATATCCCTGCAATAGCTGATAAAGATCTGATATCAGATTTGAGCAGTACTTATCCTTATTCAGCATACAATTATTCAGATATACGGGTAGCAAAAGGAGATTTCATCCGTCTTAAATCATTATCTGTAGGATATACCATTCCGCAGAAGCTTTTTAAATCGTGGAAGTTGTTCTCTGATATTCGTTTACGAGTAACCGGCAAAAACTTATGGTTACTATACTCTGATAAAAAATTGAATGGACAAGACCCTGAATTTGTCAATACCGGTGGCGTAGCCCAACCGATACAAAAACAAGTTATTTTTTCATTAGATGTCAGTTTCTAAATCATCCTTATACAATGAAGAGAATTAAAATATACTTATATATTGGAATCATGTCCTTTTGTACCAGTTGCTCTGACTTTCTGGACAAAGTACCCGACGAACGTACTCAAATAGATTCTCCGGATAAAGTATCCGCATTACTAGTAAATGCGTATCCTAAAGTTTCTTATGCGGCTATTGTCAATACCCGTTGTGATTACATAACCGACTTCGGAAGTGTTTACTCTGGTGCGCAACCAGGAGCATTATTCAGCTTTATGGGTGAAAATTTCTTATGGAAAGACGTGATAGAAGATGGAAATGATTCCTTCGAAAACTTCTGGACAGGATGCTATGCAGCTATTGCAGTATCTAACCAGGCGCTTATTTCTATCGACGAGTTAGGAACACCTTCAAGCACAATCAATCAAAAGGGAGAAGCACTCATGACCAGAGCCTTCTCACATTTTTGTCTTGCTTCACTCTTTGCCCAACAATATGACGAATCGACTGCATCGTTATATCCGGGTATTCCTTATGTAGAGAAACCAGAAACACAGCCAGTAGAACAATATGACCGGGAGACAGTGGCAGACACTTATAGAAAAATCACACAAGATTTTGAGGACAGCTATCCTCTTATGACGGATGGAAGCATTTATACAGCTCCCAAATATCATTTCAATAAGAAATCAGCTGCCGCCTTTGGTACCCGTCTTTATCTATTAATGAAACAATATGATAAGGTACTTGAATATGCCAATCAACTCATTTCCATACCGTCACAATTTGAAACATTGACGGATAGTAAAGGAGAACCTCTTAAAAATCAAGATGGTACACCGCAACAATATATCTCAAAAGATGATCCTGCATTTTCGTTTGTAAGCAACAACTTTCATCCTTTTGCAACAACTTACATGGATGCAAGCGGATATATTGAAATGCGTTCGTATTTCTGCAGTTCTTCCACCAATGCCAATTTATTGATTACAGAAGCATTGTCTTCAATCGCCTGGGGAGAATTACCCTTCTATTCAAGATATGGTTTATCTTCTACTGACATTGGCAAGACAATCAATGCAGATAATGTTACAAATGGTATGTGGGCTATTCCCTATTACGGTACATCCAATTTCTACTTCATACCTAAATTTACCCAATTTACTAAACAAGAATCTTTAGACGCATCCAACTTTTTGCCGTATGCCAATATTCCTGTTTTGAGAATGGAAGAAGTGTTATTAAACCGTGCAGAAGCCTACCTAATGCTTAACCAATATGACAAAGCTATCGCTGATCTAAATTTATATGCCAGCCAACGTTTTGTTATAGCAAGAAGCCCGGCATCAAGCAGATATTATGATTCTAAAGAATTATGTATTACACGCGATAAGATACTCAATTTCTATAAAACCAAACTTAATAATACTGATCACTTTATCAATAAGTACAATCAGTCAGACTCTTGGAGTGATTTGAAAAAAGGTATCCTACTTGCAATACTTGATTTCAGAAGTATAGAGTTTTATAATGAAGGACTTAGATGGTATGATATTGTACGCTGGAATATCCCCGTCACCCATACCCAAGCTAACGGCAGCAAGTCCAGCTTAATGCCGGACGACGACCGAAGGGTACTACAAATTCCGGAAATGGCAACTATTTCGGGAATAAAACTTAATCCAAGAAATAACGTAAATAATACATGGGAATAAAATGAAAACAACAAATCACATTGCCAAATGGATACAAGCATATTTCATGCTACTATTCTGCATTAGTACTGTTATTTTCACTGCCTGTAATGAGGACAAACTCAATCTTGACCAAGAGATTTATGGATTGGGTGGAAATGACGAGCAAAAAAATGAACTGGATAAATGGTTATATGAAAACTATACCCAAGCTTACAATATCGAAGTGAAATATAAATGGAACAGTTATGAACTGAACACTACCGCCCAACTAGTCCCCATTATGGAACGCTTCGTAAAACCTTCTATGGATATGATTCAACGAGTGTGGTTTGAGCCTTATAAACAATTGGCAGGAGATAAATTTCTTAGAGAAATGACACCTAAGAAAATCATTTTGGTAGGTAGCCCGGAATATAATGCAGATGGCAGTCAAGTATTAGGACAGGCTGAAGGCGCTCGTAAAATTACACTATTTGATGGTAATAGCTACAATCCGAGTGATGCAGACTGGATACGTTCTATCATGCATACCATTGAACACGAATTCGCTCATATTCTCCATCAAACCAAAATGTATGATTCCAGTTTCAAAGATATATCCGCCGGAGATTATAATCCGACAGGATGGACTTCTGAAACGGAAGTAAGCGCATTACTTGCCGGATTCTATTCCGCATACGCAATGTCGGGAGTTGATGAAGATTTCGTTGAAGTGGCATCATTAATTATGGTGTATGGAAAAGAATGGCGTGACTATCGAATTAATTTGCTCAAAAGTTTAACAACGTCTCCTCCTTCAGAGGGAGAAACAGCAGAAGAAACAGCACAGCGTATAGCCCTTGCCAATCAGGCACAAACGGCTTTAACCAGATTACTGGCTAAAGAAGAAATTGTGATCAATTACTTTAAAAATGTATGGAACGTACAGTTTTATGACGACGCAATGGGAAATAAAGGATTAGTATCTTTAGTACAAGATGCTATTAATCAAATTGTAAATGAAAACACTCCAGAATAAATAATTATGAAAATAGTTTATACATATTATCTTCTAACCTGTGTAGCATTGTGCAGTATATTTTCATCTTGCAATAATGAAACCGACATTTATATGGAAAACCCGGATAAACGGATTCAAACTAAAATGCAGGAATATACTGATATACTCACAGGAGCTCCCGATGGATGGATTGCAGAAATAAATACCCAATTAGGAGGTATTCACACCTTATGGATGCAATTCACTGCAGACAATCGAGTATCTATGATGTTCGATTATGTAGAATATTACCGCGACTTGAAAGCAAGTCCGTTTGAAAGTAGCTATATACTCAAGCCACTACAAGGACCAACTATATCATTTGATACGTACTCTTTCTTATCTATCTTTGCAGATCCCAACCAGCTGATGAATGGTGCAGGACAAGCAGGAACCGGATTAGGAGCAGACTACGAATACGAGATTATATCCTACAAAAACGATCAGTTTCTCCTAAAAGGAAGAAAAAACAAAATGGAAGCTACACTGACTAAAGCTACCAATGAGGAAAGAGAGGCCATCAAAAATGGCGCCTTAATGGAAAATCAGGATCAGGCTCCTATCTATCAAAAAAAATACTTCACTTTCAGTTATAAAGGACAAGCGTATGATTTTGTATCTAATGGTAGAAAAACTGGTTTCTTATCCGCTAACAATGGAAATCCGACCCTACAAATAGAAGGTTCTAAAATAGACCTGAACGGAAATATCGTAATGATGAACCCGTTAATCCTTGATGGTTACGAAATTTATCAATTCAACAAGACATCCACCGGATACACTACACAAGTAGGCAATGATATACTTGAAATTAAAGGAGGTACTACACCAATTGTTCCTCTATTCAATGCACCTCCAGGAGCAATTCATCAGACAATGGTAGTGTACAACGATATGCAAAATCAATGGTCATCCGAATATTTTGATAAACATAAAGCTGCTGTTTCGAATTTATTTGCATTCACTCAAACTCAATTCTATATTGTGTATGTTGCCATACACATGTACACAGACGGAAGTATAGTGGAGATTGGTTATAAAATATATCAAAACGGTTCATTAGGAGCCGATACTTACGGATTCTATTATACATTCAATTATCAGAAGAATTCAGATGGTTCTATCACTTTTGGAGATTATACACCGTTCGATACAAGCAATCCTAATCACGAAGAGTTCGACAAATGTCTGTCACCTATTTTAGATGGTTACTTTAAAAAACACAAATTCTTCATTAAAAGCTGGCCGGCTTTGTACAACAATTCCAGCCAATATGTGATGTCCTCGCTAATTCCTGCAGAAGATAAGACACTTGGTGTCATGGTAGGCGTACCTATGACGTTCTAAAGTTTACTTTACATTTATAGGGATGCCTGAAAACGGCATCCCTCACTCATTAAATAGATATAAGAAAGAAGTATTTGTTTTCCAACCAATGTATATAATCTAAAAATGCCTATCTTTGCAGTCAGATTATCGATAACTAAATAAAAACGAAATAGATAAATGGCATTGCAATGTGGTATTGTAGGACTACCGAACGTGGGTAAGTCGACACTTTTCAACTGTTTGTCGAATGCGAAAGCACAGGCGGCAAATTTCCCTTACGTCTGAACGCACTCGCTGAATTGGTGCACCCCCAACGAATTGTTCCTACAACTGTAGAAATCGTAGATATCGCCGGACTGGTGAAAGGCGCAAGCAAAGGTGAAGGACTGGGAAACAAGTTCCTTGCCAATATCCGTGAAACAGACGCAATTATCCACGTACTCCGTTGCTTCGATGACGACAATGTGACACACGTAGACGGAAGCGTAAATCCCGTCCGCGACAAAGAAATCATTGACTACGAACTTCAATTGAAAGACCTGGAAACCATCGAAAGCCGTATCCAGAAAGTACAGAAACAAGCACAGACGGGCGGAGACAAAGCTGCAAAGTTAGCTTACGATGTACTCGTTCAATATAAAGACGCACTGGAACAGGGAAAATCTGCACGTACAGTGACTTTTGAAACAAAAGACGAACAAAAGATTGCTCACGAACTGTTCCTACTAACCAGCAAACCGGTAATGTATGTCTGCAATGTTGATGAAGCAAGCGCAGTAAACGGAAATAAATACGTAGATATGGTACGCGAAGCCGTAAAAGACGAGAATGCTCAAATCCTGATTGTTGCCGCCAAGACAGAAGCCGACATCGCCGAACTGGAAACGTATGAAGACCGTCAGATGTTCCTTGCCGAAGTAGGACTGGAAGAGTCGGGCGTGGCACGTCTTATCAAATCGGCTTATAAACTCCTGAACCTCGAAACTTACTTCACAGCCGGCGTACAGGAAGTACGTGCCTGGACTTACGAAAAAGGTTGGAAAGCTCCGCAATGCGCTGGTGTTATCCACACCGATTTTGAGAAAGGCTTTATCCGTGCCGAAGTTATCAAATACGATGATTATATCAAATACGGCTCGGAAGCAGCTGTGAAAGAAGCCGGAAAACTGGGTGTGGAAGGAAAAGAATATGTGGTGCAGGATGGCGACATCATGCATTTCCGTTTCAACGTGTGATTATCGGTAACTACCGACGACTTATTAATTACTAATTCGCTAACAATATGAAATATCTCATTGCAGGAACGGGAGGTGTAGGCGGCAGTATCGCAGGATTCTTGTCGCTGGCAGGCAAAGATGTAACCTGTATTGCCCGTGGAGCTCATTTGCAGTCGATTCAAACGAACGGTTTGAAACTGAAGTCGGATTTAAAGGGTGAACATACGCTCCGAATCCCGGCTACTACGGCTGAAGAATTTAGCGGGAAAGCAGATGTGATATTTGTATGCGTGAAAGGTTATTCGGTCGATTCCATCGTAGAACTGATAAAAAGAGCAGCACACAAAGACACGGTTGTCATCCCTATTCTGAATGTATATGGCACAGGGCCGCGCATACAGAAGCTAGTTCCGGAAGTTACCGTTCTCGACGGCTGCATCTATATCGTAGGCTTCTTATCCGGCACCGGAGAAATCACCCAAATGGGAAAAATATTCCGTCTGGTATACGGCGCTCATCGCGGCACGGTTGTGAAGCCCGGATTGCTGGAAGCCATCCAACAAGACTTGCAGGAAGCAGGCATAAAGGTAGACCTGTCACCAGACATCAACCGGGATACGTTTATCAAATGGTCGTTTATCTCCGCAATGGCTGTGACGGGTGCTTACTACGACGTTCCGATGGGAGAAGTACAGAAACCGGGAAAGATACGGGATACATTTATCGGACTTTCTACGGAAAGCGCTGCCTTAGGAAAGAAACTGGGCGTCGAATTTCCCGAAGACCCAGTCAGCTACAACCTAAAAGTGATTGACAAGCTCGATCCCGAAAGTACCGCTTCTATGCAAAAAGACCTGGCACGCGGACACGACTCGGAAATACAAGGATTGCTCTTCGACATGATTGCAGCAGCCGAAGAACAGGGAATAGATATACCGACCTACCGGATGGTTGCGGAGAAATTCAAAGAATCTAATCATTAACATTAATCCAATATAGAATGAATACCATGCTATTATCCATCAACTGGAACCCGAATCCCGAACTATTCAACCTGTTCGGCATTTCTATCCGTTATTACGGATTACTGTGGGCAGTAGGAATATTCTTTGCTTATGTGGTTGTTCACTACCAGTACCAGGATAAAAAGATAGAGGAAAAGAAGTTTGACCCGCTTTTCTTTTACTGTTTCTTTGGTATTCTAATCGGTGCCCGCCTAGGACACTGCCTGTTCTATGACCCGGGATACTACCTGTCTCATTTTTGGGAAATGATTCTTCCTATCAAGTTCATGCCGGACGGAAACTGGAAATTTACCGGATATGAAGGACTTGCCAGCCACGGCGGTACATTAGGACTGATAATCGCCCTTTGGCTGTATTGCCGCAAGACGAAGCTCCATTATATGGACGTGCTGGATATGATTGCCGTAGCTACTCCAATCACCGCCTGCTTCATCCGCCTTGCCAACCTGATGAACTCCGAAATCATCGGCAAACCGTCTGATGTGCCCTGGGCATTCGTTTTCGAACGTGTAGATATGCTCCCCCGTCATCCGGGACAGCTCTACGAAGCCATCGCTTATCTTATCCTGTTCTTCATCATGATTTACCTGTATAAGAATTACAGCAAGAAACTGCACCGTGGCTTCTTCTTCGGGCTCTGCCTGACTTACATCTTCACCTTCCGCTTTTTCATCGAATTCCTAAAAGAAAACCAGGAAGATTTTGAAAACAGCATGATGTTCAATATGGGGCAATGGCTAAGCGTTCCGTTTGTCATAATAGGCGTCTATTTCATGTTCTTCTATGACAAGAAGAAAAAGAAAATAGCCTAAATCAAAAAAAGAGGGATTAGCGGTTCAAACATCACTAATCCCTCTTTTTTATCAATAAAACAAATGCCATTTCCCTAATGTCAGGACAACAATCGAAAACATATCCTAAGACATTATATACATTTTCAGCTTATTTCCCCCTGACTATCTTCTTAATATCATTCAGTTTATTCAGCGCTTCAATAGGAGTAAGATTATTCACATCAAGATTCAATATCTCATCGCGAATCTGACAGAGAATCGGATCGTCCAACTGGAAGAAGCTTAACTGCATACCTCCACGATTCTCGCTCACTTCTGCCAACGGTTTACCTGCTATGCCCTGTTGGCGATTATCAGATTCAAGCTGTTTCAATATCTCATTTGCACGTTTCACAATGCTTTTCGGCATACCGGCCATCTTTGCCACATGAATACCGAAAGAGTGTTCACTACCGCCACGTTCCAGTTTACGAAGGAAGATTACTTTATTATCAACTTCTTTCACCGATACATTATAATTCTTGATGCGCTTGAAAGATTTCTCCATCTCATTCAATTCATGATAATGCGTAGCAAATAATGTACGTGCTTTTGCTTTCGGATGTTCATGGATATACTCTACAATTGCCCAGGCAATGGAAATACCATCATAAGTAGAAGTACCACGACCCAATTCGTCAAATAATACCAGACTCCGGGAAGAAACATTATTCAGGATATCAGCCGCTTCATTCATCTCTACCATAAATGTAGATTCGCCGACTGATATATTATCGCTCGCTCCTACACGGGTAAATATCTTATCAACTAAACCGATATGCGCACTTTCCGCAGGAACAAACGAGCCGATTTGAGCCAATAGCGTAATCAACGCCGTCTGACGCAAAAGTGCCGACTTACCGGCCATGTTCGGACCTGTAATAATAATAATCTGCTGTGTATCGCTGTCCAACATTACATCATTGGCAATATACTTCTCACCTATCGGAAGTTGTTTTTCTATTACCGGGTGACGTCCCTGACGAATATCCAATACGTCATTATCCTCAATAATCGGACGGATATAACGATTCTCACGAGCCACATTGGCAAATGACAACAGACAGTCCAGACGTGCAATCTGATTCGCATTAATCTGTATCTGTGGAATAAACTCCATCAATGCCTGTACTAAGTCCGTATATAGCTGCGTTTCCAGAATCAGAATCTTATCTTCCGCTCCCAAAATCTTTTCTTCATATTCCTTTAGTTCCTGCGTGATATAACGTTCCGCATTAACCAGCGTCTGTTTACGAATCCACTCTTTAGGAACTTTATCTTTATGGACATTACGGACTTCGATATAATAACCGAATACGTTATTATAAGCCACTTTCAAACTCGGAATACCCGTCTCCTCGCTCTCCCGCTGCTGTATCTTTAGCAGATAATCTTTTCCTGAATAGGAGATTTGCCGCAATTCATCCAAGTCTGCGTTCACACCGTCCTGAATCACTCCACCTTTATTTATCAGTAAAGGAGGATCATTTTTAATCTCTTTGGCAATCCGGTCACGAATAGAAATACAAAGATTCAGCTGTTCGCCAATACGATTCAAACTCGCATTATCAGCTTCCATACATGCCTGTTTTATCGGCTCAATAGCTTGTAAAGCTACCTTCAACTGAACGACTTCACGGGGCGACACACGTCCTACAGCCACTTTGGAAATAATACGTTCCAAATCTCCTATTAAATGCAACTGTTCTTCAATCAGTTCCTTAAAATCAGGTTGGCGGAAGAAATATTCCACTACATTCAAGCGTTCATTGATCGGTTTCTCATCCTTTAAGGGAAAAACCATCCAGCGTTTCAACAGACGAGCTCCCATTGGGCTGATCGTTCTGTCGATCACATTGAGCAGGCTACTTCCGCCATCATTCATATTACCAATCAACTCAAGGCTACGCACCGTAAACTTATCCAGACGGACGTATTTATCTTCTTCAATACGCGCCAATGAAGTGATGTGACCAATTTGCGTATGCTGCGTCATTGTCAAATACTGCAAAATAGCACCGGAAGCAATGATGCCATTCTTCAAATGCTCCACTCCGAAACCTTTCAGATTCTTCGTTTCAAAGTGTTTCAGCAGTTTCTCACGGGCAGTCGTTTCTGTAAATACCCAGTCGTCCAGCTCGAACGTGAAGAACTTGTTACCGAAATTACCTTCAAACATCAGGCGTTTGCCACGTTCAAAAAGAATTTCCTTAGGGGCAAAGTTATTCAACAGCTTGTCTATATAATCAAAAGGCCCTTCTGCAGTAAGGAATTCACCGGTAGAAATATCGAGAAAAGCAACTCCACAGGAAGCCTTTCCGAAATGAACGGCAGCCAGGAAGTTATTTTCTTTATAGTTCAGAACATTATCATTGATAGAAACACCGGGAGTAACCAATTCGGTAATGCCACGCTTCACCAGCTTCTTCGTCATTTTCGGGTCTTCCAGCTGGTCACAGATGGCGACACGTTTTCCGGCACGAACCAGTTTCGGAAGGTAGGTATCAAGGGCATGATGAGGAAAACCTGCCATCTCGATAGTTTTTCCTTTCCCATTGGCACGTTTTGTTAGTGTGATCCCTAAAATTTCGGCTGCAACGATGGCATCCGTAGAATATGTTTCATAAAAGTCACCGCAACGAAACAGCATCACTGCATCCGGATGTTTTGCCTTCAAATCCAGAAACTGTTTCATCATCGGGGTGAGGACAATCTCTTCTTCGTTCACGGGTGTCTCCTTTTCTTTTTTGTTGAGTATATAATGAATTATCCTTGCAAAGATAACGGTTTTTCGGCAGAGAATCAACGGTATGCTCCGATTCAATTTTCAAAATAAATGTTGCATACCTTGAAAAAAGGAGAGTTTATTTCTTAATAAGTAGGGGAAAACTATTAAAACGTGTTATAAAACATGCTATTTTTCTTGGATAATTTGCTAATTTCCCAAGAGTCCGTATCTTTGCAATGTGTTTTTCATAGTATTAGATTTAAGGTTAACAAAGGTTGGAGCAAGGCGTTGCTCCTTTTTTTATGCCTATACGCTTCGTCCCTATTTGATATAAACCAGCAGAACTCTCTCTTTTTCAATCATCAGATTCTTTTGGCCAACCTGAAATCCTAGAGATTCGGTTCAGAGCAGCCCCACCTTTAAAAATAGATTCATTCCGGTGCTCTAATGAACTAAACTAAACAGTAGCTTCCAATAGCCAGTAAGAGATAACCTGTTTTAATACTGTATTTAGTTTTTCATAATACTTAATTATTAAATTAAAAAATACAGTATTTGATTAATGCATTAAAGATGAACCAAAGATATTTTATGGTGATTAATATTCTCTTAATGGCGAAACTTTACAAAAAAAATATTTGTAGAAGATAGATTTTAAGGTTACATTAAGTTTTCATTAATCAAATCATCCTATATTTACAGCAAATCTAATTAAAACCATCGAAAAATAAAAAAATCTGTTTATGTACAAGAGAAAATTCATTCCGTTAGTACTGTTAATGATTTTAATCGTCAATGGATGCAGCAACAAGCAAGAGGTAGTGTTAACTCCGGTTGACTATGTAAATCCCTATATGGGGAATATCAGTCATTTGTTAGTTCCTACTTACCCAACTGTCCATCTTCCCAATAGTATGCTCCGCATCTATCCGGAAAGAGCAGATTACACCTCTGATAAAATAAAAGGCTTACCGGTCATTGTCACCTCGCATCGGGGAAAGTCTGCATTCAGCCTGTCTTTCTATCAGGGAGCAGAGAGCGGATTACAACCGGTATATTACTATTGTTATGATAATGAAGTGATAAAACCCTATTCCTATTCTTCCTATTTTGAAGAAGAAGAGGTTTCCACTAAATTCGCTCCTTCCCACCAGGCAGGAATCTATGAACTAAGTTTCCGGAAAAACAATGCTCCATATTTAATACTTAGTACCACCAATGGTGAGCTTAAAACTACGGAGAATACCATTTCCGGTTATCAGAACATAGATCATCAAACCAAAGTATATGTTTATATGGAGACTTCCGCACTGCCGGAAAAAACGATGACTGTCAGCAAAGAAGAAATAAATCACAGCCACACTGCCATAAAAGGCAAGAACGTGGGTATCGCTCTCTTATATTCAACAGATATAAAAACAATCAAAGTTCGCTACGGTATTTCCTTCATTGATGAAAAGCAAGCAAAAGCCAACCTACAGCGGGAAATAAAAGATTATGAAGATTATGATGTAGAAAACCAGATGAACATTGCCAAAAACATCTGGAATCAAACATTAAATAAAATCAAAGTGGAAGGAATAGACGAAAATGCAAAAGCAATATTCTATACTTCCCTCTACCGGACTTACGAACGGATGATTTGCCTTTCGGAAGACAACCGCTATTACAGTGCTTTCGACAATAGTATCCACAAAGATTCTGTCCCATTTTATACCGACGATTGGATTTGGGACACGTATAGAGCAGTCCACCCCTTACGTGTTATCATCGAACCACAAATGGAAGCTGACATGATTCAGTCTTTTATCAGAATGGCACAGCAAATGGAACATAACTGGATGCCTACATTTCCTGAAGTTACGGGAGACAGCCGTAGAATGAATTCCAATCACGGTGTAGCCACTGTTATTGATTCATATATAAAAGGAATCCGTAACTTTGATTTATCAGCTGCTTACGAAGCCTGCAAACTTGGTATTACAGAAAAAACGTTAGCCCCGTGGTCAGGCATAAAGGGAGGTGAAATCACAAAATTCTATTGGGAAAACGGATATTTACCGGCATTGGCACCGGGAGAACAAGAAACAGCTGACGAAGTACACCCATTTGAAAAACGCCAACCGGTAGCCGTCACTCTAGGTACGTCTTACGATGAATGGTGTCTGGCACAAATAGCCAAACAACTTGGGTATGAGAAAGACTATAACTACTTTCTACAAGGGAGTAAAAACTATCGGAATATTTTCAATCCTGAAACAAAATTCTTCCATCCCAAAAATGCAAAAGGCGAATTCATAGAACCCTTTGATTATGCCACTGCCGGTGGATTAGGTGCTCGTGAAGCATACGGCGAGAATAACGGTTGGATATACCGATGGGATGTTCCCCATAATATTGCTGATTTAATTGAACTGATGGGAGGGAAAGAAGCATTCAGAAATAATCTTGAAACGATGTATAACACCCCATTGGGCGAAGCCAAATATGTATTTTATGCACAATTACCGGATCATACGGGTAATGTAGGTCAATTTTCAATGGCTAATGAACCCAGTATGCACATTCCTTATCTGTACAACTATATAGGAGAGCCCTGGAGAACTCAAAAAAGAGTAAGGACATTGCTCGATGAATGGTTTAGAAATGACCTGATGGGACTCCCGGGCGACGAAGATGGCGGAGGAATGTCAGCATTTGTAGTCTTCTCCATGCTAGGTTTCTATCCTATTACTCCTGGTTTGCCTATTTATGTCATCGGAACTCCTATGTTCGAAAGAGCAGTTATTGAAACAGGAGCCGGCAAATCATTCGAAGTCATTGCACACAACTATTCGCCGACAAATAAATATATCCAATCAGCCAAATTAAATGGCAAAGATTGGAACCAGTCCTGGTTCGAACATAAAGAACTGATGAATGGCGGCAAACTGGAATTTACAATGGGAAACACTCCCAATAAGAATTGGGCGGCAGACAGTGCGCCCCCTTCTTTTGAAATGAATAAATAACAGAATATGAATAAAATATTATTTGTCCTTTTATCGCTTTTGATTTCTCTGCAATCATACTCCCAAGAGCAAAATGAAAAAGAAGTTTCATTTCTCTTGTTGGGAGATATACACTATGATTTATTGGAAGATCACGATATGGAATGGTTATCCACCAAACCGGATGATCTGCGCCAAGTTACCAAAGAATATTCAGTATTCACGAAAAATACATGGCCGGAATTCTCCCGGATAATCAGCGGGAAAGTTCAAAAACACCAGCCGTCAATAAAAGCTGTTCTGCAAATGGGGGACTTGTCAGAAGGATTAGCCGGTTCTCCACAAAAAGCAATACAGATGGCTAACAGTGCCTTTAAAGCTGTCAACAAAATGAATCTGAAAGTACCTTTCATTATGACTAAAGGTAATCATGATATCACAGGGCCAGGGGCTAAAGAAGCTTTTGAAAAAGTCTACTTACCCAATATGGCAAGATTGGCAGGATATCCATCCTTACAGTCAGCCAATTACACTACTACTCTTGATGATGTATTATTTGTGTGTTATGATCCATGGGATCGGAATCCGGAAGGGCTACAACAATTAGAAAAGTCACTAGCCGGTTCGAAGGCAACTTACAAGTTTGTCATGTTACACGAGCCTGTGATTCCGGTAAACGAAAGATGCTGGCATGTATTCCGACAAGATAATGCCAAGAGGGAACAATTGCTGCAAATCATTGCCAGTCAACAAGCAATCGTGCTCTGTGCACATCTGCATCTATACTCCGTTGTCTGTCGGGACACTCCTTGGGGACCTATCGTTCAGATTCTCGTCAACAGTGTCATCAAAGATAAAAATATGCTGGTTCCGAAAAATGTAGTTGCAGACTATGGTCCTGAATTTGTAACGGCACACCCACAATGGCAACCTTCTACTCTACAACAGCGTATGGAATGGATTGATAAAGAAACTCCCCATATCCGTTTTTTCAAACAAATGGATTTACCGGGCTACGGCATCCTTTCTATTGACAAAGAAAACAACAAGATGCAATTAGAATATTATGCCGCATTTGGAGAAAAGCCATACGATACAGTCAACATATCCGAATTACTTACTTCTAATTAAAAACATATTAGCCATGAATGTAAAATTTAAAGCTCATTTATTTATTTTCTCCTTATTCTTTTGCTATAATCTATCAGCACAAGAAATCGTCAAAGGAGATTTTAAGAACGAAAATCCACAAAGTTCGTATGTTCCTTCATTTGACATGGATGCTACCGACAAACCGGTGAAGAATGTCATCTTAATGATAGGTGACGGCATGGGACTGGCACATATCTGTTCAGGAATGTATGCCAATCAAGGACAGCTTACTATCACTAATTTAAAAACATGCGGTTTCGTCAGAACGCAATCTGCCAACAAGTTTACAACAGATTCAGCTGCTTCCGGAACTGCTTACTCAACCGGAAAAAAAACTAAAAATGGAGCACTCGGAATGGATGAAAATAACCAAGTTATTCCCAACTTACCGGAGAAGCTATCCGGCTATGGCTACATTTCAGGAATCGTTACCACTGACAATCTCGACGGAGCTACTCCTGCTGCTTTCTTTGCTCACCAACCGGAACGTGGAATGTCTAAAGAAATTTGGGCAGATCTTCCTAACAGTAAGCTGACATTCTTTTCTGCCGGTAGTTATGAACTATTTGAAAAACAAGCACCAAACGTGCAAAAGGAAATCAAAAAAGAGTTTACCATCATAGAAGAGCCGAATGACAAAGCTATCAAGAAATCTAAAAAACTGGGATACTTACCCACAAAGAGCAAAACAGCTTCTGTAAACGAAAACCGGGGAGATTTCCTTCCGTCTACCACCCAAATGGCTATTGACTATCTTTCGAGCAGGAGTACTAACGGTTTCTTCTTAATGGTAGAAGGTGCCCGAATAGATAAAAGTGCGCACAGCAATGATTATTCGGCAGTTGTCCGTGAAGTATTGGACTTTGATAAGGCGGTAGAAGCTGCCATCAGATTTACAGAAAAAGATGGAAATACATTAGTGATTATTTCAGCTGATCATGAAACCGGAGCATTAGCTTTACGTGACGGAAACATAAAAGAAGGCAAAATGAAAGCAATGTTTGTATCTAAAGGACATACACCAATCATGGTTCCACTGTTTGCATACGGTCCACAATCCAAGCTTTTTGGTGGTGTTCAGGAAAACAGCGATGTAAGTAATAAAATTCTCCAATTACTCGCTAAATAAGATATAAAACAGATCTGTCATTC
>ERZ791622.322-NODE-322-length-22018-cov-2.29049_pt1 | contig 22018 bp, 15 predicted proteins | sample MGYA00510269_ERZ791622 | MGnify/ENA primary metagenome ERZ791622 (study PRJEB30046, sample SAMN00715191) | human gut metagenome | study: EMG produced TPA metagenomics assembly of the A metagenome-wide association study of gut microbiota in type 2... | reverse complement strand
GCGCGTTTGTGGCGAAATGGATAGCCACAAGCATTGCTTGCCATGATTATCCTGAATTCGGTATAGCTTCATAGTATCACTTAAGAAAGATAAGACATCAAAAAATTCTGGTGAATCTTAATATTTGTTGACCAAACGCCTAATTGATGCTAAAATCAAGCTGTAATCATGCGTATTTATGGCCAAGGAGACGATGAATATGACATTTGCAGAAAGTATTAGACAGACAAGGCAGCGTTTGTTCTTTTCGCAAGAGGCTTTCGCTAAAGAGCTTAATGTGAATTTGACAACAGTAAGCCGTTGGGAAACAGGAAAAAGCAAGCCCAATATGTCTACCATGCGGCAAATTAAAGAATTCTGTTCGAAATATAATGCTGACTACGATCCTCTTGAAAGTAGTTGGCTTGCTTTTGAGCAGGAGAAGTAATCATAGAACAGGAGAATCAGTATGCCTAACCAGATCCCCGGCAAGGGCAATTACAATTTTATAGATTTATTTGCAGGAGCCGGAGGACTATCTGAAGGCTTTATTCAGGCTGGCTTTAATCCGATAGCCCATGTAGAAATGAATGCATTTGCTGCGCAGACTTTAATCACACGCAGCGCCTATTATTACTTGAAGCAAACAGATCAGTTGGACATTTATTATCACTATCTGCGTGGTGATATTGCTCGTGAAGATTTTCTGAAGATAATTCCTAATCGTATCGTAAAAACTGTTATTTGTGAAACTATGTCCGATGACACGCTACCGGGAATTTTCAAAACCATAGATGGGATTATGAAGATTCGGAACATTCAGAGTGTAGATGTGGTAGTCGGCGGACCGCCGTGTCAAGCATATTCGCTGGTGGGTCGTGCGCAAAGATGTCATATGAGTCGCCCAATGTCCGAAGATCCGAGAAATGAGCTGTATAAGCTGTACGCACGAGTTTTGAAGCGCTATCAACCCAGAATGTTTGTCTTCGAGAATGTAATGGGCATTTCTTCTGCGAATGAGGGAACAACTTTTAAGAATTTAACAAAATATCTCCGTAGAGTTGGCTATGAAATTGAATGGCATGAACAGAATTCAAAAGACTTTGGTGTCTTGCAGAATCGGCGTAGGATGATAATAGTTGGATGGCTAAAAAACAGTGGGATGAACTATCCTACATTCTTGAAAAAAGAGACAACTTTCACGGTAAATGACTTATTGGCTGATCTTCCAAAATTGACACCTGGTCAGGGCGCAACTGAGTATCGAACAACTGGATGGGGTCAATGCGTAACGGAAACTGGAATACGAACTTCGGAAGATGTACTTACTCTTCATAACAGCCGCCCTAATAAAGAAAGAGATATTGAAATCTATAAAAGAGCAATAGAACTATGGAACGATGGACACAAGCGCCTCAACTACAATGACTTACCAGAAGAACTGAAAACACATAAGAATAGGCATTCATTTGTGGATCGTTTCAAAGTTGTCGAGGGAGATGAACCATGCTGCCATACTGTTCTCGCACATCTCTCGAAAGATGGACACTACTTTATTCATCCAGATATGGAGCAGCATCGTTCTATAACAGTCAGAGAAGCAGCTCGTATTCAATCCTTCCCCGATAGCTATTTTTTTGAGGGACCCAGAACTGCACAGTTTATCCAAGTGGGAAATGCGGTCCCCCCTCTTATGGCAAAGGGAATCGCTTTAGGCATAGCTGAGCAACTGGATAAAAGACAGGAGTAATAATGATGGAGAGCAACTTGCTTTTAGAACAATACGGAAAATTCAAAAAAGCAGAGCTGGAAGAATCTCCTTTCCGCTGTCTGCTGGATACTAACATTGAAATCAATCCCCACCAGATCAACGCATTTTGTGCTGCGATTCAGGCTTTGAAAACTGGGGGTATTGTTCTTGCGGACGAAGTTGGTCTCGGTAAAACCATCGAAGCAGGTCTTACTCTCAAATATGTACTGGATTCAGGAGCGAAGCGTGTCTTGATTGCACTCCCAGCAACTCTGCGAAAACAGTGGGAGATTGAACTAGAAGAAAAATTTGGCTTAGAATCCACGATTTTGGATCGCTTCACCGTGGAAAGTGAACCTACGGGATGGAAGACTTGGCTAGAGGACAAAAGTAAGGTCCGAATTGTGTTGGCTTCTTATGACTACTCTTCCAAGCTCATGAAACGATTTCCTAATGTGAAGTGGGACTTTATCATCATTGATGAAGCTCATAATCTTCGTAATGTTTTTCATGGCACAAAACGTGCAAAAAGGCTTTATGACCTTTCTCAAGGTATCCCGAAAATTCTGCTTACAGCTACCCCTCTACAAAACACCCTGTCAGACCTTCATGGTTTGATTTCCTTTATTGACCCGCGCATTTTCGGTAGCGAGAAGGTATTCAATAAGAGATTTATCGAAGGCGAGGACTATGCAGAACTAAAGAGAGAACTCATCCCTGTTTTGTACCGAACGCTTAGACGGGATGTTGGAAAATATATGGACTTCAAAAAAAGAGAATGTCGAACGATTGATTTCGTTCTTTCTCCCGATGAAGTCGAACTATATATGCGTGTGAACAACTTCTTAAAGCGTGACGCTTTGTATTCTATCCCCAATGCAAATAAGGGGCTAATTGTACTAGTGATCCGAAAGTTGCTTGCCTCGTCAAGTTATGCCTTGATAGAAACATTTGAGGTATTGAAAAGGAGGCTTGAAAAGTTATACGAAGGCACAAAATCAGCAAATGCCCAAGACGGTTTTGATTTATTCTGGGAATTTGTAGAAGATGAAATTGATGAATCTGGTTTTGAGGAAATCGATGATGAGGATACCGCTTTTCAAAAGCAGCAGATACAAGCTGAAATTGATGAGGTTAATGCGATCATAGAAACGGCAAGCCGTATCCAAAGTAATGCCAAGATAAAAGCCTTGAAAACTGCTATTCATACGGCTTTTGAGTATCAAGAAAAACAAGGTATTCCGCAAAAGGTTGTTGTGTTTACGGAATCGAAGCGAACCCAGAAATACATTGCTTCTGAGTTGCGCAAGGACGGATTCGATGAAGATGATATTCTTTTGTTCAATGGCGACTTTAACGATGCTATGACCAAAGAAATCTATCGTGCGTGGAAGGTGAAAAACTTTGGCAAGACTAACTATGGTCGCGGAGTTGAGTATAAACACGCTATTGTGGATTATTTTAAGGAACATTCCAGAATCCTCATCGTAACAGATGCTGGTTCTGAAGGCTTAAATCTTCAATTTTGTAACACTGTTATCAACTATGACCTTCCTTGGAATCCGCAGAAGATCGAGCAAAGAATTGGTCGTTGTCACCGTTATGGCCAAAAGCATGATGTTGTTGCAATTAACCTTTTGAACACTGGCAACGAAGCTGATCGACGTGTTTATGAGATTCTCTCAAAGAAATTTGAATTGTTTGACGGTGTATTTGGTGCTTCAGACATTGCATTGGGAGCGCTGGAATCGGGCAGCAGTTTTGAAAAAACAATTCTGGATATTTATCAGCATTGCGGAACTAGGGCAGAGTTCAAAAAGGCATTTGATAAATTAGATCGTCAACTTGATGCTAAGCGCAACAAAAAGGCCATTCAGCTGCGTTCAATTTTAATGACGGAAAGTACTGGCGCAAAGGGCGCTGCACTTGAGAAAACAAAAAAAGATATAGATCGGTATCTACGAGAAGTGGACTATTGGTCTCAGGTCGCTGACCCAGAGGTCGAAGGGAAAACCTGTTATTGGAAAATTGATAACTGGGGTGAGCAAACTTTCGGTTCGCATGGAACCTTATTTGTCGGCGCTTTTTGTAAATCTAACTGTGAAATGCTTTTCCCAGTGTTGCTGCTCTGCGATGAGCAAGGCAGATATATTGACTTCACCGAGGATGACATCATTGGCGCACTTGAGGCAGTGGATGATGGGGATGTTAGATACTTTAAGCCAACGGATGAAGAGATGGCTCAATATAGAGATATTTATGACACTCTAGTTAAAGAGATGTTGGCCAAGTATCAAGCGGCATCCAAACCTGTGATGGATTACAACAGACGCAAGGTAGAGAATTGGGCTGATATTCAGCGAGAACAGTTGAACATCCAGATCGCTGAGATGACAACGGAAATTGAGCAACTGTCTGCCCAAGCTGCAGCAGCAAAAGACTTTTTGCAGAAGATTGATATTCGCAAAAAGGTTGAGGAGAAAAAGAAACAGCTTCAGAAGGTGCAAACTGCCTTCCATCAAAAGGTCTCCTCTATCCAAGCAGAGGCTGAAAGAGAAATCTCTGACTTCAATCAGCAATTCGATATTCAGCCGATTTTACTTGTCAATGTTGTGCTAAAGTTCTGATAGAAAGGAATTGGAGACACAGTTATGGAACATAAAGGGAAATTAGAATTGACCTGGGTTGGTAAATATGATGACAAGGTGATCGAACCTCGTATTTTAGTTGAAGATCGTGAGAAGTCGTATGGAGACCCCCATAGTGAAAATATGCTAATTCACGGCGACAACCTGATTGCGCTACAAGCACTTCAACAGGATTTTGCCGGAAAAATTAAGTGCATCTATATTGATCCACCGTTTAATACCGGACAGGCATTTGAAAATTACGATGACAATCTCGAGATGTCTATCTGGCTTAGTCTGATGCGTAAAAGGATACAGTTGTTGCATGAACTGCTTAGTGACGATGGCACTATGTTTGTTCATATTGATGATGGGTATCTTCCATACATTACGATACTGTTGGATGAGGTATTTGGCAGGCATAATCGCTTGTATTTGATTACATTCAAGCAAGGAGCAGCTACTGGTCATAAGGCGATCAATCCTGGATGCGTCACAACCACAAATTATATTATTATGGTTGCGAAGGATAAAGCTCTATGGAAACCAAATAGAGTTTATACAAAAAAAACAGCCCGTGATACACGGTACACCAAATTCATCACGAATATCCAAGATCCTTTTTCTGAGTGGAATATCGTTACGTTGACAGAAGCCTATGCCAGTGCAAAAGGATTATCTTTGACTGATGCAAGAAAGGAAATAAAGGAGAATCCTAAACTAATGGATGACTTTGTTATGTCTAACGCTGCGTCAGTCATTCGTACGGCTCGTCCAGATATGAAGAGTGTTGGTAAAGATATTCAAGAAAAGATCAAAGAGTCTTTGGAAGATCAAACAAGTATCCATTACTTACATAGAGAAAACAATCCTGATATGTACTTTATCAAAGGTGAAAGGATTCTGTTTTACAAGGATAAATTAAGAGAAATAGATGGTGAACTTGTTACAGCAGAGCCATTAACTACGCTTTGGGACGATATTCTGTCAAACAATCTTCACAATGAAGGTGGGGTATCCTTTCCAAAAGGGAAAAAACCCGAACACCTGATAAAACGAGTGCTTGAGATAGCCTCTAATGAGCAAGAATGGTTTTTGGATTCTTTTTTGGGTTCAGGGACTTCAATTGCAGTAGCCCATAAAATGAATAGAAAATATATAGGAATTGAAATGGGAGAACAGGCTTATACACACTGCAAAAAACGCTTAGATGCTCTTGTTTCTGGTGAAGATAGTTCGGGGATCACGAAAGCTGTAAACTGGCAAGGCGGAGGTGGCTATCACTTCTATGAACTAGCGCCCAGCTTGTTAGTCAAAAATGAGCGTTTACCAATTTATCAAATAAATCCTGAGTATACCTTTGAAATGCTATGCGAAGCCATTTGCAAAATCGAAGGATTCAAATACAAACCAGACGGCGTGTATCACGGACACTCTTCGGAAAAAAGATTCATCCATATCACAAAAGAATTTGTAAACGCCGACTATATTCGTTCCATTACGACTACTCTTGGTGAAGATCAATCACTACTGGTGTATAGTACAAAGGTTCAGTCTGATCTGAGACTTCCAGATAACATTGAAGTCAAACGTATCCCGAAGGATCTGCTGGACAAGTGTACTTTTGAAAGTGAGGTGCGATAAATGGCTGATATTGTCGCTAAAATTGGATATGCCATGAGTCTGCGTAAGCCCCAGCAAGAAGCACTTTCCTATCTGGATGCAATCAGTACTCACTGCGATTATAAGAAGGATAGCAAGGCAGCGATTGAGGCTGTTGCAACAGAATACTGTGAAAAGCAACGTAAAATCAAAGTTGACGATAAGTTTGATTTCCCCTCTTTCTGCTACGCTATGGCAACCGGCATTGGCAAAACCCGCCTCATGGGTGCAAGTATTTATTATCTCTACAAGACGAAGGGCTATCGCCACTTCTTTATTTTGGCACCAGGCAATACAATCTATGAAAAACTTCGGAAAGAGTCTAATCCGAATCATCCCAAGTATATCTTTAAGGGATTAGAATCAGAAATGGGACGCCCGAAAGTGTATGACGGCGAAAACTATGATTCTTATCCTGTAAGATATGAGCAGATGAGCCTTCAGTTTGAAAAAGGCTCAGAAATTGAACTGTTTATTTTTAACATCGGCAAGATTTTTAACAGCAAGACTGACACCCAGTTTAACTTCCATAAGTTCAAAGAAACCCTAGGAATGTCCTTTGCAGAGGTTCTTTCCAGTTTTGATGATCTTGTAATCTGCATGGATGAGGCGCACCGTTACTATGCTCCAGCTTCCATGAAAGCCATTAGCTTTCTTAAGCCTGTCTTGGGCTTAGAGTTTACAGCGACTCCTAAATCAACCAATAACGTAATTTATGCCTATGACTTGGCACGGGGTGCTGTAGAGGGATATTTGAAAACTCCTGTTGTCATGGGCCGTTCTAACATGGCTGGGTATAACGCAGAAGATATTGAGGAAATGAAAATACGCGATGGCTTAACATTGCATGAGCATCGCAAGGGAGTTATTCGACAATTTTGTAATGACAATGGCCTGCCGTATGTAAAGCCTATCGTTTTGATTGCTTGCCGTGATACAAATCATGCCAAGGAGATCCGCACACTAATTGATAGCGATGGATTTTTGAATGGTAAATACAAGGGTAAAGTTATTGAAATCCATTCCAATATGAAAGGCGATGAATCGGAGGAAAACATCCGCTTGCTCCTTTCCATTGAACACACCCAGAATCCAGTCGAAATTGTTCTTCATGTCTACAAGCTGAAAGAGGGCTGGGATGTCAACAATCTTTTCACTATCATTCCGTTGAACGCAGCCAAAAGCGACATTTTGGCTATGCAGACTATTGGCCGCGGTCTTCGTCTACCTTTTGGCCAAACTACTGGCAATGAGGATATTGACACACTGGATATTGTCGCTCACGATCATTACCGCGAATTGGTGGATGAAATTAAAAATAGTGATATTTTCCGGTATCGAGATTTGGACAAGTCTGTGGTTGAACCTTCAGACACAGTAGATATTAGCAGTCCTGTTGACGAAGATCAGCTCACTATTTTTGACTTTGCTGTGACTGATGCTGGTGTGAAGTCTTTTTCAGAAATCAATACCAACACAAAAACGCAACAGGAATTGTACGAGGCATATTTGAAGGCTTTTGGTTCTGGGAAGAAGCAAGAACAAACACCATCCGATATGCAACAGCTTACTATGGAGCAAATTTTTGGCACAGAAGCCGGTAATGCGGCGACTAAACCCGATGAAATCACTCATGATTCACCGGTAGATGGCAAAGGTAAGAAACCTTTGTCTAAGGATGAATTTGTTCAGAAAATCAAGGAATATTCCGGTAAGGCTATTTCTGTACCGAAGATTTTGGTACAGACAACCTCTGAGGTCAAATTCAATCGCTTTGAAGTCAAGAGGAATATTCCAGATTTTGAAGTTGCAATGGCTAAAATCGAGAGATTTGATGCTATTAACCAGCAGCTTCTAACTGCTGTTGATGCACAGATTCTGGAAGTAGACGATGCACTGAATACCCTAGCCTGTATGCTTCTTGACTCTATCAGTGAGCTATCCTACGAAGATGCTGATTTCATTATTGACGTTGTGGATCAATATCTTGCACAGATCGATGGTAATGAAGAGGACAAGCGTAAGATAGTTCGTCGTTATGCCTCCCTGATCGTTTCCGACATCAGAAAACAGATCTTTGAACATACAGAACGTAAAACCGAGGACATTCATATCGTTCAGAAAGATTTGATCCTCTTCCGCAAATTCGTAAAGAATGTCAAAAAAGATGGTCGCGTTCGTTTTGATAAACCATTCACGGATAAGGCAAATATCAAGAAATACCTATTTACAGGATATAAGAAGGCATATTATACCGAAAATGCTTTTGACAGTGATCCTGAGCGTCTGTTCTCTATCATCCTGGAAGAAGATCCAGACGTGATTCGTTGGATTAAACCACCTTTGAATCAGTTGGGCCTTTTCTGGCAGGCTGGTCAACAGTATAACCCAGACTTCTTAGTGGAGACAACAAGTGGAAAATTCATGGTAGAAGTAAAAGCCTCCAATGAAGTCACCGCAGATGAAGTGGTTGCAAAAGCGCGTGAAGGTATCAAATGGTGTCATTTTGCATCTACAGCAGATCCTGACCATAAGGTTTGGGAGTATCGCTTGATTTCTGATGATAACATCAAACTTGGAAACACCTGTAAGTATACCCTAGGTACAGCACATAAGATCAAGGAGGGATAACTTTGCCTGATAGATTCAAATATGCAAAAGTGCGGCAGGAGATTATCAATGCTCTTAGAACTGACTTGATGGGGCCGCAGTTTGACGATGAGGTATTAGATGAAAATCCGAGAAGTGCCTATATTGTGGGGATGCTTGCTTCTCAGGCTGTTGATAAAGGCACTGCTACTGCTGGCGAACAAGAGGTAGATGCCGATATTGCGTATGGTGATTCTGACGATTATACCGCTGGTGAAGATGATGATAATGAACCTATAATGACAACCAGCTTTAAGCTGCCTACGTCTATAGGTATTAGTTTTTACATCGCCTCATCCACTAAGAGCATCAACATTGATGTCTCTTGGGGCGACTATGTACGCTCTGTAGACAAGAAAGTCGGGAAAGATGGCAAGGAATATAACCATGCTAGTTTTACCCGACAGCCAATGAAATCCACAATTTGCATTGATTTTACCTCTTTTGAAAGAAATGCAGAATTCCGTCTTGTAGAAGATTCAAATGTCGTCGTACATATTTCCAGAATACCTCTTAAAACGAGGTATTCGCTGGTAACAGCCTATGTTATAAATCGTCGTAAAAACTCCGAGAATGATGTGGAATCCATGATGTTTCAAGTCGAACTGAAAGCATATTCCGCCAATGGAGATAGGGTCTTCTTTTCTGAAAATATTTGTCGAGACGTACTTGCTGAGGATGAGTTCTACTTTGAACAACGTCCGATTTTAGGGCGTGGTAGGAATTGTGCTGCAACATGGGATGAGGCTGTTGATGGAAAAACAGCATGGATAAAATCTGATTTCATTCCTGAATATGAATTTCCTGGTGTAAGCGCTGCTTTGAAAGGATTTGATAAGTTCTTTTTCTCAATGCGATTCATGTCCAATCCTAAAAACAAAGATGGTATCCTTAAACGGTTAAATATTTTAGCTGATTCATACGAGAAATGGATTGAACAAAAACTTGTCTCAGATGAGAAAATGACCAGTCAGGAATTTAAGAGTACGATAGGCGACAAAGTGGTTGCCCATTGTAGAGAAGCCTTGAATAGAATTCGTGAAGGTATTTTTCTTATCACAAGTAATGAGATTGCGTTTGATGCGTTTTGTTTTATGAACCGCTCCATGCTGCTTCAGAGAAATATTATGAGTTACTCTAAGAAGCATGGCGCTGGCATAGAATGTAATTTCAAGGATTTTGTAGACCCAAGAAATCCGGACACCGATTTTGGATGGAGACCTTTCCAGATTGCTTTTATTCTGATGAATTTAAGCGGAATTGTAGATCCGTTGCATAAAGACCGCGAAGTGGTTGACCTGCTTTATTTTCCGACTGGCGGCGGTAAAACAGAGGCATATTTGGGATTGATGGCATTTGTCATTGCAAACAGAAGGTTACGGGCGTCGGATACATCTGAATACAATTCTGATGGTGGCGTAACGGCAATACTCCGCTACACACTTCGTCTTCTGACCACACAACAACGAGATCGTATAACGAAAATGGTTCTTGCTGCTGAGCTAATCCGCCAAAAAACATATCCCAAGTATGGAACCGAGCCAATCAGCATCGGTTTCTGGGTTGGTGGAGGTGTAACACCAAATAAATTCGAGGAGCTAGTAGAAAAGGCTGATAAGCCGGGTGAGGCGAAAAGAAAACGCAACCTGCTCTATAAGCAACTGTTAACTTGTCCCTTCTGTGGAAAGCCACTTACGGAAGAAGATTTCTACATTGATCCTGAGCAGAAATCCGTTGCAATTTATTGTGCAGACAATACTTGCCTGTTTTATAAATACAAGCAAAAGCGGATTCAGATTCCGGTATATCTTGTGGATGAAGAAATCTATGCAAAGTGCCCGACAATTATTCTGTCCACAGTTGATAAGTTTGCTCGTTTACCTTGGGACGTTAAAACCAACGCCCTATTTGGACGCGTAGATAGAGTTTGTAGTCGAGATGGGTATGTTGCCATAGGTGAAGAACATAAACGGCATAACAGAACACAAAAGTTGCCAACATCAACATTAACGCCAATTCGTCCGTTCCTTCCGCCGGAGCTAATTATCCAAGATGAGTTGCATTTGATTACCGGTCCGCTCGGAACCGTATATGGTGCATATGAGACCATCATAGAGGAAATGTGTACTTATGGTGAAAAAAGAATTAAGCCCAAATATGTAGTTTCAACTGCTACTATAAAAAATGCATCCGAACAGACCAAGTGTCTTTATGCGCGTAAATCCACGGCGCAATTTCCACCGAATGGTTTTGAAATTGGAGATAGTTTCTTTATAAACGAAATTCCTATTAAAGATGATCCGTTCCGAAAGTATGTAGGAGTTTGCGCACCAGGGCAATCGGTCAAGACCACTTTGCTGAGAATGTATGCAATTATTCTCCAAACTGCGTTCCAACTTGCCCAAGAGGATGAGTATAAGGATGTCATTGATCCCTACTATTCACTAGTTGGGTACTATAACAGTATTCGAGAGTTGGGCGGTGCCGTTCGTTTGCTGCAGGACGATATTCCGAAGCGAATCTATCGAATTAAAACGAAGTATAACATGGAAAAGGTTCGTTATCTCAACAAAAGAGTTGAAATCACATCGAGAATGTCGTCTTATGAAATTCCTAACAAGCTAAGACAGCTTGAGGCAACCTGTGATTCCAAGGATTGTCTTGATACTGCGGTTGCAACGAATATGATAGCAGTTGGTATGGATGTTGACAGACTTGGATTAATGGCAGTAACCGGTCAGCCGAAGCAAAATTCCGAGTATATTCAGGCTACAAGCCGAATTGGTCGTGCGTTTCCTGGCCTAGTATTTACTCTCTATAATCCGTATCGTCCTCGTGATCTTTCTCATTATGAGAATTTCACTGGTTACCACTCTCAGCTATACAGATTTGTAGAAGGAACTACTGCAACGCCGTTCTCTGCAAGAGCTAGAGATCGTGTGCTGCACGCTTTGATCATTTCAGCAATACGGCTCAAATATCCAGATATGGCTTCCAATGAGGGCGCTGCTGAGATTGCAGCTCTTTCCGCAGAGCAGATGGCGGAGATAAAGTCTCTAATTCTGGAGCGTCTGAATATAGTTAAACCGGAAGTTCGACAAGACGCTGAGGCTGAGATTGACCAATTTGTCGATTGGTGGAAACTTTTAGCCGCCCAAGGCAAGCCTTTGCGGTATTACGTCTATGGAACAGAAAGATACAATCGGCTCATGAACTATTACGGCCAGGCCTGTAAAGACACCGAAAAGGCTACGCTTAACTCTATGCGTGAAGTGGAAAATGCCGCAAATATGTTCTATTACACGGAGGAGTAATATGGCTGGATATGATAACAACAAATTGGGTGAATTACGCCCAAACCAGATTATCACTACCTTTGGCCCTGGTGCAATCGTTGATGCGGTCAAAGATTCTGTAACAGTGCTAGACATAAACTATTGGAAAGAAAAAGGCAAGAAGATCATTGACGGTAGACTGGCCTCGTATCTTGGAGTTGATTGTTTCTATATGCCTCGGACTTCTTACTCTGGGGATGTTCCGGTTGTTTCTTTCCCATATATTCATGTTTGTTCCAACTTGAAGTGCGGGCGTCTTTTTGATATGCGAGACAATTTTGACTTGGATTGTTATCTGAGATTTGGAGTAAATTGTCCGGATTGCCACAAACCTGCTTATCCTTCTCGATTTATCACGATTTGCGAAAATGGGCACATGGATGATTTCCCTTGGAGTTGGTGGGTCCATCGGGGGGCGACCAACTGCAAAGGGCAGCTTAGAATGTATTCTACTGGTAACACTTCTACGCTTGCTGATATGTGGGTTGAGTGTAAGCTATGCGGGGCAAAGCGTAGCATGAGTGGAGCCACTCAAGGAGATAACTTCTCTGATTTACATTGTATGGGACATCACCCATTTCGTCCGAGATCGAGGAATGAGAGATGTGACAAAAAAGTCATTCCGTCGCAGCGAGGTGCATCCAATGTCTACTTCTCTGTAAGTAGAAGTGCGATCTCTATTCCGCCTTGGGTAAATCCTTTATATAATTTGATTGATGAACATCTTCATGATATTGAACTACTGAAGGATGTAATGGGAGATGACGGCATCACAGCTGCATATAAAAAATACTTTGCAGAGAGATATTCTCGTGATGAATTTGATGAAGCCCTTACTCGAAGATTAAGTAATATTACCGAGTTCAAAGAGATCAAGCAAATGGAGTATGACGCTATCACCCATCACAACGATCCAGCGTATGCTTCAAACAAGAAACACTTCAAGGCAGAAGAAGATTCACTGCCAGAATATCTGAAACCGTATTTTAGTCGTATTATCAGAATCACCCGCCTTCGAGAAGTAAAAGTTCTTCTTGGATTTACTCGTGTGGATGCTCCAGATCCTGATGCGGATGCCCAGACCAATATAGTGTATCTCAATAAGGGGAAAACTGAAAAATGGTTACCAGCCGCCGAAGTAAATGGTGAAGGTGTATTTATTGAGTTTAATAAAGCTGCATTGAGCCGCTGGCTTGATATACCCTCTGTCAAAGCACTTTCACAGAGGTATGAAGAGTGCTATGAGGAGTTTTGCGTTTCTAAAGGATGGACTCTGAACATAAAGAGAAATGCCATATACGTTCTTATGCACACATTCGCGCACCTGTTAATCAAACAAATGTCAATGGCGTCTGGGTATTCTTCGTCTGCAATACGAGAACGCATATATTTTAACGAGAAAATGACAGGTATTCTCCTTTATACGGGTAGCGCTGATAAAGAAGGTTCTTTGGGCGGACTGGTGGAGCTTGGAAATATCAATAAACTAGTGCCGCTAATGAAGGATGCTTTTCAAGAAGCGCTCCTTTGCACCAATGATCCGGAGTGTATGAGTAATGTGCCGGCTGGTAACAACCTGAACGGTGCAGCCTGTCACTCATGCTGTATGATCTCTGAAACTGCGTGCGAAAACGGAAATCGCATGCTTGATAGAGGTTTGGTAGTACCCATTGCCTTACGAGAAAAAGAGTCCTTCTTCAGAGAGTTGGTGTGTGAGCTATGTCAACTGGAAATATAAATCTCGATATTTTACTGGGACAAATAAACACCGATAGACTTGCTGGAACAGATGCCTCGATACCACAAATTATGCAAAGGTATCCTTCTTTGTCTTGGAAGCAAGCAGAAGAAATCTATAAAATGGTGTCAACAGCCTATGGATTGAATTCAAGCATAGATGCATCATTGGTTGTGACCGTCCCCCCGTCTTTTGCGGTAAAGGCAAAATCCACAAAAAACACGGTAGAAAGTCTGATCCAGGGTGCTGAGCGAAATATTTTGATTACAGGTTACTCATTGTCTGGGTATTTTGCAGACCTTCTTGATGTGCTTATAGAAAAAAGTCAAAAAGGCATCTATATCAAGTTCTTTGTAAATAATATTGGGACCCAGAAAAGTTTTGACAAACTTTGCCGATACAAAGGGCGATTCCTTCATATATATGATTTCCTTGGTGGACGCGATTCCATGGCCGCATTACACGCCAAAGTGATTTCAGTGGATCAAGAAAAAACATTGATCACTTCTGCCAACTTATCATATCACGGCCAAGAAGGGAACATAGAGTTAGGAACACTTGTGAAGTCTACTGAAATTGCAAAACAAGTTGATGATATTTTCACACATTTAATCTTCACCAAAGTGGTAAAAGAAATATAAAATATGTATCTTGTTTATCGCCAATAAACTGATTCTGCCTTTTATAGATAGATTGTTTTTATTGAGCGATTTACGCAAAAGATCAGCGCCAAAAGGAGCTGTTACGCTTCTTTTGAGTGCTGATCTTTTTATATTCTTTTGCAAACTATTTTTTTACGTAACCGCTCCATAATCCCCCTACAGCATACATTATGACATAAATAACTCCCCCTAAAATTTCGATGTTTTTCAGCCTGATTTTGACAACCTTTTTGCGGTTTTTAAGATAAAATGACATCAATAAAGATATTTTGATGTTTAAGGAGTGAAGAAGCAATGCCGTAACAGGATAAGGAGTTTTTACGATGAAGATACTCGAAAAATTGATTCAAGCGTTAAAAAAATCCAGTTAATTCCTCCAATATGGTTTGCGGATAGTTGCGAAAAATGTTGTAAAATAGCGGCAATCAATATCCATTGCGCCTGTGTGTCAGTTTGTCACACAGGCGCTTTTGTTTTTCTTTTAGGCACGCTAAAACTTCTTGAATTTGATATTTTCCCACGGTGCCGCGCACCGCCTTCATTCGGTTCACCTGTCAACCGGACCTGTGAATCGAAATGGAGGTACATAATGCAGAAAATCAATCTTCGGGAGCTGTATCCCGATATGTATAAGACGGACACATTTTTGGAAGTGACAGATGAGGTACAGGCGGTGTTCCTGTCCGATAAACGAGCGGAAGCCGCACATGAGCGTCAGATGTATCGCTACAAGGCGCAATACTCTCTGGACTGCAACAATGGTATTGAGGACGCTGTTGTACATCGTTCTCCGACCCCGGAAGAAGTCCTAGAGGAAAAACAGCTGCGCGATCAGCTCTACGCTGCGGTGATGGAACTGCCGGACAAGCAGGCCAAACGGATCTATGCTCGGTTCTACTTGGATATGAGCGTGAAGGAGATTGCCCAAGCCGAAGGCGTTGACCCGCGCCGTGTGCGTGACAGTATCCATCTTGGCTTAAAAAAACTGGAAAAAGTTTTTTCTCAAGCGTCCGAATAATGCCATTTTTGTCAGTGTTATTAGAAGGACAACTTTTGCCTTCATTGGAACATTGACAACTGAATAGACGGCATTTCTGGTACATAACCCATGTACGAGCGGATCAGGCGCGCCGCCAAGAAGGACAAGCCAAGGAGGTGATGAACGGCTGTCCTAAGCGATCAACGCAAGCCTGAAACCCGGAGGTGGCACTCCGGGGCGCGGTGACTGCATGGGGGCTTAAAGATACTTCCTCACGGCCTCCTAAAGACTTGGGGGGAACCCTGCGGCGCACGAGAAAAACGACGCTGCGGAGTTATGACAGCCGCGCCAGCGGAGACCAGGAATGTCCCTATCGTCAGGGGCGCGTGGCGAATGTGACGAAAACAGTAAACATATCTAATTCAAAACCGGCTGTACTTCTTTCTGATGTCATTTAACGACGTCAAAAAAGTATTGCAGCCGGTTTTTACATATTAAGAAATCCTCTAAAAAGGAGGAAAGTCGTGCGAAAAATTATGAGAGGCGATTTGTATTATGCAAATCTTGATCCTGTCATTGGCTCGGAACAATCGGGATACCGCCCGGTAGTTATAATCCAAAACAATACGGGAAACCGCTTTAGCAATACAGTGATTGTGGCAGCCGTTACAAGCAAGCCGGATGTAAAGGTAAAGTTGCCGACCCATTGCTATATTCAGGCAGGAGATGTGTTAGATGTACCATCTGTCGTATTGTTAGAACAACTGAGAACATTGGATAAATCGCGTCTGAGCCGTTATATTGGCAAATTAAACCCAACTCACATGGAGAAGATCGACCGAGCCTTGATAATCAGCGTTGGATTAACCAAGGCTATCAATCGACCCGATCTTCTTATTTGTTTTAATCAACTTTCAACCTCGGACAGAGAAAAATTGATGAACGATATTGGTAGATTGGAGGATTATCATGTTTGAAGAAAAAATTGCTGAAATGAACCGCGAAACAGCTACCATGCAACCCGAATATATTCGAGATAAAAGAACCTATACCGTGGATGAAATACAGGATATTTTAGGCATCAGCCGTCCTACTGCCTATGCCCTTGTAAAGCGCAATCTATTTCGTAGTATTCGTATTGGAGGGCAGATCCGTATCTCCAAAAAGAGTTTTGATGAATGGTTGGATGAGGGTGGCCTTTGATTTGTCAAGTTTATCGTTGAGGTAAAAATAGCTCAGCGACATCTTTGAGCTTTTTTCTATTTTCTCCTACAATGTAGCCAGACACAAGAGGTTATGCCACATTGTAAAGGAGGACTTAGAGCAATGGAAAAAACATACGCTGCGCGATTGTGTGCAACGAGCAAACAAAATGCAGAAAATAAGCGAACTTACACGGTGGAAGAAATCCAAGGTATCCTTGGAGTCAGCGCACCAACTGCTTATATGTTGGTTCACCGCAATCTTTTTCGCTATGTCAAGGTGGGACGAAGTATCCGCATTTCCAAAAAAAGCTTTGATGAATGGCTGGATTGCGGGATGCCGGATGGGGGTGTTTCCTATGATTGAGTACACCCCCTCTCCCAAACCTAAAACCAGTTTCTCGGTTCCTGAAATGCGTGAGATGCTGGGACTGAGCAAAACGGAAGCCTACTGGCTTGTCAAGAAAAAATACTTTAAGACAATTATTGCCGCTGGTCGCATGAGGGTTATGCGGGACAGCTTTGAGGAATGGTATGCCAACCAGTATACATACCAAAAGGTTGGCGGTCCGCCGCCAGGGGAAAATCTCAAGAATATACTTCTTTCCACGGCAGATATTGCGGAAATCTTAGACATAGCAGAGGCGACAGCTTCTGAGCTTGTTTCCAAAGAGCAATTTGAACTTACTTATGTTTATGGGAAACGCCGTATCGTAAAGAGCAGTTTCGAGCGATGGTATCAATCACAGTCTTTTTATCGAACAGCAGAAGATCGACTCAAAGATCAGGCACAATTTGGCGAGACATTGACGATGCCGCAAATTGCTCGCATTTTGGGCGTACACCGCAACACGGTCTACTACTTGGTAAATAAGAGGTGTTTTGAAATCATCTCTACTGCAAGAAGCAAGCTCGTGACGAAAGCCAGTTTTGATAACTGGTATGACGGACAGAACCACTACAAAAAAATAAATTCTGATGGAGGTGATACGGATGGCGTCCATTGTTAAAAGAAAAAGCAAGTATTCAGTTGTTTACACCTGCCTTGATGAAAAAGGCGTGAAAAGACAGCGGTGGGAAACCTTTGCGTCCAATGCAGAGGCCAAAAAGCGTAAGGCACAAATTGAGTATCAGCAAAGCACCGGAACTTTTATCGCACCTACTGCCAAGACCATACGGGAACTGCTGGAGGAATACATCTCTATTTATGGAGTCAACGCTTGGGCGCTCTCTACATACGAAAGCCGCAGGGGGCTAATTGACAACTACATAAATCCTATCATCGGGGATATGAAGCTGGAGCAGGCTACACCTCGCGTGATGGATCAGTTCTATAAAAACTTACTGACCGTAAAAGCCAAACCTCGTCCATATCAGTCAGCAAAGAACGAGTATCTCTCGCCTCGGACTGTGAAGGAAATCCATAAAATTCTCAGAAATGCCTTTAATCAGGCCGTGAAGTGGGAACTAATTTCCCGAAATCCTGTTATCAATGCAACTTTACCAAAATGTGAAGCGAAGCCACGGGATATTTGGACCGCAGACACTTTATTCCATGCGTTGGAGCTGTGCGATGATGATAACCTCGCTCTTGCATTGAATCTGGCATTTTCCTGTTCTCTGCGTATGGGTGAAATGCTGGCTCTTACCTGGGATTGTATCGACATTGCTCCAGAAAGCATTGAGAAGGAAAAAGCCAGCATATTCGTCAACAAGGAATTGCAGCGCGTTCAAAAACAATCGCTCGATGCCCTAGATGGCAAAGGAGTTATCAAAATCTTTCCTTCTATTCTGGTGTCGAAACACACAGCGCTTGTGCTGAAAGAGCCTAAGACGAAAACGAGTATTCGCAGAGTTTTTCTTCCCAAGACCGTTGCGGAAATGCTGGTGGAGCGCCGCAAACAACAGGAAGAACTCAAGGAACTGTTTGGGGATGAGTACACCGACTACGGTTTGGTATTCTGCTCATCCATGGGAACACCAATCGAAGGTCAGGTTATCAACCGAGCCTTAAACAAACTGATAACCGAGCATGGGCTTCCCAAAGTAGTATTCCATAGCCTGCGACACAGCAGCATAACCTATAAGCTGAAGCTGAACGGCGGTGATATGAAATCTGTTCAAGGCGATTCTGGACACGCACAGATGAAGATGGTTGCAGATGTGTATTCCCATATTATCGACGAGGATCGGCGGTTGAATGCCAGACGCTTTGAAGAAGCCTTCTATTCCGGGCATAAGACAGAGGAAGATCTGGATGGGCTTCATGTTCACACCATCGAAGAAGCTGCAAGTCCCCAGCCTGCTCAACAGGAAAGCGATCAGGAACTTCTGATGCGACTGCTTACCAAGTCGCCTGAGATGGCAACCCTAATAAAGACGCTGGCCAAGAGCCTGTAAACTATAAAAGCAAGGTTTGATCTCACCGTCATACCTTGCTTTTCTTTTGATTATGGTTTATCATTTTTGTAAATGAAACTAATGCCTTTTTTGAAGCGACCTGCAAAACGGCTGCTAAAAAGAACCCCTAAAATGCCTTTGTTTCGGCCTGTTAGGGCTTGCCTTGGATTGACAGGGAAACCTTAGAAAAATCCGATAAAATCGAGACTTTTTTATACTGGTTTGATTCCCTCATATCGCTTCGGGGCGAACTCCTAAGCGATAGGTCGGGGGTTCGATTCCCTTCCAGGACACCAGTAAACACACGCGTTTGCCGATTCGGCAGGCGCGTTTTTTTGTTGGCAAAACTATTATTGGAAAAATGTGGATATGCATTTTAGTACTAAGGATATGAAACTCATGAAATTTTATTTTAGTTCAGATTAATATGGAATAATTGACTTGCAAAGCAGTAGAGAAAAAATAACTGAATAATAATCAAAACAAAAAAGCCCTACCTTATAAGGCAGGGCTTTTTTGTTTTTTAGCTGTGAGAATATGCAACAATTGGTTTATTTACAATATAAAAAGCTGCCAGGGGTTGCTTGAGGCTTAAGCTACTGCTGTATTAGCGCACAGTTTATTTTTGTCTGGAAAATACTTTAGTAAATTAAGCAAAGTAAAAAAATAACTCAGATCAGTAAGACGTAAAAATGATTTGGAGATTATTTCTCCGTAGAAAATTATATGTTGGCGGCAAGCCCATGCAGGCGGGATTGTTACGATAGAAGTTCTGGCGTTTTACTCTAACTTTTTTAAAAAAACATATTAAAAAGTAAATGAAAATTTCTTGCTTGGATATTTTGTTTGTAACGGGTGTAAGATTTATCCGAAGCAAGAAACCGCATAAAGAAAAATGCTGCAAAGCTGGCTTTATGTATGATTTGCCGAAAGCCAAGATTCCCATCCGCTGCTGACGGCAAATAATCGAAAGGAGAGGTTTTATTATGAATCAAGACGACAACAGTAATAAAATAGGTGTCGTTGCTGCAACATTGATGGTTGCCGGTAATATGATGGGTTCCGGCGTATTTATGTTGCCTGCGAATTTGGCGGCAATAGGAGGCGTTGCAGTATTCGGCTGGATAGTTACCTGTATAGGTGCTATTGCTCTGGCACTTACATTTGCAAAGTTATCTTCTATTGATCCTGCTGCCGGCGGTCCTTACGCTTATACGCGTCAAGCCTTCGGCGATTATATGGGGTATCAGACAAACCTCATTTACTGGCTGGCAAATGTTATTGGTAACGTTGGTCTGGCAGTTGTAGGTATCGGTTATCTGATCAGTTTTTTCCCGGCTTTAAAAAATCCATTTGCTTTTGCTCTGGCGCAGATCTGCGTTATCTGGCTGTTTGCTTACGCTAATATGATCGGCCCTAAACTGGTCGGGCGTATTCAATCAGTAACCACTACTCTGGCATTGATTCCTATTATCGGTACCGCAATCTTAGGCTGGTTCTGGTTTGACGGCAAAACCTACATGGATGCATGGAACGTAACAGGTAAAAGCACTGTCAGTGCTATTGGTATGACATTGAACTTTACTTTGTGGGCTTTTATTGGCGTCGAGAGTGCTTCTGTATCTGCCGGCGTTGTTAAAAATCCTAAAAAGAATGTTCCAATTGCAACTATTGGCGGTGTAATTTTAGCCGCTGTCTGCTATGTTTTAAGTTCTTCTGTTATTATGGGCATGATTCCGAACCATGCACTTGCAAATTCATCGGCACCTTTTGCTGATGCCGCAAGACTGGCCTTCGGTGAAATCGCTGGTAACGGCGTAGCTATCTGTGCGGCTTTAGGCTGCCTGGGTTCGCTGGCAGGCTGGACGCTGCTGGTTGGACAAAGTGCTAAAGCTGCTGCTGATGACGGTTTGTTCGGTAATGTTTTTGCCCGTACCAACTCTAAAGGCGTGCCTTCTGCAGGCTTGGCTATTGTTGCTGGTATCATGACAATACAGGTTTTGGCAACCATGTCGCCGTCTGCCAGTCAGCAATTTGGTAAGATCGCATCAATAGCCGTTATCCTGACTTTACTGCCTTATATTTATTCCAGTATTTCTATCAAGGTTTTAGGTTACGGAAAGTTATCACCGAAAGATTACAATAAATCATGTATCATCGGTTTGATAGCAGCTGTCTACAGTATGGCTGCACTTGTAACATCCAATGGTAACCAGACACGGTGGTCACTGATCTTCGTTATCGCTACGATCGTATTCTTCTCCGGCGCTGTTACCAGAAAACATGAGCTGGAAGAGCTGCACGAAACTCCTGGCGGATTCTCGCCGAGATGGGTTCGTTACACTTCCCTGGCTATTACGATCCTTACCTTGGTCGGTACGTTCTGGTACTCTGTCGGTATCGATAAAAATATGGAACTCAAACATCGTACTAACATAACGACTACTACACAAGCTCCGGATAAGGTAGGTTCTACTACTACTCAATCTGTTAGCATAGATAACTAAAAAATTAATTAAGGAGTGAAAAAAATGATTATTTCCAAAACAAAAGGCAAAAGAATTTTGTTGGTACATGACCTTTGCGATCATAATACCCTGGATGAAAGTGCTCTCGATAAACTGAGTAATGTTTTAGGAGAACATGAAATTGAAGTGCTCACCGCTACAACAGCATTCGATGCCGAAATGATGATTGTCGCTGACCCGATGATCCAAGCAATACTTCTGGACTGGGATCTGGCAGAAGACAATACACATCAGGCTGCTAAAGATGTTTTAAACAAACTGCGCAGCCGTGCCGAAAACGTACCTGTATTTTTATTTGCAGATCGTGCCGACGTTGCTGATATTCCTCTGGAAGTATTGAAAGAAACCAGTGACTTCATCTGGTTGTATGAAGATACTGCTAACTTTATTGCCGGCCGTATCGAAGCAGCGATTGATACTTATTTGAAAAATCTGCTGCCGCCGATGTTTAAGGCTTTGGCTAAATTCTCTCAGGTGCATGAATATTCCTGGCATACTCCGGGTCAT